>Ga0316187_10003749_pt1 | contig 13194 bp, 14 predicted proteins | sample CroRivburrow1_MG_FD_204927 | JGI IMG/M metagenome (GOLD analysis project Ga0316187, IMG submission 204927) | Coastal sediment microbial communities from Maine, United States - Cross River worm burrow 1 | ecosystem: Environmental > Aquatic > Marine > Coastal > Sediment | place: USA: Maine...
GAGAACACGGGCCAAGCGGCGCCATGGGCGTGCCGCGCGATCAGTTACCAATGTGGGATGATCTGCAATTTATCACCGCGCAACTGGCCACCCTGCCCCAGCTTGATGATGTGCCGATCACAACTGAGTTGGTGATTGGCCCCAGAGCCAAAAAACCGCTGAAGCTCGATATTCCAATCTTCGTCTCAGACATGAGTTTCGGGTCACTGTCGGAAGAAGCCAAGACTGCGCTGGCCAAGGGTGCCGAACTTGCCGGCACCGGAATATGCTCAGGAGAGGGCGGCATGCTGCCGGAAGAGCAGCAGGCCAACAGCCGCTATTTCTATGAGCTGGCATCGGCGCGTTTCGGTTTCTCATGGGATAAGGTAGAGCGAGTTCAGGCTTTCCATTTCAAGGGAGGACAGGGCGCCAAAACAGGCACCGGTGGCCATCTTCCGGGTAACAAGGTGATGGGTAAAATTGCCGAGGTTCGCCACCTGCCGGAAGGACAGACTGCCGTCTCCCCTTCCCGCTTCCCGGACTGGAATTCACTGGATGATATCCGTGCCTTCGCCGATGAGGTTAAGGAACGCACCGGCGGCATTCCCATCGGCTACAAGCTCTCAGCCCAACATATTGAGAAAGACATTGATGCCGCGCTAAAAGTTGGTGTGGATTACATCATTCTCGATGGCCGTGGTGGCGGCACGGGTTCCGCGCCCCTGATTTTCCGCGATCATATATCCGTACCGACTTTGCCGGCCATTGCCCGCGCACGCCGGCATCTGGACAAGACCGGGAATAGCGATATCACATTGATTGTCACCGGCGGCCTGCGTACACCTGCCGACTTTGCCAAGGCGCTGGCCCTGGGTGCGGATGGTATCGGTGTTTCCAACGCCGCCATTCAGGCTATCGGTTGCATCGCCATGCGAGCGTGCAACACCAACAACTGCCCGGTCGGCATCGCCACCCAGAAAGAAGAGCTGCGTGAGCGCCTGCCTGTCGAGATTGCCGCCGAACGGTTGGCACGATTCTTTGGAGCTTCCACGGATTTAATGAAGGTGCTGGCCCGCGCCTGCGGCCATACCTCACTGGGTGATTTCAACATCAACGACCTGACCACATGGAAGCGCGATATCGCCGATCTAACCGGCGTTCACTTCGGGGGAGATTCACAAAGCAATTAAAACTCGACTAGTAGACAGGCGCATTATATGAATGTCCGCTTCTGGCCGAAAGCAGACATTCAGAGGAAATTAATATTTACACTGCTGGAGCAGTTGCCAGAGGCGTTCACCGATAGGCCCCATCGGTTCATTGGCGCGGCGGAAGAGATACATATCAATCTTCAGCGGATCGATCTCCTTGCCTGAGAGTTGCAACAAACGGCCGTAAGCCAGCTCTTCGGCGACACGATGGCGCGGCATACGCCCCCAACCTGCACCGGAAAGAATCATGCGTTTTTTCATATCGAAATCGTTCACAAGCCACTGGTTTGCACCTTCGAGCACACCCGCCGTCTGTTTCGGCTGATTGTGGCTGGTATCGCGCACCACCACCTGCACATACCGTTCCAGATCAGCAACGGTGATCGCAGGGTAACGGGTCGCCAGCGGAAAATCGGCGGAGATCACGCTGACCATCTCGGTCGAGGTCAGGCGCACTTCCTCGGTATGCGCAACCGGCATAAACCGCTCGGCAATGGCAAAGTCGACATCCTTTTCCTGCAGGCGCTCAAGTGTGCCACCCATATTCTCGATCTGCAGGCTCATGCGTGTGGCAGGGGCCGTTTCGGAAACCTGCCTGATGACATCCAGCACCTGCTCCACCGGAGCGATGGCGCTGAGTGCAATCGAAATCTCATGCTCCTCGCCTCTCGCAAAATGCTCGGCAATACTGCTCATCTCTTCACTACGCGAGAGGATGCTTTTGGCCTTGCCGTAAAGCACCTGCCCTTCGGCCGTTAGTTCCGGGCGATAGCCCTGGCGATCAAACAGCGAAAGCCCGAGTTCATCCTCAAGCTTTTTGATGGCAATGCTGATCGCCGACTGACTGCGATGCAGCGACTCGGCGGCGGCCCTGAAGCCACTGCAATCAACAATCGCGCATAACACCCGCAGTTGCTCAAGCGTCATGGGCGGCCACTCGTTCTATATAATATATCATGTTGATTGAAACATTATGCTTTTTTTCTATCGTCTTCCAGACCTATGATGTCGCCATCAGTAAGCAATCAAGCCCATGGAGGGAAATATGAGCGGATGGCAGAACGAACCTTTTGAAATCGACGTCAAAGCTGGGGAAACAAAAGCCTTCTGCATGTGTGGCCTGTCAAAGAACGGGCCGTTTTGCGATGGCTCGCATAAAGAAACGGGAAAGTCTCCCGAGATTGTCACATTCGACGAAGACAAAACCATCTATGTCTGCGGTTGCCAGCAATCCGGCAACAGGCCCTATTGCGATGGCACACATAGCACGATCACCGAATAACTATCTTGATTTGAAATATCACGGAGAAAACAAGTGAGAGAAAAAGCACATAAGATTGGCGCAACATTTTACGTCCTATGGGGACTTCTACACATCTATTTTGGTGTATGGATGCTCTATGCTTTGGGAACAGAAGGTGCGGCGGCAGTAATCGCCATCGTCGGCACTGGCGTACCAGCCGATACCTTGCCACAAACCCTCGACGCAGTTACCTCGGCAACCATCGGCCAACACGCCTGGAACATTCTCTGGTTCGGCATCTTTGCCGTAGTCGTTGGTGCTGTCCTGAACTGGAAGAATTCCATTGCCGGTTACTGGGCAAACCTTGTGGTGGTGAGTGCCGCCGACTCAGGATTCGCCATAGCTATACTGATCCCAGGCTACATTGCTCTAGCTGACGGTATCGAAGGTCCACTTCTGTGGATTCCAGCTGTAATCTTTTCGACTATAGGCATCCTGAATCGCCAACAGTCGGCTAAATCGTAAACAAGGAATGGAGATGGATTTAGAACGCATCAAACGGCCATGGGAAGAGCAGTATCGCGATGACGATGTCGAAACGATGCCGTGGTTCTGTTCGAATCTGGACAAGGATGTTGCAGAGGCCATCAACAGGCTGGCCATCGCCCCAACCACAGCACTTGACCTTGGGACCGGCCCGGGCACCCAGGCTATTGAACTGGCCAGGCTCGGATTTACAGCGACAGGTACGGACATTTCACCTTCGGCGGTACACAAAGCGAGCCAGCGTGCAGCAAAGGAAGGCGTTGAGGTTTCATTTATCTGCGATGATGTGCTGAGCAGTCGCCTCAATAGTAGCTATGGAGTGATCATGGATCGTGGCTGTTTTCATTCCCTTGATCCCGAGCAGCATGATGATTACCTGAACTCCGTCATGCGCCTTCTGAAGCAGGGCGGCTATTTACTGCTGAAGACCTTTCATAAACAGGAGACTCGTGAGGAAGGTCCACCGAACCGATTTGAAGCAGGCGATATTGAAGAGATATTCGCCGGAGCATTCGAACTGCTTGAGCACCACAACTCGAAGTTTGAAAGCACCATGGATTCAGACCCGAAGGCGCTGTTCTGCATCTTGAAAAAGCAAGGAGGCTGAAGTGAGTAAAGATTTGTTTTCGAACATTGAACTTGCCGGACACACGCTGAGCAACCGCATGACCATGGCGCCGATGACCCGTAACAGAGCACCGGACAACATCGCCACTGCGATGATGGCTGAATATTACGCCCAGCGTGCCGGTGCCGGGCTGATCATTACCGAAGGCGCACAGATATCTGAACAGGCTGTTGGCTACCCGGCCACTCCGGGCATTTACACCCAGGCTCAGCTCGAGGGCTGGAAACAGGTCACCGATACGGTGCACGCAAAAGGCAGCCGCATCTTTGTTCAGCTGTGGCACTGCGGGCGCATCTCCCATCCTGATTTTCACAATGGGGACTTACCGGTCGCGCCTTCGGCGATTAAACCGGCTGGTGATGCCTTTACCTATGAAGGCCTGAAACCTTTTGTCACGCCACGTGCGCTGGAAACTTCTGAGATTCCCGGCATCGTCGATGAATACCGCCACGCAGCAGCCCTCGCCATAGAAGCCGGATTTGATGGTGTAGAAATCCATGCCGCCAATGGCTATCTGATCGATCAGTTCGTCCGCGATGGCAGCAACCAGCGCACAGACAACTACGGCGGCTCACTGGAAAACCGCACCCGACTGCTGCTGGAAATCGTGGCGGCCGTTGGCGGCGAAATAGGCCATGACAAGGTTGGTGTCCGCATCTCTCCGGCCAACGCCTTCAATGACATGTCCGACTCCGACCCGCAGGCAACATTCAATCATGTAACTGCAGCCCTCAGTGGTTTAGGACTGGCCTACCTACATGTCGTTGAAGTGTCCATGACAGGCGAGGCTGACTCCGACTTCGACACCGGCCAGCTGCGAGAGCGCTTTGACGGCATCTATATCGCCAACGGTGCTTACGATCAGGCGCGTGCACAGGAGGCGATCGCTTCCTCGGCTGCCGACATGGTCGCCTTCGGCGTTCCGTTCATAGCCAATCCGGATCTGCCCGAGCGCTTTCGCCTGAATGCAGAGCTTAACAAAGCGGATCAGGCCACTTTCTATGGCGGTGATGAACACGGATACACCGATTACCCGCCGCTGGAGGCATAAGCATGGGCATGCTGATTGATGGTGTTTGGGAAAGTGATGACGGTCGCTGGGCTTCAAAAGACGGTAAGTTCCATCGCTCCGAATCACAATTCCACTGCCGCTTCGGGGAAGACGGTTTTCCTGCCGAGGCAGGGCGCTATCATTTATACGTCTCGCTGGCCTGCCCGTGGGCGCATCGCACGCTGATCTTCCGCATGCTGAAAGGACTGGAAGAGATCATTCCGCTTACTATCGTACATCCGCATATGCTGGATCAGGGCTGGGAGTTCAGGCCACAGCCGGAACCCCTGTACGGCTTCAGTCATGCACACCAGCTATACAGCAAGGCCGACCCGAACTATTCGGGCCGCGTCTCTGTACCCATCCTGTGGGACGCGCAGCATGGAACCATTGTCTGCAACGAATCGGCTGAGATCATCCGTATCTTCAACAGCGCTTTTAACGATCTCACAGGCAACACTGGAGACTATTATCCGATTGAGCTTCGAACAGAGATTGATGACATCAATACCTTTGTTTACGGCAGCATTAACAACGGCGTGTACAAATGCGGCTTCGCCACGACCCAGGCGGCCTACGAAGAGGCATTCGATAACCTGTTTACAGCGCTGGACGATGTAGAAACACGGCTTTCAGGTCAGCGCTATCTGGTCGGCAACCGCATCACCGAAGCTGACTGGCGCTTGTTCACCACGCTGATTCGATTCGACGCCGTTTATGTCGGCCACTTCAAGTGCAACCGGCAACGCATTGAAGACTACCCGAACCTGTCGAACTACCTGCGTGATCTGTACCAGCAGCCGGGTATCGACGAGACGGTGGATTTCGAACACATCAAAAATCATTACTACTACAGTCACGAGTCCATCAACCCGACACGCATCGTGCCCAAAGGTCCGGAACTAGGCCTTAACGCCCCGCACGACAGGGACAGGCTGAGCTGATGCTGAAAAACAGTCGCACTCAATTCGGATGGGTGGCCATCGCCCTACACTGGAGCATGGCATTGGCCATATTCGCCATGTTTGTGCTCGGCTTCTGGATGGTGGAGCTCGATTATTACGATAGCTGGTACCACGATGCACCCTATATCCATAAAGCCGTCGGCATGCTGCTGCTGTTCATGCTTTTCTTCCGCATCGTCTGGGTGCTGGCCAATATCAAACCCGACATCATGGGTGCTGCCTGGGAGCGCCTGATCGCACTGATCGTGCACCGCACACATTACGCGCTGATGCTTGTGCTCATGATTACGGGCTATCTAATTCCGACCGCCAATGGCGTCGGCATCGACGTGTTCGGCTGGTTTACCGTACCCGCCAGCCTAGGCTTCACCAAGGAAGAAGCCGACCTTGTCGGAAAAATCCACTGGGGCACAGCCTGGGCCATGATGGGCCTGGCCGGCATGCATGCTGCTGCTGCCCTTAAACACCATGTTATCGACAAGGATGCGACATTATTGCGCATGCTTGGACTCAATAAATCACCAAAAGGAGAGAAAACATGAAACTGAAACTTTTATTCACAGCTACACTGATCGCACTGGCGGCAGCGGTGCCGGCCCAGGCCGAGAATTACGTCATGGACACGGCCAAGGCCCATGCCTTTATCGAGTTCAAGGTGAAGCACCTTGGCTACAGCTGGCTGATCGGCCGCTTCAACACCTTCGAGGGCACATTCAGCTTTGATGATACCAACCCGAAGGCAAACAAAGCCCAGGTGACCATCAATGTCGCCAGCCTCGACAGTAACCATGCCGAGCGTGACAAGCACCTCAGGAGTGCGGACTTCTTCGATGTCGCCAACTATCCAAGCGCAAGCTTTGTCAGCACAGGTTTTGAAGACCGCGGCAACGGCAAGGGCGTGCTGCACGGTAAGTTTACCTTGCGCGGTGTGACCAAGCAGATTGCCATTGATGTCAGCCAGATCGGCACCGGCCCCGACCCCTGGGGTGGCTACCGCCGTGGCTTTGAAGGCACAACCACCCTACACCTGTCCGACTACAACATGACGAAGGCCGCCATACTGGGGCCTGCAGCCGAAAACGTGGAGCTGTACCTGTCCATCGAAGGCATTCGCAAGTAGGCGATCAGATTGTCCGCTGACGTTCGCATTGTTAAAGCCCTGGAGGTGCCGGAAGGCGACGGGGTCACTGTCAGGCGCCTGATGCCGGTGCACGGGCTTCGGAATTTCGACCCGTTTGTGCTCTGGGATCATTTCGATATTTCCGGAAACGGTTTCCCCGATCATCCGCATCGCGGCTTTGAGGCCATCACCTATATGTTTGCAGGTGGAATGCAGCATGCCGACAATCTCGGCAACAAATCCACGGTTACAGCCGGCGGCGCTCAACGCTTCACGGCCGGACGCGGCCTGGTGCATTCGGAAATGCCGGACGGGCATGCCGCCGGTATCCAGTTGTGGATCAACCTGCCTAAGCGACTGAAGGGCATCGATCCAGCTTATCAGCAGGTGGATGCAGCGGATTTTCCAGAGGAAGAGATTGATGGCGGCAGGGTTCGCACGATTGTCGGCGAAGGCTCGCCGCTTGCGCTGCATACGGATGTCGAATACCTCGACATCCGCCTGAATGCAAGTGCTTCGCTCACACGAAATGTGCCCGCGGGCTTTCGCGGTCTGATCTGTGTGGTTGAAGGATCAGCAACCATCGCGGATCAGGAAGTCTCAACGGGAAATGCATGCTATGTGGATGCCAATACCAATGGGACTGAAGCCATCACCATAAAGGCTACGGAGGCATCAAAACTTATGTGGTGTTTTGGGGTGCCGCATGGCGAGCCCACCCTTCAACACGGCCCATTTGTGGATTAGGAGAGCAATATGAGCGACAAGGCCCAGAAATACGAAGGCAAGAACATCAATGTCTATTTCGATGGAAAGCGCTGCGTTCACTCCCGGAAATGTGTGCTGGGATTACCACATGTATTCAAGGCAAACGTACCCGGGCCCTGGATTGATCCGGATGCTGCCAATGCCGATGATCTGGCGGCGCTTATCAGCCAGTGTCCGTCGGGAGCCTTGAGGTATGAGCGCAATGACGATGGCGCTGAGGAGACCAAGCCTGAAATCAACACTGCCACCACGGAGACGGGCGGCCCGCTAAATATCCATGCGGACTTTACTCTGAATGGTCAACCGGTCTCTTCCTGCCGGGCATCCTTATGCCGTTGCGGCACATCAAACAACAAACCCTATTGTGATGGCAGCCACAAGGATGCGGGCTTCTCTGATCCGGGTCAGACTAACCCCGGCAACATGGATTCCACCCTGGAAGCGGGAGTGCTTAATGTGCAGGCCCTGCCAGATGGGCCACTGCTGGCAAACGGCCCCCTGGAAATCAGAGACAGTACCGGACAAACAGTCGGCAGGGGAAAGAAGACAGCACTATGCCGTTGCGGAGCATCGAAAAACAAGCCGCATTGCGACGGCAGCCATGTTGCTGCTGGCTTCAAAGCGGAATAGCTGGAGTTTGGCATGACAGAGAAATCAGCTCCCATTGTCGGATAACTGCCTTGATGGAGCGTGCGCCAAGCCTGTTACCTGAAGGCAATACGAGTCATGATTGAGGCATGAAATACAGTAAACTCGGAGATACCGACATTGATGTAAGCGTCATCTGCCTGGGTACGATGACATGGGGCGAGCAGAATACGCAGGCCGAAGGCCATCATCAGCTTGATTATGCCATGAGCCACGGCATTAACTTCATCGACACTGCTGAGCTTTATGCGATTCCTCCCAAAGCCGAAACATACGGGCGAACCGAAGAGGTCATCGGCAGCTGGCTTGCCTCACGCAGTTGCCGAGACAAGATCATTCTCGCCTCAAAAATCTGTGGCCCGACCGGCTGGTGCCCGCATATTCGTGCAGGTAAAGCCCGGCTCGACAGAGAAAATATCTTTGAGGCCTGCGAGAACTCGTTGCGCAGACTGCAAACGGATTATCTCGACCTGTATCAGGTGCACTGGCCAGAGCGCAAGGCCAATTTCTTCGGTCAACTGGGTTATCAACCGGAAAACGATGATGATGCCACGCCAATTGAGGAAACCCTGTCGGCGCTGGGTGAGCTGGTAGCTGCTGGCAAGGTCAGGCATATCGGCATTTCGAACGAAACACCGTGGGGCCTGACACGCTATCTGCATCTGGCGGAAAGCATGGATTTGCCGAGGCTTGTCAGTATCCAGAACCCATACAGCCTGCTAAACCGCAGCTTCGAGATCGGCTCCGCCGAGATTGCCTGCCGTGAAAAGGTGGGGCTCCTGGCCTACTCCCCGCTGGCTTTCGGCACCCTCTCCGGCAAATACCTTGGCGGGGCGAGCCCGGAAGGCGCGCGCATCACGCTGTTCCCGGACTACTGCCGCTATACGAATGAGAATGGTGTTGCCGCAACCGAAGCCTATGTGGCACTGGCCCATGAACACGGGCTTGATCCGGCCCAAATGGCGCTGGCATTTGTCCATTCAAGGCCGTTCCTGACCTCTACGATTATTGGCGCAACAACCATGGAGCAACTGGCAAGCAACATTGCCAGCATCGATATCAATTTTTCAGATGAAGTTGTTGAAGGGGTCGAGGCGATTCACACCCGGCACCCAAATCCCTGCCCGTGACAGGATAACTAGAGCCGGCTGGCGCGGTGCCTGAGTAGATGGTCTGCCAGCGTTAATGCCAGCATGGCTTCAGCGATCGGTACGGCACGGATGCCAACACAAGGATCATGTCTGCCCTTGGTCACAATTTCCGTTTCATTGCCATGAACATCAATCGTTGGCCGCGATTTCAGGATCGACGATGTTGGCTTCAGTGCCAACCGAGCGTGAATCGTATCGCCATTGGAGATGCCGCCGAGAATGCCGCCGGCATGGTTCGTGACAAAACCTCTCGAGCGGATCGGATCACCAAAATCAGAGCCTTTAGCCTCGATGCATGCCATGCCATCACCAATCTCCACCGCCTTAACAGCAGGAATCGACATCATGGCCTTGGCAATATCCGCATCCAGCTTGTCGAAGACCGGTTCACCCAGCCCCGGAATGAGCCCATGCGCTTCGACCGTTACACCAGCGCCAATCGAATCGCCATCCTTGCGCAGCGCATCCATGAGCTCGGCCATTTGATTGGCTGCCTCGACATCCGGGCAGAAGAAGAGATTGTTGGCGATTTCGTCGGCATCAAAACGGGATGGATCAGCCTTGACGGAGCCGATCTGGTCCACCCAGCCACGTATTGAAATGCCGGATTGGGTCAGCAGCTTTTTGGCAACGCCACCTGCAGCTACACGCATGGCCGTTTCGCGCGCACTTGATCTGCCGCCACCACGGTAATCGCGCAGGCCATATTTCTCGAAATAGGTGAGATCGGCATGGCCCGGACGGAATTTGTCCTTGATGTCGCCATAATCCTTGCTGCGCTGATCAGTGTTACGGATCAGCAACGCAATAGGACAGCCTGTTGTTTTCCCTTCGAAAACACCGGACAGGATTTCAACCTGATCGGCCTCCTGGCGTTGTGTCGTGTATTTGGATTGGCCCGGACGCCTGCGATCCAGATCAGGCTGGATATCAGCCTCAGATAATTCAAGACCTGCCGGACAACCCTCAACAATGGCGACCAATCCTGCACCATGTGATTCTCCCGCCGTACTCAGGCGAAAGATTTGTCCGAAAGAAGATCCGCTCACTGCTTACTCAGCGCCAGGGTCACCCGCACCGATATGGAAACCGCTGTCCACATAGTGCACCTCGCCTGTCACACCCGAGGCCAGATCGGAAAGCAGGTAAGCTGTTGTATTGCCGACCTCTTCCTGGCTGACATTACGCCCAAGCATGGAGCCGCGGGCACTCTTGGCCATCAGGTTACGGAAATCTCCGACGGCGGAAGCGGCGAGTGTACGAATAGGTCCAGCGGAAATTGCATTGACACGAATGCCATCCGGTCCCAGATCATTGGCCAGATATCGGGTCGAGGATTCCAGGGCAGCCTTGGCTACGCCCATGACATGATAGTTCGGCACAGCACGCACTGCCCCCAGATAGGTCATTGTTACCATGCTGCCACCGTTTTTCATCAACGGTGCGGCGCGTCCCGCCACGGCCACAAAGGAATAGGCCGAAATATCCAACGCCAGTTGAAAATCCTCACGTGACGTATTGGAAAAGCGATTTCTCAGAGCATCCTTGTTTGCAAAGGCGATCGAATGGACGATAAAGTCCAGCTTGCCCCACTGCTTTTCAACCTTCGCAAAAAAAGCATCCATGCTGGCATCATCACTGACATCCATGGGTTCAATGAACTTCGCGTCGACGCTCTCAGCCAACGGCCGAACCCGTTTCTCCAGCGCCTCGCCGAGATAGTTGAAACCAAGCTCGGCACCTTCGCGATGGCAAGCCTGTGTGACACCCCAGGCAATCGATTTATCATTGGCGATGCCAAGAATAAGGCCTTTTTTTCCTTCAAGAATGCCCAAGAGAGTCCTCCGTCAATTCAGTCGTTTGTAGATTAGCAGCGTACAATCGAAAGCGCACGTAAATGGCGCATCAACTGCCAACGGCCCCAGCCCGGTGGCTCTCCAAAGGCCTGATATTCCCAGTCCGAGACAAACTGCTGCCAACGCTCCGTATCAATGCCTTCCGGCTGTGGCAATGAGCGAAGCGGCTGATATGGCAGGCGCCTAACTCCCCGCCGGCGCAGCCAGCGATCCAGTACAGGCCAGGATGTACGCACCTTTAGGTGGCGTCCTCCCCATTTTGAAATAAGCATCCAAATGAACCATACGAACAGTGCAACAGTCAGCAGCCATCCTGCATAATCATACAGCCATCGCTTCAACAACTTGAGCATTGCGGCCCGGTCCTGATTCTGAAACTCCAGCACATAGCGATACCAGGCCAGCTTTACCGACTCCCAGACCCTGTCCCAGTCCTGAAAGCGAACGCCGCTCATCTGCCAACGCACTGCCGGCGTCGGGTCAAACCGCTGCCAACTGCCGTCGACCCAAGCCTCAACCCAGGAATGTGCATGCTGCTGGCGGATCAGCAGAAATCCGCCGACATCGTTCCAGTCCCCGCCGAAATAACCGTTCACCACCCTGGCTGGAATGCCAAGTGAGCGGGCCGCCAGAGTCAGGGCAGAAGCAAACAACTCACAATGGCCGCGCTTTGTCTGCCCGATAAACATCTCGACCGGATGCTCGGGGTCGATCGGGGCATTGAGGTCGTAATCCCATGAGCGCAGCTCACCCACAAGCCGCTGCAGCTTTTCCTGTTTTGTGCTGGCGGCGGCTGTCACCCTGGCAGCCCAGCCTGCAATAGCCTCGGAGCCTACCGGCCGGGTCTCCCAACGGTCAGGCGATCTGAGAAAAACATGGGCCGACCTTGTCTCCAACTGCATACGGATACGCAGCCGGTGCTTCGGCTTCTTTGAAAACTTCAGGCTGCCGCCATCGGTAAGATTAAGCCGCGCCGGCACTGCACGCACCCCGGACAGCCCCTCCGGCACAAAAAGATAGGGGTGATCCATGGCCTCGCGGTAAACCGAAACCGGCATCGTTTCCTCGCTATCCTTCAATCGAACATCCTCATGCGCGTTCCAGGCCTGCATATGGCGCTCCTGACCCTTGCGCCAGCCTTGACCGGTGAAATGCGGCAGGGTAACACCGCGCCAGTAACGCCCGATGATATGGCGGCGAAACTCCCCGGTATCCACCTGCCCTGCCTCAACACGCATGATGACAGTGGGATCAAGCAAGCGGGCAAAGTCACCAAACTGCACTAGATCGGAAAAGCCGGAGGTCGCCAGTTGCCTCTGCACATTCTGGAATGCCGTGCCGAAACCGATGCGTGGCAACAACGCGAACAGTAGCGATGCCGCCGCCAGCATGATCGCCGCCAGCCGCAAATCACTGCGCCAACCACCCAAAGGCAGATCGCCGCCGCTGATGTTAACGCCGTACAGGCGGCGGGAAGCACGCCACATCAAGAGCAGAAAGGCTGCCAGTGGAATCGCATAGAGCACGCTGTCCGTCAGCACGGCAGCAGCCAACACCAGAAACTGGCCGGTAATCAGGCGATGCAGATGGTTGCGCGGTGTCGCAGCTTCGACCACTACGGCCAGCGACAGAATCAGCAGAAAATCGGTGAAGGCAACGAGAAAATCCCGGCCCATGAACAGCTCCAGGCCCACCCATAAAAATCCTGCCCAGCCGATCAGGCTGGCTTGCATCTCAGTCAGAGAAAACACCGTGCCCCGCCACAGCCGAAGGGTTGCAACGATTACGACAATCACCCAATAGACAGGGCTGACAAAATCCGAGAAACTCAATGCGGCCACGCCGCAGAGCAGCACGCCAAGGGTCAGGCGCTCGGTTTCCAGCAGCGTGTCAGGCCGCACGCCGATCCTCCCCGACCGACAACTTTCTGATTGACAACAAAACGCCGCCCTGACCTGCCGGAGGAGCTGTCTCGGGAACAGCTGCTGCCAGAGACAACATTGCACGCTTAAGCTGATCCTCATCGTT
>Ga0316187_10003751_pt1 | contig 13183 bp, 12 predicted proteins | sample CroRivburrow1_MG_FD_204927 | JGI IMG/M metagenome (GOLD analysis project Ga0316187, IMG submission 204927) | Coastal sediment microbial communities from Maine, United States - Cross River worm burrow 1 | ecosystem: Environmental > Aquatic > Marine > Coastal > Sediment | place: USA: Maine...
CCGAAGCCACAGCGCACTTGGTACAAAGCACTCCTCCACCGCCAGTTCAATACAAGTGCGAAGTACAAAGTGCGCAGTGCGCAGTCCACAGCCCAGCGTGGCACTATGCGAACATGACAAAACAACTGGTAGTTAAGCAAGACGTCGAGTCCATGCTGTCTGATCTCACAGACATGCAGCGTGGATATGCCGAGGCCCGACTTCATGGCCTGTCACCCTTAGATGCGGCGAAAGCAGCAGGATTTAGTCACCCATCGATACAATGCCACGCATACGAGAAGCACCCGAAGATCTCGCCGATTATAACTATGGCTGGTTCAGCGAGCTTGGAACGTTACCAGCTCTCCAGAGACGATGTAGTGAGTGGTTTCATGGACGCTGTGAACGCGGCGGGCTCGAGCACCGAGCTTACAGCGGCCTGGCGCGAAATTGGGAGGATGTTAGGTCACTACGCTCCGGAGCAGCACCAGCACCGCGTGCAAGTCGAGAACATGACGTTGAACAAGTTGGAGACGATGTCGGACGCGGACTTGGCGGAGCTCGCCGAAATGGACGAATTTACATTACCGAGAGACCACGAGCTGGTCGCGAAGTACGAGGTGCTTGAAGAATGACCTCGCGGAATGGTACAATCGCTCCACAATGAGCGACAAGAAATATGAGAAAAACCATTCTGCCGAACGGCGAGCGCCTGTTGACGAATTACCGAACCGTAGCGGACCAAAGGCGCGTAAGCACGCTAAACTTTATAAGATCGAGTCGCGTTGGACGCTATTCGACAAGAACGCTCCCTGGCGTACCCATAATCGCTATCGAACTGCTAAAGCCCGTGACGAAGCACTTCGCAAGCTCAAGCGCGACCGAATCAAGACTTACCGGCAATGGAACGGCCACGAGCACAGCTGGGGCCACTCCATAGAGTACCGATGAGCGATGAACGAACCTGTAAAATATGCGGGCATACTTCGACCGACTACCGGCAGTTTAGTGGAAAGACTGGTATGTGCGTCCCGTGCAAAGCTGGACAGGATAAAGAGAAGCTTAAAGCTGCTGCGGCTAAACGCCGATCCACGAAAGATACAGCAGCTGCACGCAAGGCAGCGAGTGCTAAAGCCCGCGCTTCACGAAGAGCCAGCGCTACTGCAAAGCGCAAAGCAGAGAAACAGGCCGCCGTCGATGCTGCCAAGGCTGACCGCGCCGCCAATCGACAAGTCAAACAGTCTAATCTCCGAATTAATATCGCGAAGCGAGAGCTGGCAATCCGCCACCTGTCTCGACAGCATCTGCTACCATTCGTCTTACGGATGGAGCCTGACGACTATCTTCCGGGATGGGTGCATAAGGATATATGTGCAAGGCTGGAGCAATTTGAGAAAGATATTCTCGATAAGAAGTCCCCGCGACTCATGCTTCAGATGCCACCTCGCCATGGGAAATCTCAGCTCGCGTCTGTCAACTTTCCTGCTTGGTACCTCGGACGAAACCCGAAGCACGAGATAATAAGTGCGACGTATGCAGGTTCGCTGGCCAAAGAATTCTCGAAGAAAGTCCGTGGCCTCATGCGGGAACCTCGCTACAAGCAAGTCTTTCCGAAGTGTCATCTCAACAAGGATTCTCAAAACATCGATGGCTGGCACACTACCGTGGGCGGTGGGTATGTACCTGCAGGAACTGATGGTGGTATCACTGGTAAAGGTGCCCATTGTCTCATTATCGACGACCCCGTCAAAAACGCTGAGGAAGCTGAGTCCGCCACCCAACGTGCCAGCGTGCAGGCTTGGTACAGCTCTACGGCGTATACACGGCTTAGCCCCGGCGGCGGAGTCCTCATCATCCAGACTAGATGGCACGATGACGACCTGAGTGGCTGGCTTGAAAACAAAATGCACGCGGGTGATGGTGAGGACTGGGAAATTGTCCGATACCCAGCAGTGGCACTTAAAAATGAGCGCTACCGGAAGAAAGGGGAAGCGCTCCACCCCGAGCGTTACCCAGCTCCCGCACTCAACCGCATTGAGCGCGCAGTCGGTCCGAGGGTATGGGATGCTCTCTACCAGCAGCACCCTGTTGCTGAGGACGGAACGTATTTCACGAAAGACATGATGCACTACTATACGGGCAGCCCACCGGCCCGTATGCATTACTATGCAGCATGGGATTTTGCAATTGGTAAGCTCGACCGAAACGATTATACAGTTGGCGTAACTGTTGGCGTGGATATGGAAGACAACATTTGGGTTGTCGACTGCCGCCGTGGCCGCTGGGATTCGTTTGAGATAGCCGAGCAGGTTGTCGATATGCACAAAGAATTTAACGCTCAGTTGACTGGCGTCGAACGTGGCCAGCTGAGTATGGCTATTGGGCCATACCTCGACAAGCGGATACAGGAAGAGAAGCAGTACCACCTGGCGCTGAAAGACCTGCCGCCGGGGAAGAGAGATAAGGAGTCGCGCGCCCGCGTAATACAGGGCCGTATGAGGCAAGGCAAAGTGTTCTTCCCAAGGAACGCACTTTGGATGACCGAAATGAAAGAGGAGATGATGAAATTTCCTCTAGGACAGCACGACGACATGGTTGACGCCCTCGCCTACGTCGGGCTACTATTACAAGATATGTCACCTCCACCGGAGTTGAAAGACCCAGACCCGTACGCAAAGGGATGGCGGAAGCGAATGAAGACACAACTAACCGTACCGCGCGCAGGAATTGCACACGGCGGTTCATTTATGAGACGATAGATGAAAGTTAAAAGCGTAACGATCGAGACAGACAAAGGTGCCGAAATCACCATGAGTCTGGAAGAAGTTGACGATTTCATGAAGGCTATGCACAGACTCAAGAAGTCATGCGCCGAACCGAAGCCCGTGCGCCAGATCCAGATGATAGAGGAGCAGAAACGCGCCGGGGAAGGACGCCGCCGCCTTGCGGGTCAGCCCAAGTGGGGAAGTACCTCGAACCAAGCGCTAAGTGCTTCGTCACTGAGGAACAGCGTTTGAGTTTCGTGCAACGCAGAGGTAAGTTTAAAATGCATTCAGATGTCGTGTTCAGTAATGACCCGATGGTGGATGCGTTCTTTCGTCAGATCAGAGTTTACGACGCGACGAAGAAGGAAGACATAGTCCACTACAAAGGAGTGTCAGTGGTTTTCGAAGAGATACTGGACGATGAGCCAGAACCGTCCTACGACTTGTACGTAGAGTCCGGCATGCTGTATGCCGAGCGTAACGATTTTCAGGAAATATAATGCCAGGGCAAGAAATGGGAATGGCCGACAAGGCCGCGAAGGATAACTGGAACTCATACCAACGGTCAAAGGATGCTGGCCATGATGTGTATGTAGCCCAGGCAAAGAAGTGCGATCGGTTCTATCAGGGCGGTGGCCAACAGTGGACGGGCCCCGACAGGGCCTACCTCGAATCAGTCGGTAAACCTGTCCTAGAAATTAACCTGATCCTCAGCACAGTGAACTCACTACTGGGGGAACAATCATCCCAGCGAGTAGACATTGTATACAAACCCAAAAAGAAAGCCGCCACTGAAACAGCCGAGGCCCTCACCGCCGTCGCGATGGCTATTCAAGACGACAACCGGTTCGACTGGGTCGAGTCACAGATCTTCGCCGACGGGGTCATACAGGACCGTGGATTCTATGACGTTCGCATTGACTTCGAGAAAGACATCACGGGAGAGGTGCGTATTACCTCAGAAGACCCCATCAATATCATGCTCGATCCGGACGCGAAGGAATATGATCCTTCTACCTGGAACGAAGTAATCAAAACCAGGTGGATGACTCTTGACGAGGTTGAAGAACAGTATGGCAAAAAGAAACGTAAGGCCGTCGAAGCATACGTCAATACATCCAACACGTTTGGATCTGACTCGATTACACTTGAAGAGGAAACCTTCGGCGAATCGGAGCAGTGGTTCGGTGAATGGCAACAGAACGACGACTCACGAGATATCCGCCGTGTACGGATTATCGAGCGCCAGTATAAAAGATTAGGAACGCAGCGCATCTGGATCGACAATGAGACAGGTGACATATCAGAAATCCCGGAGATGACCAATGATGTCAGAGCAGACGAAATCGCAGAAGAACATAATCTCAGTGTTTCGTCCAAACGGAAACGACGTATACGCTGGACTATCAGTTGTGACGGAGTTACTCTCCTTGACGAATGGTCGATTTATCGCTCTTTCACCATCGTTCCATACTTCCCGTATTGGAGGCGAGGACGTCCGTTTGGTGTCGTGCGAAATCTACTGTCGCCGCAAGAGCAACTGAACAAGCTCGAAAGCCAAGAGTTGCACATAGTAAATACGACTTCCAACTCCGGATATACCGTGGAAGCTGGAACGCTCGTCAACATGACAGAGGAAGATCTTGAAGCCAGAGGCGCAGAGACAGGGCTTGTACTCGTTCACCAGAAAGGGTCAAATCCCCCTCAGAAAATCAAACCGAACCCTGTCCCGACCGGGATTGATCGCATGTCCGGTAAATCCGCGCAGCACATCCGCACGATCTCGGGCATTGATGAAAGCATGCTCGGAGCTGTCAACCCGGAAATAAGCGGCGTTGCAATGAAGGAAGGCCGCAAAGGCGGTCTGGTTCAGATGCAAGTACCGTTCGACAACCTGGCTCGTACTAGGCACTTGGTCGCCGAGAAGATGCTGGAACTGATTCAGGATTTCTATACTGAAACCCGCGTATTCAAAGTTGTTGACTACCATGACCCCGAGCAGGGCGAGAAGGAAGTCGGGCTCAACATTCCGGCCGAAGACGGTTCGTTCCTGAATGACCCCTCGCTGGGCGAATACAGTATCACTATTAGTACCGCCCCAGCCCGCGACTCCATGGAAGAGACTCAGTTCGCTGAGGCTATCTCCCTGCGTGAAGCAGGCGTACAGATCCCCGACGACGTCGTCATCGAGAACAGCTCGCTGCAACGCAAGCACGAAATCGCGAAACGCGTACGTGATATGCAGGGCATGGGCGAGATGACCGAAGAGCAGCTTGCACTCCAGCAAATGAAGATTGAGATGGAAATCAAGAATGCGCAGTTGCAATTGCAGGAGATGGAGGCTAAAATCGGTAAACTTCAAGCAGAAGCAGCCTTGGCAATGCAGAAAGCGCAGAGCGAAGGTAGAAGCGGTGAGGAATTCCAGATGGAGTACCAGCTGCAAATTGCCCAGCTTAAAGGTCGCATGGCAGAGAAAGCTGCTGATCTGCAGACAAGTCTGGAACTGGCTGGTATTCACACCAGTGCCGACATGCAGAAGACAATGTTTCAATCGCTCAGCCAACGCACCACGGCCGAGCTCGGTAACCGGACTACGCTACAAGTGGCCGGTCTAAACGCACAGGCGAAATCGCTGCCTGCTCCTAAAGCGAAAAAGTAACGAGGCCACCAATGCCACCAAAAAAAGGCGCGCTAGATGCAGCTCCGGAAAATGACAAGGAAGACGTCGGAGAAGATATAATATTCGCAGGAGCGGATGAACACGAACACGACGAAGAGGCTGATACAGCCGATCGCGGTGACGACCCGAACGCTGAGCAACTAGCAGCCGAAGATGAAACAGAAGATGAAGCTGAAGCACCTGCTAAAGCAGCATCGGAAGAAGGTGAAGCTGAAGATACCCCCGCTAAAGCCGAAGCAGCAGTGGAAGACGCTGAAGACGAAGCTGAAGACGAAGGTGAGCCGGAGGACGACAAAGTCTCGAACTACGTCTCCAAAGACAGATTCAATGCCCTCAACGAGCGGATGAAGCTGGCCGAGCAGGCTCTCTTGGACAAGGAAGCTGAACTCGCAAAACCCGAAGAAGAAGCTGCACCAGCGTTCGACTTCGACGCGAAGGAAATGGAATACATGGAATTCGTCACCGATGGTGAGTTTGAGAAAGCGAAGACTATCCGTCAAGAAATCCGCACCGCCGAGCGCGAAGCCATCGAAGCAGATGTCGCCTCCAAGACCGGCAACAGTGCTGCCCGCGTCAACGAGCAGATTGTATTCAACAACAAGATCGAAGAACTGAGCGAAGAGTTTGATCAGTTCAATACGCAGCACGAATCGTATGACCAGGTTCTGGTCGACGAAGCTGTCGATCGGCGCGACCTGTTTATTGCTCGCGGTATGTCCATGGCAGACGCACTCGACAAAGCCGCCCGCGAAGTCGCAAAGCTTTACGACCTACCGAGTAATTTCGAAGCCGCAGCCGATGCGGAACTCGAAAGAATCGCGGCTGAGGAGAAAGGAAAGACTCCTGCGGCGAAGAAGGCTGATGTCAAAAAGAAAGTAGCTCAGAAGGCAGCACAACCGCCGAAGATGGAAGAAGGTAGCTCTCAAGAAGAAGCGCCAACGTCCGCTCTCGGCATGACCGACGGTGAGTTCGACGCACTACCGGAATCAACCAAAGCGCGCATGCGCGGCGATATCCTTTAAACAAAACAGCCCCCGCACAGGGGGCTTTATAATTCAAGCACATTCGTGGGCATCGGAACGTCCACGGTAATAAATTCAATTCCCGCATAACGGCAGCGAAAGCCCAAATTAACTTAACTTTTAACTTGGAGTACAAGAAAAATGGCTACAACCAATTTTTCGCTGCTTACTGATGAACAAAAGACCGTATGGTCTCGCGACATTTGGAAGGCGGCTCGTAACTACTCGTTCATGAACAACTTTACTGGTTCTGGCCCGAACGCCATGATCCAGCGCATTACTGAGTTGACCAAGACCGAGAAAGGTGACCGTGCGGTCATCACCCTCGTTGCCGATCTGGAATCAGATGGTATCGCAGGGGACAACCAGTTGGAAGGCAACGAAGAGAGCATCAAGGCATACGACGAGGTCATCACCATTGACCAACTGCGTAACGCCAACCGCTCGAAAGGTCGTATGTCTGATCAACGCTCAATCGTGAAATTCCGCGAAAACTCTCGTGACGTACTGGCCTACTGGCTAGCTGATCGTTTGGACCAAATGGCCTTCCTGACTATGTCTGGTGTGTCTTATGCGTTCCAAAACACTGGTGGTGCTGCACGCCCCGCTGGTTCTCAGCTGCAAAACCTGGCCTTCGCCGCTGACGTTACTGCACCTTCCGCCAATCGCCACTATCAGTGGGACGAAGGCACCAAGTCTCTGGTAGCTCCATCTCCGGGTGATCTGGTAGCAGGCGATATCGGCACCGGTGACTATCCGTCTTACGCCATGTTGGTAGCAGCTAAAGCTGAAGCCAAAACCAGTTATATCCGTGGTATTCGCGGACCTGGTGGTGACGAGATGTATCACGTGTTCCTGAGCCCGAAAGCCATGGCCAAGCTGAAGCTTGACACTGACTTCCTGGCCAACGTACGTAACGCAGGCCCGCGCTCCAAGAGCAACGTCCTGTTCAGTGGATCTATCCCGACCATCGACGGTCTGGTAATTCACGAGTACCGCCACGTGTACACCCCGAACAGTGCCACTGCTTTTGCAGTCGACGCTTGCCGGGTTCTGTTCTGCGGAGCTCAATCCATGGGTATTGCTGATCTTGGTATGCCTTACTGGGACGAGATCGACAAGGACTACAAAAACCAACAAGGTATAGCCGTTGGTAAAATTTGTGGCCTCTTGAAGCCTCAATTCCCTTCATTTGTGACTTCGACCACTGAAGACTTCGGTCTGATGGTCATCGACGTCGCACAATAAGGAGATACGAAAATGTCTATTACACAAAGCTCAGCACGACAGTATCCCTTGGTTGCCCGAGTTGACTTCATCGAGACTGATCTTCCGGCCGCAGCGACTTATGAGGCAATTGAACTGCCTGCTAATTCGATTGTTGTCGGTGGTTACCTTGAAGTTGGCACTCTGTTCGATGGCGGCGCAGATAACACTCTCACCATTTCTGGTGGCGGTTGTTCTACTGCGGCTATCGATGTTGACGCAACTGGCGGTTCCACCGGCCTGACTGCCCTCACCGTAACCGGTGTGGTCAATGCAGCTGGCGACACCGTCGACGTAGCACTTGGAGGCACCATCGGTGGTACCGCTGGTGTTGCAAGTCTGGTTGTTGAATACATCATAGTCGAACGCGACAACGAAAACCAAGGTTAATCCTGGTTGTACCGAAGGCCCCTGTGCTGTAAAGTATAGGGGCCTTTTTTTTTATTCAACCGGAGAAACCTTAAATGGCAAAGTACGTATCAATCATCGAACGCCGTGTCGCTACCACAAAAGGAGTCACACTTTGCTTCCAACCAATGGTACCCCTGGAAGTACACCCAGTAATTGAAGAAGATGTCATTGCCGCAGGACTCGTCCGCGAAGACATCTTTAACGCCGCTATGAAAGGCGACTTGACCGCAGTGCAGGCCGCGTCAGTAGGCGCTTCCGTCGGACAGCAAACTCTCGAAGCAGGTATCTCTGCCGATGAACCAGCACCTGTCAAACCCGAAACCGACGAAGACGCCTTCGACCGCGTTGTCGAGGAAATGAAAGCTGCCAAAGCAGAAGACGCCGAACGCGCCGCAGCCATCGCAGAGATGGAAGCCCGTGCCGATGCCGAAGCTGAAGCATCAGAAAAAAGCCCCGTTTTCGATCAGGCAGTATTTGAGGCAGGCGTGCGGGAAATCATCGCGAAAAACGATCCTGCATCATTAACCCCCAAGGGAGCACCGAAGGCTTCTGTTCTGGCCGACCTCGTAGGTTTCGAGGTTAAGTCAATTCAGATTACGAACTTCCTTAGAAACCTGGAATAATATATGCTTGGCAGCGCAGTTATCGATAGAGCCCAACGGATTCTCAACGACACCACCGCTGTTAGATGGCTAGCTGCTGACCTCCTGGATTGGCTTAACGAGGGGCAACTCGCAGCAGTGCGTATTGCCCCCGAAGCCCACACTGTTACCGCGATCTTTCAGCTGGTGACAGGAGTCCGACAGAACCTCACGGCCCTCGCCTCGGCTGCCGCCACGGAAGTACCTCTGCGGCTGATCGAAGTCGTACGTAACGTCACCGACGCCACTGGGTTCCCAGCACTTCGTGCTATCCGCATGGTAAATCGCAGATCGCTGGATCAGGGAAATCCTGACTGGCCAGCAGACACAGCGGCCGCGCTCGTAGAGAACTACATGTTCGACTCGCGCAACCCCAAAGAATTCATGGTATACCCGCCTCAGCCCGCCACCGGTGGGTTTGTAGAAGTGGTGTACTCGGCCGAGCCCGCAGCATTGTCGCTCGATTCCGACCCGATCGCCCTCGACGACTCGTATGGACCGGCCTTGGTCGACTACATCGTATACCGCGCACTTAGCACTGACGCTGAGTACGGCGAGAATAGCGCTAAAGTCGCGCAGCACTTCAATCAGTTCATGGGTGCCCTTACACAGAAAACCGGTATCGACGCATCTGTCGAGCCGTTGCCAGCTACCACTACGGTTGAATAATGCCTAATACACTCGGATACTACTACCCTCGCCTGCGCCTGCAGTGTTCCGGAGCGCCTGAGCAAGTGCTAGGTGACTCGGTGCTTCGTGCTATGGCGACCATCGCGCGGGAGTCCGGCGCGTTCCACAAGGACATTCCGCCAGTCGCGTTTGTTGACGGCACTTCCGACTACCCGTTTGTCTTGGATGGGTTCCGGATCGTGGACTTCCATAAAGTTTGGTTCGTCGAAGATTCTACTAAGACATCACTGTCCGATGCAGATAAGTTTCCCATCGAACGCGTCACTCACGCTGAGATGCACTTACTACTGAACGACGATAGAACAGCGCAGCGCCCTGACTCGTGGTCACATACAACCGAGATACCCGGATCAATCTCGCTCTACCCTTTTAATATTAACCCTGCTTTGGCGAACCCCGTAATCCACGTCGTCGCTGAGGTTGTACCGATCCGCTTGGCTGCACAGACGTTCAACATGGACCCCGACACCGCGCACTGGGGGCTCAGCTCGTTCTTCGACATCAACGAGGAGTTGATTATGAACCTCGCACTCGCGTACACCCTCGACTACCCGAACAAGTCTTGGTCGAACCGCACATACGCGCGCGGCCTCATGCAGGAAGCAGCCCGTGCCATCGGTGAGCTTAAGTCACTTGCAGCTGACGATATGCGTTCGGGCACACCCAGGGCCGTGAAATATGGCGGATATTAGGCTACATGCGTTCCGAGGCAAACGTCCCTACGTAGAAGCAGAGCATCTGCTTGGCCTGAGCGACGCTTCGGACTGCGACGACGTTATCTTCGAATCAGGACTCCTGAAAGGAGTCGACGACGATACCGTTACAGTCGCCGCCGACGCTGGCCTAGCTGCCAGCGAGACGCTGTATCAGTACGATACCACTGACGACTGGTTCTCCTTTGATGAGGACACCGACCTGGTGACGGCCACCAAGACGGCCACCGACGAGGTCATCATGTATACCAACGATGACGCCGCGACTGAGCCACGCTTCACGAATGCTGCTTTGATTGGCGTCGGCCCGAGCATTGGCGCTTTCCGCACACTCGGCCTGCCAGCGCCCACGGCCGCGCCTACCATCGCCCGCACAGGCACGGAAGACGCCGCCCCCGTATACGATACGCGCTCATACGTTTATACCTACGTCGATAGCGTATCTGGCATGGAGTCCGCCCCCAGCCCATCCTCGACCATCCTTACCCTCGACACCGTCGGACAGGCTGTGGATGTAACTACCGGCACTGTGGCACCGACCCACCCCGGCACTGGGGTGTACAACGTAGACAAGAAGCGCATCTACCGCACAGTCACCGGAACGGCCACCACCGCGTTCCAGTTCGTGGCCGAAATTACACTGGCGACTGCCTTATATAACGACTCGTTAGATTCACTGGAACTAGGTGAAGAACTGCTTACACAGGACTTCGAACAACCACCGGCCACTATGCAGGGCGTCACCGCGCACCCCGCAGGTTTCTTCGTTGGGTTCGACGGTAACACCATGTGCTTCTCAGAGCCGGGGTACTACTACGCATGGCCCCTGAAATACAGATTTGAAGTGGAGTTCCCCATCGTGGGGATTTCAACCATCGGCGGCTATGTCGCCTGTATGACACAAGGTGTGCCGTACCTGATCTCTGGCACGTCGCCATATAACATGGTGCCTCGTAAGTTGGACGCCTACTACCCGTGCGTGTCCAAACGCAGCATCGTCAACATGGGCGGCTACTGTGTGTATGCCGCAGAGGATGCGCTTGTGCAGATCAACACGCAAGGCGCGACCCCGATATCGAAAGGGCTCCTGACGAGAGAGCAATGGCAGAAAGCTGACCCGTCCAGCATATTTGGAACTCGTTGGAGAAACCTTTACTTGGCAGTCTACCCTGACACCGTTATAGGCTCCCTCACGCCTGCCCCACACATCGATATTTGGGCACCGCGAGCTTTGGAGGTCGGCATAACCACCGTCAACCGCGTGTACAAGTCCGACTTCGTCAAACCGTCGTCAGGCGACACGTACTTCGTGAACTCAGCGAACGAGATCGTCAACTTCGCGGAACAGCTTACGAGTACGACTGCGTGGTCGTGGGTAAGTAAACCCATCATGTTCGACACGCCTGTGAATTTCGCATGCATGCGGACAATAGGTAACTTCGGAGGAACCGTAACAATTGAACAAGATGAAACTGCTCAGTCTACAACAGGAGATTCTTACTCTTACACGACCCCGGCAATGGCGCTCGCTACGAATACTCCAATCAGACTTCCAGCGGGCATTAAGTACAAAGGAATCCGAGTCACAATCAATGGTGGGGCGGGTGACGAGATTCAAGAAATCCACATAGCTACGTCCATAGCCGAACTACCTGGAACAGCTGGCGATAAGAACTCAGGACCGCGTTAATGGTCCAGGCCATCACCACTGTTGAAGGGATACCGGCGATTCCCGACGTCATAGTCGAGGACGCAAACCTACAGGTAATGCTCGATACGATCAAAGAATCCATCGAGGTTCTGACGGGCACACGTGGCGACCCCAACTCACGAGCACTGACTTACGGCGAAGCGTCCGAAGGAGGGCTGACGGATCTATTCGTAACCAACAGAGTTGTCGAAGCAGCGATCGACTCCCAGTCGTCTATAACACTCACCGGTGATATATCAGGCTCAGGCACGTTTCTGGAAGACGGCACTGTCACAGTTGCCAACTTCATAAATCTCCCGAATGTCACGTTGATAAGCGGCGGCGGTGCAGCGGAGACATACCCCGGCGAGACCACCGGTCCGTACGGAGTGGTAAGTGGCGGAGGCGGGGGGTCAACAATTGTTATTCAGGACGAAGGCATCGCCCTCACCACGGACGCAGATACCTTGAACTTCGTGGGTGCAGGCGTAGTGGCGTCCGGAACTGGTGCCAACAAAACAATCACCATCACGGGCGCTGGCGGTTCGGATACTCAGATTCAGTTTAACAACGCTGGCGCGTTTGGCGGTGACGCCGCCCTCACGTTCAGCACCGTTACCGACTCGCTCTCCATCAGCAGCACGCTTTCAGCGCCAGCCGTATCGATCGGCGGCCCTGCGACAGCACTGCCAAAACTGGAACACCGCATCGCTGGTGTAGTCGTAGCGCACCTACAGTATGACGACCCCAACGACACGCTGCGTCTAGAAACTGAGAACGCCGCCACGCCCATTGGCATATACCCGAATAACACGCTGGTCGGGCTATTCACCGACGACGGTTTGGAGATGACTGGCAACGTCGATGTCACTGGCCAAGCGTGGTCTAACACGCACGCCCTTACTCAGGCGGCCACCATCGCGTGGGATTGCGACCTCGGTAACTCAGCAGAGACGACCATGACTGGTAACCGGACTCTTGGCGCACCAACCAACTTAAAGGATGGTGCCACATATGTGTTGAAGATCATACAAGACGGAACGGGCACGCGCACGCTGGCGTATAACGCCGTGTGGAAATTCCCCGGAGGCACAGCGCCAGTACTTTCAACCGGTTCCGGTGAGGTCGACATGCTGACAGCGTGGAGCGACGGCACGAACCTGTACGCGTCATTGCAGAACAACTTCTCATAATGTTTACTTTCCCGACAACACTGTACGCACCTGAGCTGGCACTCCCTGAGCAAGTATTCGTCGTCACCGAGGGCAACATCGCTGGTTCCAAGTGGGGGTTTAACCAGAACCCCCCAATGTTCGACAACGACGC
>Ga0316187_10003752_pt1 | contig 13182 bp, 9 predicted proteins | sample CroRivburrow1_MG_FD_204927 | JGI IMG/M metagenome (GOLD analysis project Ga0316187, IMG submission 204927) | Coastal sediment microbial communities from Maine, United States - Cross River worm burrow 1 | ecosystem: Environmental > Aquatic > Marine > Coastal > Sediment | place: USA: Maine...
AAATATAGGAAACCTGCTCAGAGATGCCATATTTATCCACTGCCGCCAGGGTGTCGCCGCCACCAGCAATAGAGAAGGCATTGGATGCGGCAATCGCCTCACCCAATACTCGAGTGCCTTCACCAAACTGGTCAAACTCAAACACACCGACCGGACCATTCCAAACAATTGTGCCTGCCGACTGCATCATCTCAGCATAGCGGGCTGCCGTTTCAGGGCCGATATCGAAAATCATGTCATCATCCACCACATCCTCCACCCTTTTTACTATAGCCTCTGCAGATTCAGAAAAGGCCTTGCCGACCACCACATCGGTTGGCACGGGGATTTCACCACCCTTGGCTTGTGCTGCCTCCATCAGACGCTTGGCTTCCGGAATCAGATCAGGCTCATAGAGTGATTTGCCAACATTATGGCCTGCTGCTGCAATAAAGGTATTGGCAATACCGCCACCTGGAATCAGTTGGTCAACCACACTGGAGAGTGAATCCAGTACCGTCAGCTTAGTAGAGACCTTGGAACCACCCACAATAGCCGCCATGGGGCGTGCCGGGTTACCCAATGCTTTACCCAATGCATCCAGCTCACCTGCCAGCAGCGGCCCAGCACAGGCAACAGGCGCATAAAGTCCAGCTCCATGGGTGGAAGCCTGTGCCCGATGAGCCGTACCAAAGGCGTCCATCACATAGATATCACACAGGGCGGCATAGGCCTTGGAGAGGGCCTCATCATTCTTCTTTTCACCCTTGTTGATACGGACATTCTCCAGCAGCACAACCTCACCATCCGCCACATCCAGCTTCTGCCCAAGATACTCTTTGATCAGACGCACCTCTTTACCCAGCAGCCCAGAGATATGGTCAGCCACTGGGCGAAGAGAGAACTGTTCTTCATATTCTCCTTCAGTAGGTCGGCCGACATGAGACATCAGGATCACTTTGGCCCCCGCCTGCATAGCATGCTCAATGGTCGGCATACTGGCGCGGATACGTTTATCACTGGTGACTTTGCCATCCTTGATAGGCACATTCATATCTTCACGAATCAAGACCCGCTTACCTGCCAGATCAAGGTCGGTCATTTTAATTATTGGCATTTCAATCCCCTAAAACGAAAAAAATTAGGTGAAGATTTATCTTCAACTAATTTTTCTCTATTTCAAAGCAGAGTGGCAAGGCACCAGAAAAACCTGGTGCCTTGCATCTGCAATCTATTTATCCAGCAATAAGGCGTGTCATCTCCAGAACCTTATTGGAATAACCCCACTCGTTGTCATACCAGGATACAACCTTGACGAAGGTTCCATCCAGGGCCATACCGGCCTCAGCATCAACAACTGAGGTACAAGGCTCACCGACAAAATCAGTCGAAACCACTTTATCCGTTGTGTAACCCAGCACACCTTTCATAGGACCTTCAGAGGCGGCCTTCATGGCAGCACAAACCTCTTCGTAGGTTGTCTCTCTATCCAACTCTACGGTCAGGTCAACCACTGAAACATCAGAGGTTGGCACACGGAAGGCCATACCTGTTAGTTTCTTGTTCAGCTCTGGAATTACCTTGCCAACAGCTTTAGCTGCACCTGTGCTACTTGGGATGATGTTTTCCAGAATGCCGCGACCACCGCGCCAATCTTTATTGGATGGGCTATCAACGGTTTTCTGGGTGGCAGTCGCTGCATGCACGGTGGTCATCAGGCCACGCTTGAGACCAAAGTTATCATTCAACACCTTGGCAACAGGCGCCAGGCAGTTGGTGGTGCAGGATGCGTTTGAGATGATGTCCTGACCGGCATAGCTCTCATGGTTCACACCATAGACAAACATCGGGGTGTCATCCTTTGACGGGGCAGACATGACAACCTTTTTGGCACCAGCAGCCAGATGTTTTTCAGCGGTCTCTTTGGTCAAAAACAACCCGGTAGCCTCTACCACCACATCTGCACCGACCTCACCCCATTTTAGCTCAGCTGGATCTCTCTCAGCAGTCAGGCGGATCGTCTTGCCATTAACAATCAGGTTGTCACCCTCAACGGAGACATCACCATCAAAGCGACCATGTACAGAATCATACTTCAGCATATAGGCCAGATACTCAGGGTCGAGCAGATCATTAATGCCCACAACCTCAATATCTGCAAAATTTTGTGCAGCTGCACGGAACACCATGCGTCCAATACGGCCAAACCCATTAATGCCGACTTTGATTGTCATTATTGCTTCTCCAAATAGTTAGTAAGTAAATAAGAGCACACGATTCTGATCAGGCGACGATCTCTTCCACCGCCTTAACGACATTTTCTGCTGTAACACCAAAATAGTTATACAGCTCAGCTGCTGGCGCAGATGCACCGAAACTGTCAACACCAATTACACGGCCATTCAAGCCCACGTATTTAGCCCAATAATCGGTAACACCAGCCTCTACTGCAACACGGGCCGTCACCGCCGCTGGCAACACAGACTCTTTATAAGCGGCATCCTGAGCATCGAAGGCATCGGTGCTGGGCATGGATACGACACGAACCTGCTTTCCAGTCTCTTTTAGAGCCTGGGCAGCATTGACTGCCAGCTCCACCTCAGATCCTGTGGCGATAATAATAGCATCTGGAACGCCATCACATTCAGATAAAACATAACCACCGCGATTTATCGCTGCAATCTGTGCATCTGTACGAGCCATATGCGGCAGACCCTGACGAGACAAAATCAGACTGGTCGGTCCACATTTACGCTCGACAGCATTCTTCCAGGCGACTGCTGTCTCGACCGCATCGCAAGGACGCCATACTGCCATGCGTGGGATCATACGTAGAGTGGCTGTCTGTTCGATAGGCTGATGAGTCGGGCCATCCTCACCTAGACCTATAGAGTCATGGGTAAAGACATGAATTGGGCTGATCTTCATCAGTGCCGCCATACGCAGTGCATTACGGGCATACTCTGAAAAGACCAGGAAGGTTGCGCCATAGGTGCGAAACCCGCCGTGCAGCTCAATACCGTTCATGATGGCGGCTTGGCCAAATTCGCGAACGCCATAGTGGAGATAGTTACCGGAAGCATCATCAGCGGTTAACGCCTTGGAGCCAGACCACATGGTCAGATTTGAGCCTGCCAGATCCGCAGAACCGCCTAGCAACTCTGGCAATTCAGGGGCGTAACCTTCAATTGCATTTTGTGAAGCCTTGCGCGAGGCAACCTTGGTCGCCAGGGCATTGACTGATTGGATGTAATCATCTGCCTTGGCATCCCAGTCTGCAGGCAACTCACCGGTGGTACGGCGCTTAAACTCAGCAGCCAGTTCAGGATGAGCCTGCTCATAGGCAGCAAAAAGCTCATTCCATGCACCTTCTGATGCAGCACCTGCCTCTTTTGCATCCCAGGTACTGTAGATATGATCAGGCACTTCAAATGGTGCATGCTGCCAACCAATGGTTTCGCGCACCAGTGCAATCTCATCATCGCCCAGCGGTGCACCATGGCACTCTTCCTTACCCTGCTTATTGGGAGAGCCGTAACCAATAATTGTTCTACAGCAGATTAAACTAGGTTTGTCACTGACCGCTCGCGCCTCTTCAATAGCCCGCTTGATGGCATCTGCATCATGGCCATCGACTCCAGTAACCACATGCCAACCATAGGCATCAAAACGCTTAGCGGTATCATCGGTAAACCAGCCCTCTACCTCACCATCAATCGAGATCCCATTATCATCATACAGCGCTATAAGCTTACCCAGCCCTAAGGTGCCAGCCAGGGAGCAGGCCTCATGAGAGACACCCTCCATCATGCAGCCATCACCCAGAAAGGTGTAGGTGTGATGATCAACAACGTCATGTCCCGGGCGGTTAAATTGTGCTGCCAGGGTCTTTTCGGCAATCGCCATGCCTACCGCATTACAGACACCCTGGCCAAGTGGCCCGGTTGTCGTCTCTACACCAGGGGTATCGTTGTATTCCGGATGACCCGGGGTCTTGGAGTGAAGTTGACGAAAATTCTTGATCTCATCAATTGAGAGGTCATAGCCCGTCAGGTGGAGCAGTGAGTAGATCAGCATAGAGCCATGGCCATTGGAGAGCACAAAACGATCACGATCTGCCCAATCTGGGTTATTCGGATTGTGCTTCAGAAAGTCATTCCACAGCACCTCGGCGATATCCGCCATGCCCATTGGGGCACCGGGGTGGCCTGATTTGGCTTTCTGAATCGCATCCATGCTCAGAGCACGGATAGCATTGGCTACTTCTCTACGTGAGGACATGCGTCCCTCCTGGTTAAAAATTTACAAAAACTCGCTGCTTATGCATCTAGAGATCAACCAGAGGGAGCACTAAATCTAGAAAAACAACGTTTCTACAGCTGCACTTCGGGATGATGACACCTGAAATCATAGCGCCCAATCAACTTATCGCTGGTCTACTGCTAATCCCCTTGTGGGGGAACTGGGTATTCTCGCCCAACAGGCCGACAGGAACAATAGTTTATACCAATATAGTAGCGACGACCTCACTCTCGCCACTTTATTGAACAACCCATACTGGGGATCTGCTGCCCCGGCCCCTTACCGGTATCAGCAACCTGCTTCATCGCTTCAAACAGGTCACGGCGAACATCAGCAGCAGCGGCTTCCTTACGACTCTCATCCAGGCGTCCTCGGTATTGCAGCTCCAGATTCCCGTTATAACCAAAGAAGTCAGGTGTGCAAACAGCACCATAGGCTTTAGCCACTTGCTGAGTCTCATCCAGCAGATATGGGAAGGAGAAGCCAAGTTCAGCTGAAACTTGCCGCATATTTTCAAAGGAGTCTTCTGGGTACTCCGTGACATCATTGGACATGATGGCGACGCTATTCACACCATGCTTCAGCAGCTCCTGGGTATCTCGGACGATCCGGTCTGCAATGGCTTTCACATAAGGACAGTGGTTGCAGATAAACATCACCAGCAGGCCCTTCTCACCTAAGCACTGATCCAATGTCCAAACATCCCCATCAACACCAGGCAGAGAAAAATCTATAGCCGGTTTTCCAAAAGCACACACCGGGGGTTGCAGTGACACCATAGTTTGACTCCCAGATATCTATAATTGAGACCCTATCATAATGGTATGCCCAATAATGCCAAGCGACATACCCAATGCAAAAATCGCAAATCGATTGTATAATCGCGCGTTTCATTGCGAATTGCACAGAGCGGGATTACCAGAACCAGCAGCATACCTGCTGACAACAGCAATCTAAACAAACACGGAAAAACTCATGCTGAAAGATTTTACCTTTACCTCAGAATCAGTATCAGAAGGCCACCCAGACAAGATCGCCGACCAGATCTCTGATGCCGTCCTGGACGCCATCCTTGAGCAGGACACCAACGCCCGAGTGGCTTGCGAAACCATGATCAAAACCGGCGCCGTTATCGTCGCAGGCGAGATCACCACCTCTGCATGGGTCGATCTGGAGAAGGTCGTGCGCAGCACCATCATGGATATCGGCTATAACAGCTCCGACATGGGCTTTGACGGCGAGACATGCGCTGTTATGTCCCTCATTGGTAAGCAATCAAGTGATATCGCCATGGGCGTTGACCGTGATGCACCAGAGGAACAGGGTGCTGGCGATCAAGGCCTGATGTTTGGCTACGCCACCAATGAAACAGACGTATTGATGCCCGCCCCTATCACCTATGCTCATCGTCTGGTGAAGCGCCAGGCAGAGACACGCAAACATGGCGTACTGCCCTGGTTGCGTCCAGATGCAAAGAGCCAGGTCACCTTCCATTACGAAAATGGCAAACCAACCAGCATCAGTGACATCGTACTCTCAACACAGCACGACCCTAGCATCTCTCAAGAGGATCTGCGTGAAGCGGTCATGGAGAACATCATCCTGCCCATTATCCCTGAAGAGCGGCTGACAAAAGAGACTAAATACCACATCAACCCAACCGGCAGCTTTGTCATTGGCGGACCTGTGGGCGACTGCGGCTTGACCGGGCGTAAGATCATCGTTGATACCTACGGTGGTGCGGCCCGTCATGGCGGTGGCGCATTCTCTGGTAAAGACCCATCCAAGGTTGACCGCTCCGCAGCTTATGCCGGGCGTTATGTCGCCAAAAACATCGTGGCTGCCGGGCTGGCTGATCGTTGCGAGATTCAGGTCTCTTACGCCATCGGCGTTGCCGAGCCTACCTCTATCAGCGTCAACACCTTTGGTACAGCCAAGATTGAAGATAGCCGTCTGGTAGAGATTATTCGCGACCACTTTGATCTGCGTCCATACGGCCTGGTAAAGATGCTTGACCTGATCAAGCCTATCTATCAAAAAACGGCTGCCTATGGTCACTTTGGCCGTGAAGATGAAGACTTCTCTTGGGAGCATACTGACAAGGCTGACGCTCTGCGTGACGCAGCAGGAATATAACCCAACAGCCATAGCGATGCAGTATCCACACTTTTTCTGCATCGCTAGGCTGCATTAAATTGAACTAAACTTTCACCTCGCATACTGAGGAGCGCTGCAACGGGGGAAGCCCCTGCCAGGCTCGGTATTGCGATCCATTTAACAACGGCGCTCGGTTCCTTCAAGGAGTAAAAACCATGAACGCACCGACTGAAGATTTTAAAGTCGCCGATATGTCCCTGGCCGAATGGGGTCACAAAGAACTGCGCATCGCCGAAACCGAGATGCCTGGCCTGATGAGCATTCGCAAAAAATACGCAGCTGAGCAGCCCCTCAAAGGTGCCCGCATCGCTGGCAGCCTGCACATGACCATCCAAACCGCCGTGCTGATCGAGAGCCTGATCGCCCTGGGTGCCGAAGTACGCTGGGCCTCCTGCAACATCTTCTCAACCCAGGATCACGCTGCTGCAGCCATCGCTGATCAGGGTATCCCTGTCTTCGCTTTCAAAGGCGAGACCCTGGAAGATTACTGGGACTACAGCCATCGCATCATGGAGTGGCATGACGGCGGCACCCCGAACATGATCCTGGACGACGGCGGCGATGCCACCATGCTGGTCATTTTGGGCTCCAAGGCTGAGCAGGACATCTCCGTACTGGACAACCCTGGTAGCGAGGAGGAGACCATCCTCTATGCCGCTATCCGCGAGCGTCTACAGAGTGACCCTACCTTCTACTCACGCATCAAGGCCAACATCCAGGGCGTGACTGAAGAGACCACCACGGGTGTACACCGCCTCTATCAAATGATGGAGAAAGGCGAGCTGCCCTTCCCTGCCATCAACGTTAACGACTCTGTCACCAAGTCTAAATTCGACAACCTATACGGCTGCCGCGAATCCCTGGTCGACGGCATCAAACGCGCTACCGACGTAATGATCGCTGGTAAGATCGCGGTGGTTCTGGGTTACGGCGACGTGGGCAAAGGTTGCGCACAATCCCTGCGCGGTCTCGGTGCTACCGTCTGTGTAACAGAGATCGACCCTATCTGTGCCCTACAGGCCGCGATGGAAGGCTACCGGGTAGTCACCATGGATGAAGCCTGTAGCCAGGGCGACATCTTCGTCACCACCACTGGTAACTTCAATGTCATCACCCATGATCACATGGTACAGATGAAGAATGAGTCTATCGTCTGCAACATCGGCCACTTTGACAACGAAATTGAAGTCGCCGAGATGCGTCAGTACGACTGGGACAACGTCAAACCTCAGGTTGATCACATCATCTTCCCTGACGGTAAACGCATCACCCTACTGGCCGAAGGTCGACTGGTAAATCTGGGCTGCGCCACTGGCCACCCAAGCTTTGTCATGTCCAACTCCTTCACCAACCAGGTACTGGCCCAGATCGAGATCTTCGCCAACCCTGGCAAATACCAGAATGAAGTCTACGTCCTGCCCAAGAAGCTGGACGAAGAGGTAGCCCGTCTGCATCTGGAGAAGATTGGAGCCAAGCTTACCACCCTGACTCAGGAGCAGGCCGACTACATTGATGTACCCGTAGAAGGGCCCTACAAACCAGAGCATTACCGTTATTAAGGACAATAACTAGCGTAATCAGGGGGTGCTGCAGATGCATCTAGCAGCGCCCTCTTTTCACTATCAGCCACTTGAACCCGGTGCATAGACCTATGGAATCCCAAAAAAAATACCAGCCCACCTACAGCTTTGAAGTCTTCCCACCCAAGACCGAGCAAGGGGCAGAGAAGCTTCGCGCTGTACGCGACCAGCTGATGAAGGTAAATCCACTCTATATCTCCGTGACCTACGGCGCAGGCGGCACAACCAGAGACCGCACCATTGGCACTGTTATGGAGTTTCAGCAGGCTGGGGTAAGCGCCGCACCGCATCTCTCCTGCATTGGCTCCACCAGAGAAGAGATACTGGAATTGCTTGAGCTCTACAAAAAGAACGGCATCGACCGTATTGTGGCGCTTCGCGGTGATCTGCCATCAGGCATGGGCGCTGGTGAATCCGGTGAATTTCAGTATGCCAATGAACTGGTGGAATTCATCCGCCGTGAAACAGGTGATCACTTCTACCTTGAAGTTGCGGCCTATCCCGAATTCCATCCACAAGCTACAAACTCCCAAGCCGATCTAAAAAACTTCAAACGCAAGGTTGAAGCGGGGGCCAATGGAGCCATCACCCAGTACTTCTTCAATGCAGATGCCTACCTGCGTTTTGTGGATGACTGTGAAAAACAGGCCATTGACACCCCCATCATGCCGGGCATTATGCCGATTACCAACTTCACCCAGCTTGCGCGCTTCTCCGATGGTTGCGGCACAGAGATTCCACGCTGGCTGCGCAAACGGCTGGAGGATTACGGTGATGATCTCGATAGTATCCGCAGCCTGGGACTGGATGTCATCAGCAGCATGTGTCAACGACTACTGGATGAGGGAGCACCGGGATTGCACTTCTACTCCATGAATCAGGCTGATCCAGTGCTTGGCATATGGAAGAATCTGGGACTGCCTGGAGCTGAACTAATTTAACAGTCACTCTAAAGCCGTGCCTAAGAACCACCTGCCCAGGCTGCTAGCCAGCCTGGCCATCATCAGCCTGATCAGCAGCACAATTGGTCTTATACTGCCAAGAGCATTCGACCTTCCAGCAGTGGCGCCACTGCATATGATACTAGCGCTAGGCATAATGCCTCTGATTCTGGGGGCAATGGCCTATTTCATCCCCGTGCTTACCCGAACCAGCGCACCAGAGCCACTGGTTCTGTTATCCCCCATTGGAGCACTCATTGGCGGCCTGCTGGTTACCATCAGCCTTTCATTCAGCTATAAGCTCTATCCTGTTGCTGCTGGCATTGCCCTGCTGGCAATCGGCAGGCTACTGTGGTGGTCTCAGCAGCGAGCAAAGGCAACCCTGGGCCGTCCGCATCCTGGGCTACTCTGGTATCAGCTGGCATTAGCCACACTCATTTTTGGGCTGTTGATGATTACCCTGGCTGCATTCTGGCCAGAGCAGTGGCTGCCACTGAAACGGCTGCACCTGCATATCAATGTCTTAGGCTTTGTTGGATTGACCGCACTGGGAACACTACGGGTGCTACTACCCACTGTCGGTGGCTTTCCTGACCCACAGGCTGGTCTCTGGCTGATGAAGGAGTGGCGCTGGCTGGTTGCTGGAACCCTGCTGGTTGCAGCAGGTGCTGCCTGGTCAGCCACATTGGCTGAGATTGGCCTGTTGCTCTGGCTGATCTCTCTGGTTCGACTCATTCAGGGGCTGCTCAAAGCCCACCAAGGAAAGCTCTGGCAGTGGCATGGCGCAGCTATCTCATTGGTTCTGGCTGTGGTTGGACTGATACTCTGCCTGGTTAGCGGAGCACTCCATGGACATGGGCTGCTGCCAGCCGCTCAAGCAGGCGAGGCTTTTGTTATGGCTTTTCTGCTGCCACTGATTACTGGCGCCGCCACTCACCTATTGCCACTTTGGTTACTACAAACTGAGCCAGAGAAGCAACAACAGCTAAAGGCACGACTCGGCTATCTCAGTGCTGTTCGGGGTTTGGCTTTTCTTATTGCTGGAGTACTAACATTGGCATCCCAGCCTTTGGCTTTTTTAATCGCCATTATTGCGCTGTGCCAATTCCTGATCCAGTTGGCACGCCCTGTAGGGGCTAACTCTATTTCTTCTTCTGCTGTTTAACATGCTTTTTTAGGCGCTGGCGCTTGCGAATTTGGCGGTCCGTCAATTTATTCTTGCGCCCTTCATAGGGGTTGCTGCTCGACTTGAAAGACAGACGGATAGGTGTTCCTGAAAGTCTGAGCACCTTGCGAAAGCGGTTGATCAGATAGCGGACATAGGTTTCCGGCACCGACTCGGTCTGATTGCCGTGAATGACAATAATAGGCGGGTTTTGGCCACCTTGATGGGCGTAGCGTAGCTTAATACGCCGACCATGCACCAACGGAGGCTGATGCTCCTCGACAGCCGCTTCAAGGATGCGGGTCAACTCAGGTGTTGCCAGCTTACGCGTAGCATTAGCATAGGCTTTTTCTACTGACTTAAATAGATTTCCAATACCTGAGCCATGCAGTGCTGAGACAAAACGATGCTCAGCAAAGTTTAGAAAGGGTAGCTTTCGATCCAGTTCATCCTTGATGCGATCCCGCTGGTCTGATTCCAGGCCGTCCCACTTATTCACCACCACAACCAGCGCCCGGCCACTATCCAGGATATGCCCAGCCAGGGTGGCATCCTGCTCGCTGATCTCCTGCTGCGCATCCAGCACCAGCAATACGACGTTCGACCGTTCAATAGCCTGCAGGGTCTTGATGATGCTGAACTTCTCAATAACATCATCGATGCGCGAACGACGACGTACACCTGCGGTATCAATCAGGGTGTAGGCCTTATCATCACGTTTGAATGGGATAAAGACACTGTCTCTGGTCGTTCCCGGCCGGTCAAAGGTGATTACCCGCTCTTCACCCAGCATCCGGTTAACCATGGTGGATTTACCCACATTGGGGCGTCCGACAAAGGCAATCTTAATGCCACCTTCAAGATTATCCTCATCAGCATCTGGTTCTGGAAAGGTCTCCAGCACGCCATTGATGAGTGTTGCTACACCCTGCCCATGCACCGCTGCAATTGGATGGGGCTCACCCAGGCCAAGGGCATGGAACTCCGCTACGGCAAGATCCCTCTCCAACCCTTCACTTTTGTTAACCACAGCGGTAATCGGCTTACCCGTGCGTCTGAGTTGACCCGCAATCACCTCATCACCGGCTCCAAACCCGTCTCTTGCATCCAGCAGAAAAAAGACATGATCCGCTTCATCAATGGCCTGCTGCACCTGCTGCAGCATCAAGGCATCAATGCCATCGGCCTCATCGGCTATGCCACCGGTATCAACCACCAGATAGGCCCGATTACCTAGCTTGCCCACGCCATACTGCCGGTCACGTGTCAGCCCTGGCTGATCAGCAACCAAGGCATCCCGACTGCGCGTCAGGCGGTTAAAGAGGGTTGATTTACCAACATTGGGCCGCCCTACCAGGGCGATTACAGGCAACACGGAATAGAGTCCTTAAGTGATTATTGGCTTCTGCCAGGCCCACGGAATGCAGCTAATTTGCCGCCATCACCATAGACGTAGGCCACACCGTCCCTGACAATTGGCGGTGTACTGATGGGATCATCACCCACGCGTGTCCGCGCCACCAGGCTTCCATCCTCTATCGAGAGCCAATGTACATAGCCTTCAAAGTCACCCACCAGCACAAATCCATCAAGCACAGCTGGGGCAGAGAGTTTTCGCGCATGCAGTTTTTTCTGTTTCCATAAGGCAGCCCCATTGCGTGGGTCAACTGCCCATACATGGTCTTCCGCATCAGAGATATAGACCTGATTCGCATCAGCACCAGCCCCCGCATGAGATGACATGTCTCGGCGCCACAGTACAACGCCAGTATCTAAAGAGACTGCCGCCAGGTCACCTTGGAATGTAGCCACATAGATCACACCGTCAACCACAGCCAGCTCGCCATCGATATCCACCATACGCTCCAGCTCGGTACGGCCAGATGGTGCGCTAATACTGCTCTCCCACAACACCTCACCAGAGGCTAAATCGAAGGAGACCAGTTTGCCACTGGCAAAGCCACAGATCACGCTGCTACCGCTAATGACAGGGGAACTACTACCCCGCAGAGATAGTACAGGTACTGAACGTTTGAAATCCCAGACTTTCTCACCATTTGCAGCATTAAGGCCAAACAGGTTGCCATCCATTGTATGCACCACAACCCGTCCATCAGCGGCCTTTGGTACCGATAAAACCTCGCTGCTCAGCTGTGTACGCCATCTCTCCTGACCACTGGCGGCATCCAGTGCAAGCAGGTCACCATCTCGACTTCCCACCAGCACCAGGCCGTCTCCTGCGCCAGGGCCACCAGAGATAGGCAACTCAGTTTCAGTCTCCCAAATCCTTCCACCACTGGAGGCATCGAGTGCTTCAACATTGCCTTCACTATCTGCAACGTACACCCTGCGCTCATGGATATAAGGTACCAGCTCAAGCCTTTGACCATCCGTGCCCTCGCCCGCCGAAGTGGTCCAAAGTGTTTGCACGCTGATATTGCTTGTTATCTCTACCAGCTCGGCCGGTGGTTCAACATTATCTTCACTGGCAAACCATTCAGTTGGACTCATCATCGAGTCCATTGAGCCGCACCCCGCCAGCAACAGGGCAAGAATTAGGATAGTTCTTCGATACAACATCTACTTCAGCCTCAAGCTTAATTTGTGGCAGCAATAGCCAGGTCATCCAGTTTCATCTGCACCAGCTCTGCATTACCTACCTTATTCTCCAGGGCCTCCTGGTATGAGTTACGTGCCGCTGCCTTGTCATTATTGGCCAATGCAATATCACCCCGCAGTTGCGCAAACTCACCCGCAAAGGCATCTTTTGATGCTTCATTGGCCAGCTTGGCTGCACCTGCAGTATCACCCTCACTCAACTTGATTCTGGCCAGACGAAGACGGGCAATCTGTTTGACAGCAGGCTCACTGCTGTTTTCAACTGCCCACGCCAGCTGTTGTTGGGCTCCGGCACTATCGCCCTGTTCTAACTTCTGACGCGCTATGCCCAGCGCAGCAAATTGCGCATAGGCAGTCTTACCATGTTTGGAGATAAGCAGTTCAGCCTGTTTTGCTGCAGAAGCACTGTTCCCTGTATTGAGTGCCAAGCTTAGCTGTT
>Ga0316187_10003756_pt1 | contig 13178 bp, 10 predicted proteins | sample CroRivburrow1_MG_FD_204927 | JGI IMG/M metagenome (GOLD analysis project Ga0316187, IMG submission 204927) | Coastal sediment microbial communities from Maine, United States - Cross River worm burrow 1 | ecosystem: Environmental > Aquatic > Marine > Coastal > Sediment | place: USA: Maine...
ACAGACATGGGCCCGCATCAGTTCGGTTCTGCCCTGTTCGAAATAGCGCAGAAAATTGGCGTTGTAGACGACTCCACCAGCATCTGTGTCGCCATAGAGGACCCGGACCTGGATGCGATAAACGAAGGGAGCCGGATCAGTCATAGTGAGCTTCTTTTTCAAGCAGGAATTCGATCAAGGTATAGCCGTCAATCTGTTTAAGACCGTTGTCACCCTTCAGCAGCCGTTCGTCAAGTGAATGGTCTGAAATTCTGGAGGACTGTCTCGAGTCGTAGATCAGGGCCGGAACCGGTTCTGCCGTATGGGTCTGCAGTGAAAGCGGGGTGAAATGATCCATGGTGACGACCACCCGAAACGGTTGCTTGCGGTCCCTAAGGGCAGCGGTGATTGGGGCGACAATCCTTTTGTCAAAGTCCTCGATGGCCTGAATCTTGTGATCGAGTCTGCCCTGGTGGCCGGCCTCGTCGGGGGCTTCCAGATGGACAAAGACGAAATCCTGCTCTTCGAGTGCTTCGATGGCGGCTGCCGCTTTGCCTTCGTAGTTGGTATCGATATACCCGGTAACGCCCTCGACCTTGGCAATGTTGAGCCCGACACAGACACCAAGCCCATTCAGCAGGTCGACCGCTGAGATCATCGTACCGCTTAAGTTGAATCGTTTTTTAAGCGTTGGCATAGCAGGCATTTTGCCGGAACCCCAGGGCCAGATGCCGGTGGCCGGTCGTTTTCCCTGGGCGATACGCTTTAGATTTACGGGATGATCCGCCAGGATTTTCCGGGCTTCGAGCACCAATGATGCCCAGTCCCGGGCTGCCAGGTAGGTTTCAAAGTGATCCGTTACATCTCTACCGATATAATCGTGGGGCGGGACGGTGCTGAGGTTGGCGACTGAATCCTTCACCACCAGCAGGTGGCGATAGCTGATGCCGGGGCAGAATCGAAATCGTTCGCTGCCGCATTTCTGCTGAATTGCCGAGATTAACTCCGCCGCCTCTTCACTGCTGATGTGGCCGGCGGAAAAATCGATCATGGTGGTTCGCTCATCTTCGTATTCAAGCGTCACCAGATTGCAGCGAAATGCCGTTTCATCAGGGGCCAGATCGATTCCCATGCTGGCCGCCTCAAGAGGCGCCCTGCCGGTGTAATAGTGCGCCGGGTCATAACCCAGCAGGGACATGTTGGCGACATCGCTGCCGGGATGAAAACCATCCGGTACGGTGGCGACCTCGAACAGGGTGCTGTGCCGGCACAATTCGTCCATGGCAGGAGTGGAGGCCGCCTCGAGTGGCGTTTTGTTGCCGAGTTCCGGTAACGGGTGGTCACCCATGCCGTCACCGACAAGAATCAAATATTTCATGAGCGGCTCAGATATCCCCTGGATTAGTACTCATCGATGAGTACACGAATCATCACCGTCGGTTCGGTGCAGAAATCGAGTGCGTCAATTTCTGCGACGGCCTTTTGCACGGACGACTCCAGGGCCATATGAGCGCGCAGCACCACATGAACGGGCTTACCTGCCTTTTCGCCTTTCTGGAGCACCGATCGAATGGAAATCCCGTGTTTGCCAAGAATCCCCGAAATTGCCGACAACACTCCTGGCTCGTCCAAAACGGTTACTCTGAAATAGTAGGGGCAGGTAAGTTCACCCATTGGGGTAATGGAAGGAGGGGTAAATTTTTCCGGCAGATAGGACAGCGGAGGTACCCTGTTGATCGACGCAGAAATTATATTTCTGGCAATATCAACAACGTCTGCCGCCACGGCGCTGCCGGTCGGCATCATGCCGGCGCCGTGGCCGTAAAACAGGGTGTCGCCGACCGTATCACCGGTGATCTGTATGGCGTTGAAGGAGCCGTTGATACTGGCCAGCATCGAGGATTGGGGAACCATGGTCGGGTGGACCCGGGCCTCCACGTGGTCGCCGTGGTTTCTGCTGATGGCCAGGAGCTTGATCCGGTAACCGAATTCCTTGGCAAAATCGATATCGATCGGCTTGATGCTGCTGATTCCTTCCACCGAAATATCATCCAGATGGACATGCTGCCCATAGGCGATGGTCATCAGGATTGCCAGTTTGTGGGCAGTGTCGATTCCCTCCACATCGTAAGTCGGATCGGCCTCGGCAAAACCCTTCTCCTGGGCATCCATCAGTACTTCCTCGAAAGGTGTTCCGTGTTCGGTCATCATGGTCAGAATGTAGTTGGCGGTACCGTTCATGATGCCCCGGATCACTTCGATCCGGTTGGCCACCAGCCCTTCCTTGAGTGCTTTGATTACCGGAATACCGCCGCCGACACTCGCTTCGAAGCCAACTTCAACCTGGTGGGCCGCAGCCGCTTTAAAAATCTCCCTGCCGTGAGTCGACAGTAACGCCTTGTTGGCTGTTATCACGTGCTTGCCGCGTTTAATGGCTTCGAGCATGAATGATTTGGCGGGTTCCGTGCCGCCGATCAGCTCGACAACGATATCGATTTCCGGATCGTTGAAGATATCGCCTGCATCTGAGCTTAGGGCGACATCTTCATACTCTGCAGGCAACTCGCTTATATTGATGTCGGCAACCCGGCTGAGCTCGATGGGTAGGCCAACTTTCTGCTGCAATCTCTCGCGCTGGGAGAGCAAAGTCTGGGCGAGGCCGCTGCCGACGGTTCCAAAACCGATCAGTCCGACACGAATTTTTTCCATGATCTGCAGTAAACTGTGAGGATTTAGAGCCGGTCATTGACAACAGAACCCAATTACCTGAAATCACACGGCCGATTGATTGGGCAAAAGTACCCATTATCAGGGTGAAAGTCAAAATAATAGCAGAGATATTTTAGTGGCCCGGACCTGCCATTTCGGCTATAATCACAGCTCGTTTTTTAGGGATGATCAAGGTATTGGTTTCATCAGCACAATCAAAAAGATGATTGAGCCACTCATCTGTGCTTTGATTGATAATTCGAGTTCAAACAAAAGGAGAGATCAATGAGTATGAATATTTTGGCCTTTGGGCCGAACGGCAGCGGTAAGGGCACCCAGGGCGCAATCGTCAAAGAAAAGTACAACATCCCTCATATCGAATCCGGTGCAATTTTCAGAGAACACATCGGCGGCGGTACCGAGCTCGGAAAAAAAGCCAAGGAATTCATCGAGCGCGGGGACTTGGTGCCTGACGACATTACCATCCCAATGATGATAGAACGCCTCCAGAAAGATGACTGCAAGGAAGGCTGGGTGCTGGACGGGTTCCCCCGTTCCAAGGATCAGGCCATCACCCTGGCGGAGAATTTGAAGCAGGCCGGCATAGATCTGGACTACGTAATTGAGATCGTTCTCGACCGGCAGATTGCCAAAGAACGGATCATGGGACGTCGTCTTTGTGTCAATGACAATAACCACCCGAACCATATTGCTTTCGACGCCATCAAGCCGGTGGAAAAAGACGGTAAGCTGGTCTGCCGGGTCTGCGGCGGTGATCTGAACACCAGAGCCGACGACCAGGATGAAGAAGCCATCGACAAGCGCCACAACATCTACTACGACAACCAGACCGGAACCATGGCTGCAGTTGATTACTTCAAACAGGCCGGCGGTCCCAAGGTAATCTCGGTTGACGGTTCAAAATCGATCCAAGAAGTGACCGAGTCAATTATGAGCGGTCTGGTGTAATAGAACGACAACATCATTTAGCTGTATCGGGGCATGTTCGTGCTGAACATGCCCCTTTTGCTTTTTCGGGTGGTTTTCGCTACACTTGATGATGGTGGACTTGAAAAAACATGGATTAAAGACCGCCCGGAGCAGGCTGCAGTCCCTGGCACACAGGTGATCCAGGAAATGACAGCCTCTCCATACAGATAAGGAATCAGACAAAGATATGGCCGCCCGTTGTATGGATCGGCCCTTTTTACTTATGCAAGAACAACAGAGCAATCCAAAAAAAGGTAAGGTTTACCTGGTAGGTGCCGGCCCCGGGGATCCTGGACTGATCACCATGCGTGGCCGCTATCTTCTCGAGAAAGCCGAAGTGTTGGTCTACGACTACCTGGCGAGCAAAAGGCTGCTGCGCTATGTCCCTGCCAATGCCCGTTTCGTCTATGCTGGAAAACGTGGCGGTGTAAAGCACACCCATACTCAGGAGGAGATCAACCAGATGCTGGTCGATTTCGCCCTGGAAGGAAAAACGGTGGTTCGGCTCAAAGGTGGAGACCCGTTTATTTTTGGCAGGGGAGGAGAAGAGGTCGAGACCCTGGCTCGCAACAATATCGAGTTCGAGGTCGTCCCTGGTGTTACCTCAGCCACAGCAGCTGCCACCTACGCTGGAATTCCGATCACCCATCGCGGCTACACGGCCTCGGTCGCCTTCATCACCGGTCATGAGGATCCCACCAAGGAATCGAGCAATATCGACTGGTCAAAGATAGCCACTGGTATTGGCACCATCGTCGTCTACATGGGTATAAAAAACCTGCCGAATATCGTCAGCAACCTGATTGACCACGGCCGTTCGCCGGACACCCCGGTGGCTGTCGTCCGTTGGGCCTCGACACCGGAGCAGAAGTCAGTGGTTGGCACCCTGGCAACGATTGCCAATATTGTCGCCGACGCAGGCATCAAGCCACCTGCCCTTATCGTTATCGGCGAGGTAGTCAACCTCCGCGACACCATAGACTGGTTTGAGAAACGAGAGTTGTTCGGCAAACGAATTATTGTCACCAGAACAAGGGAACAGGCAAGTGAGCTGGTGGCCAGCCTCGAGGAGAACGGGGCGAGCTGTTATGAGTGTGCCACGATTAACATCGAACCGGTTGAGGATTATTATATTCTTGATGAAGCTCTAGAACGAATCGATGAATATCACTGGGTGCTGTTCACATCCTTGAACGGCGTTAAACATTTTTTCAGGAGGCTTTTTGAGAAGGGGCTCGATGCCCGTGATCTGAAGGGACCTGACATCGGCGTGGTCGGAAAAAGCACCGCCGACCTGTTGTTGGAGTACGGCATCAATGCTGATTTGATTCCCCCGGTTTTCACCGGCGAGGGGTTGGCAGAGAGTCTGCTGGATCAGGGCGTCGAGGGGAGAAACGTGCTGATTCCGAGAGCAGTTGAGGGCCGGGAACTACTGCCGGAGACCCTGCGCGGAGGCGGTGCCCAGGTGACGATCGCCCCGATTTATCAGAATGTACCGCCGGAGGGACGTCGCGACGAGCTCAGAGCCGAGCTGGAAAGTGGTGAGGTCGATATGGTCACTTTTACCAGCTCTTCCACGGTGCGGAATTTTCTGACCATGGTTGACGCGGCTGATCAAGAGGAGTTGGAGCGTCTGATGGCAGGAGTGAACATTGCTGCCATTGGGCCAATTACTGCCAAAACGGTGACCGACAGCGGTCTGAAAGTTGACGTTCAGCCAGAACGGCACACCATTGAGGCGATGGTAGAAGAAATCATAGGTTTCTATCACAGCTAATCACACTGACAGCCATGATCGATCCGGAGATATACCCCGGATTTTCCGGACCAGGTTCCCTCTCAAATGAACTGTTGTTCAGAGGTGCGAAAGGTAATCCGGACAGGGACAATCTGAGTATAGAAAAGGATGAGTCCGAGAAAGAGCAGCAAAAAGGGCTGCTCTGCCGCGTCTGCCAGTTGCTGATAACCACCTCAAGAGAGCGGATTGAAAAAGACGGCAAACATCTGCATACCTTTTTCAATCCAGCCGGAATTGTTTATGAAATTGGCTGTTTCAGGCGAGCTCCCGGCTGTCTGGAGTTTGGCTCTCCGAGTAGCGAGTTTGCCTGGTTTGGCGGCTATTCCTGGCAGGTTGTCTACTGTCTGAGTTGTCAACAGCATCTGGGCTGGAAGTTCAGCGGCGAGGATCGGTTCTTTGGGCTTGTCGTCAATAAACTTAGCGAAGGGTGAGCTTGATTCCGTCTGCTAATTTTCTCTGATCAGATCAATTAACTCCTGGGTGCCGAGTCTGCCGCTGACGTCGGTGCCTTCCAGCAAACTATCTGCCAGATCTCTCTTCTCCTGGTGGAGCTTAACAATTTTCTCCTCGATGGTGTGTTTGCAGACCAATCGGTAGATCGTCACCGGCCGTGTCTGGCCGATCCGGTGGGCACGGTCCGAAGCCTGGTCTTCAACCGCCGGATTCCACCAGGGGTCCATGTGAATGACATAATCGGCAGCCGTCAGGTTGAGGCCGAGTCCACCGGCTTTCAAACTGATAAGAAAAAGGTCCCCTGCGCCGGACTGGAATGAATCCACCCGTTCCTTGCGCTGCCGGCTGCTGGTGCTGCCGTCGAGATACTGGTAGGTGATTTTATTTTCGTCGAGATAGCCCCTGATAATACTGAGATGACCGATAAACTGGCTGAATACCAGCACCTTGTGTCCTCCGGCAATCAGTTCTTCTATAAGCTGGGAAAAGACGGTGAGCTTGGAGCTTGGTATGGAAGTCTCCGGAGTAATCAGTTTGGGATTGCAGCAGGCCTGGCGAAGCCGCATGATCTCGGTTAACACCTGCAGATGTTTGCCGCGGTTGTCAGTGGCCTGTTCGAGTTGGTCCAGAGCATTTTGGCGCAGCGCCTCATAAAAATGAAGCTCTTCGTGACTCATGGTCACCTCGAGGGTGACGTCGGTCTTGGGTGGTAGTTCCTCGAGGACTTGGGATTTGATTCGCCGCAGGATGAAAGGCCGGATCAGTTTCTTCAGTCTGAGCCGGGCTTCGCGGTTGTTGAAACGTTCTATCGGGATGGCGAACCGCTCGTTGAATTGCTTGTGAGAACCAAGCAGACCGGGGTTGATGAACTGGAATAGATTCCACAGTTCGCCCAGATGATTCTCCAGCGGTGTTCCGGTGGTGATCAGCCGAAACAGCCCGTTAAGCGACATCGCTGCCTGAGATCTCTTGGTGGCCGCATTTTTGATGGCCTGGGCCTCGTCGAGCACGATGGTCTGCCACTGGACCTGGGAAAGATTGTCGATCTCCTGCTGCAGCAGCGTATAAGTGGTAATAAGCAGATCGAATTTCCCGAGTTTGTCGATATTCTCTTTTCTATTCTTGCCGCCGAGTTGCCTGATGTTCAGTGTCGGGGTGAAGCGGGCTACCTCGGTCAGCCAGTTAGTTGAAACCGAGGTCGGGGCAACCACCAGAGAAGGCCCGTCAGATGCGTAATGGAGAATGATTGCCAGCGACTGCAGCGTTTTGCCAAGTCCCATGTCATCAGCCAGACAGCCGCCTACTCCCCAGTGCGCCAGTCGGGCCAGCCAGTGATAACCCTCAAGCTGATAATCTCTGAGTTCGGCCCTCAGGGTTGAGGGGAGTTCCGGGTTAAAGGACAGGGATTGCTCGATCCTGGCTACCTGCTCTACCCAGGCCTTGTTGGTTTGGGTGTTGGCCTGCTCAACCAGTTTCTCAAGAGAATGGACAGCCAGCGGATGGACGTTGATCTCTTCGTCATCTGCGTCGTCTTCGCCGAAGGTGTTCAACTCATCGAGACGTTTTCTGAACTCCCGGGTCAGGGCCACGAATTGACCGTTTTCTATCTCGATGAATCTGCCGCTGCTGGAACGGATGCGATTCAAAATATCTTTGAGATCGATGACCAGTTCCTGGTCCAGCACCAGTTCTCCGCTCAGACCGAACCAGTTCTGTCGGTTGGTGCGAATTTTAAGATTTAAATTCTTGAGCGAGGCCTGATGGCTGATGGCGAGCTTTTCGCCTTCCGGCCATTCGACAACAACCTGGTCGCTTATTTCTTTCAGTTCCAGCAGTGCCTGGAGGCAGTCTTCCGGGTCCTGCAGGTGCCATTCCCTGTCACGTTCCTGCTCCAGATCGACGGCCAGGTCGAGAATTGGACATTGCTCTTCTATTTCCTGAGCTTTTTGTTCTTCTTTCGCCAGGTCTCTTCTGGTCTGCACCCGCTTGCCTTCAATTTCCGCCATGATATTCTCGGCGCCTTGACCAGGCTTCGCGTAGTGGCTTCCCGCCTTAAAGGGTTTAACCAGCATTTCCAACCTGAAGCCGCTGCCAAAGGGCAGTACATGAATATAGATAGTCGTATCAGCCTCGACAAAAATGATGTCTTCGGCATGTCGTGAAGACCGATCGACGCCGATGGCCGAATGCACCGTCATGAATGAGGAAATGTTGCCGATGGCAGTCAGCACTTCCTCGCTTGCTTCGACCGGGACGACAAGCCCATTTTTTCCTGTAATGGCGGCAATGCGTCGATGGTTGTCATTTATTCTCACCACCCTGAAGCGGGTTTGGGTTTCCCTTACCAGCATGATGTTTTCGCCGCTTACAGGAAGGGCGAAGTTGATGTGCAGTTCCTCTCCTCTGTTTTCGACCAGCAGTTCGGGCTCACCGCTGATCAGGTCTATGGGTGTGGTCGGGTAATCACTCAAAAAAAGCAGTGGGTGTCCGACCAGTGCAAGCAGCAGCTTTTCCCTGTCGAAGCTGTATTGGGGTTGACCTTCCCCGCTGTCGGTCTTGCGAATGGCGACGCATATTTTTCGATCCTGAAGGGTGAGGAACGGCATCCCGGAAGAATTATGCAGACGGGCCAGAGAAATGGGCCTGCCTCTGCTCCAGGTGCCATCGTCTGCAAGTTTCTGCTCCCGTGGACGGACCGTGAGTTCCTCATTTTCGTAACCGACCAGCCAGATCAGCCTACGGTCCTGGTCCTGGTAATCGTGAACGGCGTTGGATGAGACATTGATCAGGGCCTGCAGGCTTCGCTTCCAAGGCTCCTCCGGTTCGATCAAATCGATGAAGGGCTGCAGATCTTCTGCCGCAGCCCCATTCTCGACCGGCAGCGCGGGACCTTCATCAGGCTGAATTTGTTTTAGTAGCCGGGATAAAATTATTGAGAACATAGCGTAGCCATGTTCGTCTGCCTTCCGGCAATAACTGTAGGCTGCCTTTTCCACTTCAGGCTCCAGGGTGCCGGTCAGCCAGTACTGGGTAAGGGCCCCGAATAGAACAGTTACGGCAGAGGGCGCGGGTGATGCGGGCAGATCGATTTCCTGGGGTTGACCTTTCTGATGTATCCGGCTGTCGATGAGGGTATGAAGAAACAGGTAGGCATGGTGCTCTTCACTCTCTTCGAAAAGGCTCAAAGCTATGCTGATCTGGCGTGCAGCCTGCTCCTGTGAGTCGCTGTCGTTTCGGGCTGTCTTGCTGAGCACATGGAAGAGTCCCTGAATGCCTACAAAGGCGGCTGCATCGGTCTGATTGATCGAGCGCAAGGCCGCCAGGTCCTCATCGAAAAGCTCTGCTGCCTCCTGATAGTTCCCCTGGAGAAAGGAAACACTACCGCGAGTTCCGGTTGCCAGACCGATGTTGCCATTTATGCTCAGCAGTTCCTCAATTTTGGCACAAGCACCCTGGAATATATACTGATTGAGCAGTAGCCTTTGAAACGGCAGAAACTCATCATCGTCAAGACTGGCAAAATTTGATTGTTCTTCGAGATAACCGATAATTTCGGGGAAAGATTCCAGTCGCCGCTGTCCATAGAGGATAATATGGTTGAGTAGAAAAAACTGAAAAGATGGGGGCAACTCTCCAAACCATTGCGGATCAAATGGTTGGGTTACCACCTGTACTACTGGCGGCAGTGGCAGTGGCAGGTCTTCACACTGATTGTCGAGAAATTTCAGGGCCTGATCGATGATCTCAAAATCCTGGGTGTAAATACCGATGCGCAGCTCCCTTACAGCACGCCAGCAACGGGTCGCCCATTTGCCATAATAGTAAGAAGCCGGGGCCTCTTTCTGAATAGCAGCGGAAAATTGTGCAAAGGTGCCGGATTTGACAGATTTTCTGGCTATCGTTTCAACAAGATCAAGATGGCATTGTCTATTGTCGTTGAGAAAACCGGCTTCTTCGAGCTTGGCGACGTAATGATTCACCAGTGGAGTGGTGGGGCGGTTGCCTCTCGGGCCCTTTAATTCAAGTTTTTTCAGGCAGTTAAGGATAATGGTGGGGTGGGCCGGTTCGTAGATGATTGACAGAATTTGCAGTAGAGTCTGTTCAAAAGGACTTAAACGCTCGAAGTTCTGAAGAGGGTTTTCAACACCGGGCTCTAAAATTTCCATCACCCCAGATGAATAGAAGATAGCAGTTGAGTCGATCAATAGATCGGGCCAACCTGCTACTTTATCACGGTTTGTAACTGATATAAACGAAAAAACAACGCCCGGGCCTATAAGATACGTGTGCCCAGGGGAGGGCAGCGGCAGATGGTGCCGTTGCCCCAGCGGAACTATCAGTAATTTTCTAGACTCTTATGGATGCGAATGTCGGCCTTGGCCTGTCTGTTGCGCAGCCAGGCGTCGAGAATACGCTGCCGCTTGAATTGCAGGAGCAATTCTTTGTAGCGGCCACGATCTTCTTCGCTCATGGCAGTTTCCGGTGGTTGGCGATCATTAAAACGATAGACATAATAGCTGCGGTCGACAATCCCTGGTTCAGATGGTACCGGGGTCGACCGCGAAAGCCTGAAGGCCTCGCCCACCAGGGCCTGGGGAAAGGATGACGAATGGTTCGGATCGTTTTTCAGCAGCGATCCCGATTCAGCAACGGCCATTCCCTTGCTTTGTGCAGTATTTTCGAATGTTGAAGCGTCTGCCCCGGTTGCGGCGATCAGCTGTTCGGCCTCCTTCTTCGTCATTTCTGAGGCTTTCTCGGCCCGGTAGTCTTGCTCGACCTCGTCTCTTAACTCGGCCAGAGCGGGGGTCTGAGGTTCTTTGATCGCTTCGGCGGTGATGATCACATAGCCATCGCCGGTTTCAACGATCGAACTCAATTCCTTTTCCTGCAGTTCGAATGCCCTGTCCAGAAAGGCCGGATCGGTGGCGACTCCCGAGGGTGGGCTGCTGCGTTTGAAATACTCTGTTTCAACCAGCTGAGCGTCCGTCTGTTGCTCCAGATAAGCCGCCAGGCTTCCTGCTCCGATAATAGATTCATAGGCCGAATTGGCCAGTTGAAATGCCATCGGTTTGGCCTGTTCGAGCTGCAGTGCGCTGACGATCTGCTCCTTCGCATCTTCTAGAGAGGTGACGCCGGCAAGCTGGATCTCTTCAAGCTTGATGATGTGATAACCAAAATCGGTTTTGACCACCTCACTTACCTGACCGGTATCCATCGAGAAGACCGCATCATTGAATTGCTTGACCATCTGACCTTGGGTGAAAAATCCGAGATCTCCGCCGGTTTCCGCAGTTGGCCCCTCAGAATGAAGTTTGGCCAGTTCGGCGAAATCCTCCCCGTTCCTTACTTTTTCAAGAACTTCTTCTGCTTTGGCCTGCTTTTTCTGATGGGTCTCTTCTGGATCGTCAGGGCTGGCCCTGAATAGAATATGGCGGGCATGGCGCTTTTCAGGAATCTGGAATTCGGTTATATGCTGGTCATAGTAGCTGCTGATTTCGTCATCTTCGACAGTTATCTTGGCGCCGATGTCCTGGTAGAGAAAAGGCAGGTAGCCGAGTTTGATTTCTCTTTCGGTTTTATAGTTTTGGCCATTGGCCTCGTACCATTTTGCCAGGTCCTCCTCGGTTACTTCGACAGCGTCCAAATAGGTGTCGGGGTCTAACACAACGTAGGAAACCGAGACCGTCTCTTTCTCCAGGTTGTAGAGTTCTTCGATCTCGAAATCGGTTGCTGTCTGGGAGAAAGCACCGATATTTTCAATGGTCTTCGCACCGAGCAGCTCATAGCGCAGGGATTGTTCATATTTTTCAGGTGAAAGCCGATTGGATGCCAAAATCGTCCGGTAGCGCTCGATATCGAAACTGCCGTTGTCCTGAAATTGGATCATGTTCTCGACTTCTTCCTGTATCTCACGGCTGCTGACCATCACCCCCATTTCCTGGCCGCCCTGTCTGAGAAGCGCCTCCTGGGTAAGCCGATTGATCACCTGCTGTTTGATATTGAGACTTTCGGCCAGGCCTTTTGGCACTGTTCCTCCAAATTGCTGAGCGAGTTGCGTATAGGCTTGATCGTAGGCCTGCTGAAACTGCTGAAAGCTGATTTCTTCATCGTCTACAACAATGGCGGCTTCCTGCTTATTCATCAGGTTCGTACCGACGCCCCAGAAAATGAAGACCAGGGCGATCATGACGACAATGGCCTGGATGACGATTGATTGGGCTCGTTTTCTTAGAAATTCAAGCATAAGTTAAGAAATTCAGATATGTTATGTTCGGTCAGCCACTCTATTTCAAGAGCATACTGACAGTGAAAATGAGAGCTTGCCAGAAGATGTTGATCGGGGATGGATTTACCTCGGATAACGCTATCCTGCAAGAAAAATCGCACAACTTCATGGTTCTGCGTCAACTCGGCCCGGCTCTGGTTCAAGGCCGTAAGTCCCGGATCCGGCCTTTCCTAACCAATACAACAACTCTGCAATTATAAGCAACTATATTAGTAAGTTATAGGTTTTGTGCAATTTTAAAGCAGATCATTGCTCATTAACTTGACAAACAGTTGAGCCTATAGTATTAAGGCCAATTACTATTAATGTGTAACTATTAATGTGTAATCGTTTTTTGTTACTAGTAATTTTGCTAGTTCTTAAAGAATCACAATATCAAGGAGGTATGAAATGCCAACAGTAGAACACAATGGAAAATCCTTCCAGGTTGATGAAGATGGCTTCCTACTCAAAGGTATGGACGAGTGGAATGCTGAGTGGGTTGATTATGTGAAGAACTCTGAGGGTATCTCTGATCTGACCGACGAGCATCAGAAAGTTATCGACGCCCTGCAGGAATACTACAAGAAGAACGGTATCGCTCCTATGGTACGTATTCTGTCCAAGACCACCGGCTTTCCGCTCAAGCGGATCTACGAACTTTTCCCATCTGGACCGGGCAAGGGAGCATGTAAAATGGCTGGCCTTCCGAAACCGACCGGTTGTGTATAATTAGAAATACACCTTCGATTTCAAAGGGGAGATCCGCTGCGGGTCTCCCCTTTTTTTATGTCTGTTTTGCCGCTGCACGCTCGCAGCAAATCTTCTCGATAGCTTTGATTCTGCGCTGGTAGTCCTCAGGGGTGATCCGCGCTCCGCGCAGACCTCCACGCAGATTGATCTCCGTTAGAAAATTTCTCCCATCCTCGGTAACCAGCAGATCAAGGTGGGCATAGGGGAAATCGTTCTTGGCCATCGCCCGGG
>Ga0316187_10003757_pt1 | contig 13176 bp, 5 predicted proteins | sample CroRivburrow1_MG_FD_204927 | JGI IMG/M metagenome (GOLD analysis project Ga0316187, IMG submission 204927) | Coastal sediment microbial communities from Maine, United States - Cross River worm burrow 1 | ecosystem: Environmental > Aquatic > Marine > Coastal > Sediment | place: USA: Maine...
TTAAATGTGTGCATCCACCGTTTGGCGCGGCTAAAAACACGCTGCAGCTATCAATATGGGAAGGGAAATAATATCTCTAATTTCCGGTATAGGGCTTGAATGTTGCTCTGGAGGTCGGATAAATTCAATTACTTTGGTATGGTATTAGGCCGCTCATGGGGCTGTGTGACGGCACAAAAGCAAACTACAGGTAGCAGGAAAGGCGCTAAATTAATGAAGGAAACAAGAAAAATACTCATGCGGCTTGTGCTTGCGTTGCCACTGGTGCTGATCAGCATGGCAGCCAGCAGCCTGGATTTTCCGCATGAGCCCTCCAACCCCATACTCCCTGGCCTGTACTGCCTCAGCTGTCATGACCTCAATGGCGAACAGATCAAACTGCTTCGTCCTGCAACACCTCACCCGGAGATGGGTGGCGACGACACCGTCGCTAACAACCTCTGCTGGAGCTGCCACACCGGCCCCCAATTGGCCCCCTATCGCGTGCCGCACTCCAGTCAGCAGACGGGCAACCAGTTCGGCGAGTGGAATATCGAATGCCGCTCCTGCCACTGGCCGCATTCCCAGCTCCAATTTCAAGTCTACGGCGAACAATCGTACCTTGCCTCCGGTACCCTGGCCCAGGCTGTCACTGGCCCCATATTCAGCACCCTGACCGATAGCTCCGCCCACTGGGAGGAAAACGAACACGCCGGGCGTGTCATCTACCCCAACATCAACGCCCAAAACCCGGTGGACCCGAACACCCCGCTCGACAACCTCAGCTACCGTGTACTGAGCAACACGGAGAATACGCTGACCCTCGACGGAAGCATTGACCTTTCCCGCATTGCGCCTGGTGATGTCTATGCCATCATCTATGGCAAACTGATCAAAGACGCCATCAAAGTGCCGGGCAGCGGTGAGCCGGGCGTTTGGAAACAGGTCAAATTCTTCAGAAACAGCGGCCCCAACTCCTACGCCGACAACGACAGTACCCTGGATGGCGTCTGCCAGGTCTGCCACACCAAGACCGGCCACTTCCGCAACGATGGCCAGGGTGAAGATCAGATGCACCGTAATGCCGACCGGGGTGACCCCAACGGTACCGCCGGAGAGACCTGCACTGCCAAGTGCCACAAGCACATCGGTGGTTTTGGCCACGGCAAGGGCTACACCAATGTCGACCTCTGCGTGGAGTGCCATGGCCATGAAGAGGGCACCTACTACATGATTGATGGGCAGTACCCCTACAACCCAGGCGATGCATCACGCCTGTCGCAGGTCCCTTCCCGTGGTTTTGGCTCCACCACAGCGCACTCCACCCATACTGAGAGCTGGATCAACTCAGGCAATGGCTGGGGGAAGACAACACCTGAAAGTGCCGGTGCGGATGATCGGCGCGGTCCGGGCATCTACTGCAACAGTTGTCATGATATCTACAATATGCCGACCTTTAAGTCGGGTGTGGATCGCAATGAAGACGGGCTCTACACGCTGGATGAGACCGATGTCTGTAACTCATGCCATAGCCCAGAAGGGAGTTACAACGGGGTAGAGACGGTAGGCAACTCGGTGGGTGCCAAGAATAACTGGCGCTCCAATGGTGTCTATAGCGCCGATAATGTCACGCTTAAACCGGGTAAAGAGAAGTGGTGTGCCGGCTGTCATGATGAACGACATGATGCAGAGCAGCACTCATCCAATATTAATACCAGCGCCTATGATGCCGGGGCAGGGATCAGTCGGGGCGTTGATGTGTTTGCGCCGCCGGTGATTGGCGATGAGGATGATCCCTACAACTATGGAACCGGCTGGGGGTTCTATAAAACGGGTCATGGTCTGCCGAAAGATCAGAGCATACCCTCCAGTGGTGGCTCAAAACCTGGCCCGGGGCAGGAGTGTAATAACTGCCATGACCCCAGGCTGCCCCATATCGATGGCAACCAACGCTCCTTTGATTGTGCGGATGGGTGTGATGGCACAGAGCACCAGGCGGGCTACCGTCTGAAATTCCCGATGGTGGTGCCACTGCGGGATGGAAAGACCGAGCTGAAGGAGTCCAATTATCAGCTCTGCTTCAGCTGTCATGATTTCCAGGCGATTACCGATGAGGCGCGCGGGGGCAATGGTTCGCCCAATACCACCAACTATTATGATGTCTATGAAGGCACCAAGAATCTGCACAACCGCCACCTGAGGATAAACGCCAACATAGCCAGTGTTGATTGGAGTGGAGGCTGGAATAGTCGTCCAACCTGCATCTTTTGCCACAATCCGCATGGCACAAAGAATTTCGCCATGATTCGTACGGGCGATATCCTGGATGTTGATGATAAAGCTTCGACGGGGCTTAAGAATGGCATCAAGGTTTGGTATCGCAATGCCAATATCACCAGCGTTCCTGTGTATGGCAATCCCCCCGATCCGGCAAACCTGACCCTTGCCGTCAGTGATGGCTCCTATTTCAGGGGCGGCCTTGCCGCTGATGGTTATTGCGCGGCAGATTGTCATGGCGCAACCACGCGTGAAATCATCCGCACCCCGGTACAGGCCACAGATCACCCGCCGATGCTGAACTGGGCTGGTACGCTTGGCTTTGAGGCAGATGGAGTGAGCCCGGATGCAGCAGCGCCGGGAAGTCGTATAACCTTCCGGGTCAACTACAGCGATTGGGATAACAATGCCCCAAGTGCTATCTACGTCTGGGTGGATATCGATAATAACAATAGCTTTGAAGCCGGTACGGAGCGCTTTGCACTGGACAAGGTGCAGGGGGCTACCTCTTCTTATAGCGAAGGGGTGGACTACAGCACCAGCATAACGCTGACCAAGCTAGGCGATGGTCTTGTTAAATACTATTTTGCGGCGACAGATGAGGATGGCGCAGCCACCGGCCCGTCAACTGAGATCGGCACCCTGCGTGTCTTGAATGCAGTTCCAAAGTTATCCTGGAGTGGCGATACCTGGTTTGAGTCAGATGGTGTGCATCCTGACGTCGGTGGGGATGGCGCAGTATTTAACTTCCAGGTGAAATACAGTGATGCGGATGGTGAAGCGCCATCTTCGATTCTATTGCTGGAGGACTTGAACCTTGATGGTGTGGCTGATGCCAGCTATCCCATGACGCCTATAGCGGGCGGTGATTTTGCAACAGGTAAGCGTTATAGCCACAGCAAGGCAATCCAGTATGCGGAGACGACAGGTGGCTCTGCGCAATATGCCTTTAGTGCAAATGATGGCTCAGATGATGCACTTGGTGATCCAGCCAACTGGCATACGCTTTCAGTAACTGACACAGCCAACTCCCCGGCCTTTTTAGAGTGGGTAACCGATTCAACAGATTGTCGAGTCGATAGTGCAAAACCCCATTTGATGCTGAAGGATGGGCCCATTGATTTTAAGGTCAAATATACAGATCCGGATGACTGGGGGGCAGGGCCTGCTTCAGTAACGTTGTTGGTTGATCTTGATGGCAATGGCATCTATAGCGGGCCGGGCGAAACTGTTGCCATGGGCTGGGTCTCTGTAGGCAGTGATAATGACTGGACCAATGGTGAGTACTATGTTGCAACAGGTGTAACGCCCACAGCCAGTGGGGCTCTTAAATACCGATTTAAAGCAACCGATGCCGGTCCCTATGGTAGCCAAATGATTTCAGCTATAGGTGATGCGGCATTGGTAGAGAAGCATCTTACCATCCAAGACTATAGCTCAGCCAAAGGTGTTCGAAAGAGCCCTGTCTCCAGCGGGCCTGTTTGGTACAACGATCTGCAGTCAGCCATTGATGCAGTCAATGGGGAACATACTGTATTGGTCATGGAGGGTACTTATACACAAGACATCTGGGTAATAAATGCCAGTGACAATGGTACGACCCTTAAATCAATCTGTGGTGCTGACCTGACAACACTGAAGGCAACCTCTAGTGCCTCTAATGCTATTTTTCTGCAAAACCTTTCCAGCACGAATAGAACCATAATTGATGGTTTTCAGATTGCATCAAGTAAAGCAGGCATCGCTAATAACTCTGCCGGTATCCTTGATATCAGGAACAGCAAAATTCATGGCAATAGTGGCAGTGGTATTGTGCTTGGCGGTAGTGCAACCCTGTTGATATCGGATTCAGAGATATATTCAAATACGGCGCTCCGTGGCGGTGGTGTGTCGTTTAATGGAGGTTCAGGCCACATCTTTACCAATACTACCTTCAGCAATAACTCTGCGACTACTGCTGGGGGCGCTATCTATGTCCAGAATATATCGGGGGCATTAACGCTGAACAATATCACCCTGACAAACAATTCGTCAGCCGCTTACGGTGGTGCCATTAACTCAAACGGTAAGGCTGTAAATGCCAGCAAATGCACCATATCTGGCAACCAGGCTGGAATAAGTGGTGGGGCGGTCTCCTCTACAGGCCCAGTAGCTTTTGAGAACTGTGCCATTACGGAGAATACCGCTGGGGACAAAGGTGGTGCGTTTAATCTGAATAGTGCTAGCCTGACATTGAAGAACAGCACGGTGGCAAATAACTCTTCTGTAAGTATTGGTGGAGCTATTTATGGTAATAATACTGGCGCCAAAACAACGGCTACCGATACGATTTTCTGGGGTAATGTATCGGCTAGTGAGATAGGTCATTTGGCCTACCATAACGGTGGTGCCTTCAAGCTCACTGACGCTATTGTGCAGAATGATGGTGATGCTGATCTTTTTGATGAGCCCGTCATCGCACCGTCACGCAATCCAGTAATATCCAGTGGTTATATCTCAGATAATGATCCAAATTTTGTAGATGCAGCGGGCGGTGATTACCGTATCCAACCTGCCTCTGATGCCATCAATAATGCAGGCAGCAGTGCATTGCCTGATGACCGTGATGGCAATGTCCGTGTAGCTGCAGATATTGGCGCCTATGAGTATCTTGGTGCAGGTGTGGCTGTGCCCAGATTAAGTTGGACGGGTGAAGCAGGATTTATCTCAGATGGTGTTTCACTGAATCGTGCGGCAGGTGGTTCAGCATTCGAGTTTCGTGTTGACTACAGTAATGCCGATAACATAGCTCCATCGGCCATGGAGGTTTGGGTCGATGCGGATAATGATGGCGCCTTTGATGAGAGTGAAAAGCATGCCATGACACAGCTTACGGGCGCATCTGGCAGCTTTGATGATGGTGATTTTAGCAACGGGGAGCGCTACAGCTATACAGTGCCTCTGTATCATATCGGTGATGGTCTGGTGGACTATCGCTTCTTCGCTGCATCTGGTGCCAATATGGCAACAGGGGAGCCAACCGCTGTTCAGCAGGTTGTGGTGGATAATGGTGTACCGCTGTTGGTTTGGCCAGGTGATGCGGATTATGAGAGTGATGGCGTGCATCCCAACGAGGGCGCGGCTGGTGGTTCATTTATCTTCCGGGTTAAATATCTGGATGCGGATGATGATGCGCCAGAAGTTGCGCAGGTCTGGATCGATGCCAATGATGATTATGTCTATAGCGAAGCTGAAAAACATGATCTGACCAAAGAGGGAGCGGGTGTTGACTATCGCAATGGTGAGGTTTTTGCTTCATCACCCATTACGCTCAATAGTGCAGGAGATGAGCGTCTACGCTACCGCTTCTATTTTACAGACGGTAAAAGCGTGGCAACGGGTGTTCCCACTAATGCAGATAAAGCCAAAGAGCGCTACTCTCGATATGTTATTGCCAGTACAGCATCAACACTAAGTTGGACGGGTGAGCCAGACTATCTCTCAGGTGGCGTCTATCCGGCTGCCGCGATGGGTAGTGCCAATTTTGAATTCCGTGTGAGTTATACCGATCCCCTGAATAGAGCCCCTTCACTCATTCAGGTGTGGGTGGATGCCAATGACAACGATCTCTATGAGGCTGATGAAAAGCACAGTATGTTGGGGTCAGTCCAGTCGGATGATAATTATGCAGATGGCAAAGTCTACTCTAAACTGCTACCGCTTGTAGCGACTGGGGATGAACGTCTAAATTATCGGTTCGCTGCTTTCAATGGCTCAACAGATGCAACAGGTGCCCCGGTTTCCGGCGGTACATTTGCCATCAACTATTCCCAGGCAATTTCAGGCACCGTATATGCTGATCGCGGCGTTACACCTATTGTCGATGGCACTGTTATCAACCTGGTGCACAATGGTGAAATGACCGGCTCAGCTGTAACTACAAATGGTGCATACCGTATTCCTTTAGTCTACTCTCCGGGTGATCATATTATTGCCTGCATTGATGGCAACTCGCTAAATGGTACTTCACGCACGTTGGCTACGGCCGAAAACATAACCGATCTCAATATCTATGCTGGGCCAGGGAATATGACCTGGGACTGCATAAAGTATGTTTCATACGCCCCGCAGGGTAACCCAACCAATATTACAACTGCGCATGCTGCCGTGACACCAGGTGCGGATGATTCCATCGATGTCAGTATGGGGTACACGGGTGATGTGGATGCAAATAACAGCTATACAGTCAGATACTGTATACAGGATTCATGTGCAAGCTGGACTGATCATGTTGTGGATGCACCGCATGCTGTTTCACCTTATCTCACCACAATCACCGGCCTGATACCTGGAGAGACCTACAAGGTTCAGATGGGCTATTCGGATGATGAGGTAAATGGAATAAACCCAGTTGAAGTAACCGATATTACATTGCCCCATAATGGGACCACAGCAGGTGTAGCCGTGGCTTCGGCACGGAGTGTTAATTCACTGCATATCAGCATGCCCTACAGCAATGACAATAATGATGATAATAACTATGCGCTTGAATATAAACTGAGCAGTGAGCCTGACTGGACTGCTTGGCCGGCTGATCCTCAGCCACACTCAGCATCACCCTTTATACAAGCCATCACGGGTTTGTCAGTGGGTGAGACCTATGATGTACGCATGACCTACCATGATGCTGATGGCTTTGTAGGTGGTGAGCCTGCCATTCAAACGGTTAATAATATTCTGTTGGCCAATAATGGTTCGATTGTTCTGACGGCATCAGCGACTGCTGGCAGTGGTGCAACAATCAATGTCTCCATGCCCTATCTGCATGATCTCAATGGCAACAATACCTATAAGGTAGAGTACAAGCTGAACAGCGCCCAAACCTGGAGCACCTGGGGGCCAGAGAGTCATCCACATTCAGGCTCGCCTTTCACCACTGCGATTACCGGTTTGCAGCAAGGCAAGCAGTATGATGTGAGGATGAGCCTGTACGATAGCAACGGCACCATTGCGGGCTTTCCACAACAAACACTGAGTGTATTTGTGCCCTATGGTGATCAGGTTGTCTGTCAGACAAACTGCACGGGTATTGGCACCTATGTCAGCACAATTCAGGCGGCGATAGACGCAGCAGATAATGGTGATACCGTTGTGGTGCTGCCGGGGTCTTACCCGGAAAATCTGACACTGGGTGTTAATACAGCAGACCAGGTGGATATCACCCTGAAATCACGTGATGGAGCGGGTAGCGTAACAGTCACCGGCAATGGATCTGACAACCCGGCTATCCGCGTTGCTGGTGGTAACCATTCAGTTGTGCAGGGGCTGACCTTCAGTAATGCCAAGAAAGGTAATGCCAATGCTGCCCGGGGTATCTACATTGATGGAGCCTCACCAGTAATCCAAGAGAGTATCATTGAAAATAACCATCTCTATTACTACCGGCCTGGGGCAGGCGTTTATGTGCACTCTGGTAGTCCAGTCTTTAAGAAAAGTTGGATCAGAGGTAATAATGGTGATGAAGGTACCGGAATCTATTGCCGTGATGGCTCCCTGCAGCTGATTAACTCCATTGTGAGTGGCAACGGTAAGTCAGGCCAATCCAATGAAGGTGCGGGGCTTTATGTCCTCAGTGCGATTGACCCGGTTCGTCATTGTAGTGCGACCATTATTAATAGCACCTTCTCGGGTAACCGGGGCCAGAAGGGTGGCGCGATCAGAGGGGGTGGTTCGGTAACCGCAAAATACAGCATCTTCTGGGGCAATGTGGATGAAGGTTACAGTTCGGAAGATCAGATGCGGGCCGGATATGATGTAACCTACTCCGTTGTCGAAGGTGGCTATGCCGGAACGGGCAATAAGATAAATGATCCAAAGTTTATAGCACCTGTATCTGCCTCCAGTGCGCCAACAACGGCGGGTGACTATCATCTTCAGGGTTATACCTTCACGCCGGACGCGGTGCTTGATCTGGTGCTGCAGGGTGGTGATATCTTGGATCCACTGGCACCAGCAGATGATTATGATGGTGATGCCAGGCCAAATGGTGCGGGCAATACTATGGGTGCGGATGAGGTGATCCTGCAGTAACTCTCTTTTAATCAGGAAACAAAAAACGGCCTCTAAAAAGAGGCCGTTTTTTGTTGGCAATTTATCTTGCCCTTGGTGCCTGCTATGAGCAATGGTATTTATTCTATCTTCTTTGCCCTTTGTAGGTGTAAGCATGCCCACTTGTTTCTTGGCTATCTGTGGATAGAAAATTATGACATTGTTCACAATCGCGATTATTAAAGGTCTCGGTGTAGTGATGTACATTTTCACCTGAAGAGGGGGTGCCTGTTATGGTAGGTACCGTGTGGCATATGAGGCAGTCTTTTGTTAGGAACATCTCCATCTGTCCGCTCTCTGGGTTAAATCTTATATGGCAGCTTGAGCAGTTATACTCACCCGTTGTTACATCGCCAGGAGCGACACTCTCATAGATAGCTAACCCCATGATGGGTTGCCCCACGCGTAGGTGGTGGCGGTTGGCATTTGAGATCGGCAAAAGTGGGTGGGGCTGATTGTTGCTATCGCCATGGCAAGCTCGACACTGCTCCTCAGTGGCGTCGCCATCAAAGATGCTTCTCCCTGTTGCACTGCTATTTTGCGAGACGGCCAGGGTAAGCAGCATGAATACTGCGGTAAATAGCAATCTAGAATTAAGTGTTGTAGCAACTAATCTCATACTTTTCTTACTCCAGCTGAAAACTTGATCAATAAGTTAGCATATAATGAATCACTAATGTATTGAGTGGGTGAAATTTTACTTAAGCTGGGAATGAAATGACTTAGCAGCTTTGCTACCTTTGGTGTGTTTTAGCTTATAAAGCCAGGGTTTAAAGAGGGCGATTTTTGCTTGAGAATAAAAAACGGCCTCTAAAGGAGGCCGTTTTTTATCGTTTATTGCTATGAATGATTTAGGCGATAAGCTGCGCCTTAATTTTGTTCATGGCGTTCTTTTCAATCTGGCGGATACGTTCGGCAGAGACGCCGTAGCGGTCAGCCAGTTCATGCAGTGTGGCTTTCTCTTCGGATAGCCAGCGGGCTTGTAGAATCGCCTTGCTGCGGTCGTCCAGATCATCCAGCGCGGTATAGAGTAGATCCTGCTCATGGCTGCTGCTGTCGGCCTGCTCCAGCTGAGAGGCGGGCTCCATGCGCATGTCTGGCAGGAAGGATGCTGGGGCTACTGGGCGTTCTTCGTCGCTGCTCTCCTGAAGATCGAAGGCCATATCCTGTCCAGCGAGGCGGGATTCCATCTCCAGTACAGTTTCAGGTTTGACGCCCAGATCTTTGGCGACCCCTTCCACCTCTTCCTGTGAGAACCAGCCCAGGCGCTTCTTGGCGCTGCGCAGGTTGAAGAAGAGTTTACGTTGGGCCTTGGTGGTGGCCACCTTGACGATGCGCCAGTTGCGCAGCACAAATTCGTGGATCTCTGCTTTGATCCAGTGGACGGCAAATGAGACCAGGCGTACACCCATATCAGGATCGAAGCGGCGGACGGCTTTCATCAGGCCGACGGTGCCTTCCTGGATCAGGTCGGGCAGTGCCAGTCCATAGCCGGAGTAGCCGCGAGCGATACGGATAACGAAGCGCACATGAGACATGACCATAATGCGGGCGGCCTCAAGATCGTTATTATCGCGCAGTCGTACGGCCAGGTCGTGCTCTTCCTCGGCGCTCAGCAGGGGAAGCTGATAGGCGGCACTGATGTAGGCATCAATGTTGCCTGTGGGCAAACTGGCTGGTATAGCGAGTTCTCTGCTCATTTGTCTCCCTCTAGACGGTTTGGTTTAACAGCACTCTCACCCACTTTGTGTGTTTGAGTGTAGATCACTTTTTAGCAGTCTACTATAGAGAGTGCTAATTTCCAAAAAAGTTCTAGCAAAACGGGGTGTTAACTGGGTTCAATATCGCTCAAATGACGCCCAACAGCGATCCAGGAGCCAAACAGCCCCAGCAGGGTGCTGCCAAGCAGAAGAACCCCCAGGGTCTGGATGTCGATGGCTGAGAGGTCAAATTCACTGCGATAGAGGCCAGCCAGCCGTTCTACAGGGCCGCTGAGCATCCATAGCGAGAGGGTGACCAGCAGCCAGGCGAGGATGCCGCCTGAAAGGCCGTACCAGAGCCCGTTATAGAGGAAGGGGCGACGGATGAAGGCATCTGTGCCCCCAATCAATTTGGTGATCTCTATCTCGCTCTTGCGGTTCTGGATCTCCAGTCGGATGGTGTTGCCTACGATCAACAGCACTGCCAGCCCAAGCAGTACACCAATCACAATGACCCCGCGAGCAGCAATCTTGGTGATGGCGTGGAAGCGGCGCACCCACTGGAGGTCAAGCTGGGTAAAATCCACTTCGGTCAGTTGATTGAACTCTGCCATCAACTGCTCTGCAGCTTCGGGGGTGCTGTATTGCTGCAGTGGCTCGATGACAAGCACGGTTGGCAACGGGTTTTTGTCCAGTGCCTGCAGAGCGCCCTTAAAGCCGCTAAGCCGCTGGAACTCCTCCAGTGCAAGATCAGGGTTGATCAGCTGCACCTTTGCCAGCTGAGGGTGCGTGCCCAGTCTGTTGGACAACTTCATGGCCTGCTCCTCGCTGACCTCCTGTTTTAGAAAGAGTGACAGGGTGGCAGCACCGTCCCAGCCACCGGCCAGCTGCTGGATGTTGCCCAGCGCAACATGCATACCTGTGGGCAGGGCAAGGGCAATACCGATGACAGCTGTGGTCATGAGGGTTGCCAGCGGTGTACGGCAGAGTCGACCCAGGCTGGACAATGCTACCTGCAGGTGGCGCAGTATCCAGGTGTCAATGCGTAGCTTTGGTTTGCTGAGACTCATGATGCTTTGCCGGGTGTATCACGTTTCAGGCGGCCGTGGCTCAGGGTGAGGATGCGCCTGTCCATGCGTGAGATCAGATCCAGATCATGGGTGGCGATCAGCAGGGTGACGCCAACCTGATTGAACTGGATGAAGAGATCCATGATCTCCTGCGAGAGCGCCGGGTCCAGGTTGCCGGTGGGTTCATCAGCCAATACGACGGGAGGTTTGCTGACCACGGCCCGGGCGATGCCGACCCGTTGTTGCTCACCACCGGAGAGTGTAATGGGATAAGCGCGCTCTTTGGTCAGCAGGCCAACCTTGTCCAGGGAGGCGCGTACCCGGCGGCCAATCTCCTGGTGGCGTAGACCGGCTACCACCAGTGGCATGGCGACGTTGTCAAATACGGTGCGGTCATGCAGTAGTCGGTGATCCTGGAAGATCATCCCCACTTCACGGCGATGGTAGGGGATCTGACCGCGTTTGATCTTGGCGAGATTGCGTCCGCCCACCCGCACCTGGCCACGGGTGCAACGTTCAAGCAGGCCAATGAGCCGCAGCAGGGTGCTTTTTCCTGCGCCAGAGTGGCCGGTCAGGAATACCATCTCCCCCGGTGCAATATGGAAGTTGGAATTGCTCAGCCCCTCGTGCCCACCAGGGTAGCGTTTGGTGACGTTCTCGAAGTGGATCATTGCTCTGGCTGATTACTCCTCAAACAGTGCATCTACGAACTCCTTGGCCTTGAAATAGCGCAGATCCTCAATCGCCTCGCCCACACCGATGAAACGGATGGGGATATGCATGCGGTCGGCGATAGCGAACAGGATACCGCCCTTTGCGGTGCCATCCAGCTTGGTCAGGGTGATGCCGGTCAGGGGGATTGTTTCATTGAACTGAAGCGCCTGGTTCAGGGCATTCTGCCCGGTGGTGGCGTCCACCACCAGCATCACCTCGTGAGGGGCCTCTGGGTCAATCTTCTGCATGACTCTGGCGATCTTGGCCAGTTCGTCCATCAGGTTGCTCTTGGTATGCAGACGCCCGGCAGTATCGGCAATGAGGACATCGGCACCACGGGCGGTGGCAGCCTGCAGCCCATCAAAGATGACAGAGGCGGAGTCTGCGCCTGTATGTTGGGCGATGACCGGGATGTTGTTGCGTTCGCCCCAGGTCTGCAGCTGCTCCACGGCAGCGGCGCGGAAGGTATCGCCTGCCGCCAGCATGACGCTGTTGCCCTCTTCCTGTAGGCGCTTGGCCAGCTTGCCGATGGTTGTGGTTTTGCCAGCGCCATTGATGCCGACCATCAGGATAACCTGAGGTTTGCCAGGGGTGGGTTGCAGTACAGGTTTATCGCACTGCTCCAGGATACTCTGCAGCTGGGTTTTGAGCGCGATTGATAGTGCGCTGGGATCGGATAGCTCCTTGCGCCGTACACGGTGGTTAAGATCATTGATGATGCGGGTGGTGGCCTCGACGCCTACATCTGCCACCAGCAGCATGGTTTCAAGCTCTTCGAGCAGCTCATCATCAATCTCTTTACGACCGAGAACCAGGTTGGCCAGGCCGTCAGCAAAGTTGCCGCGGGTGCGGGTGAGGCGCTCTTTCAGGCGTCCAAAAAACCCGGGTTTTTTCTCCTGGGTAGCTTCGGTTGGTGTTTCCTGTTCAGGCTCTGGAGCTTCTGCTTCATTGGTGGCAGGCCCCATGGGAGTGTCAGGGATAGCGGCCTCTGATGTATCAGATGCTTCTCCACTGCTCCCTTCAGGCGCATCCTCAGCGGGCTCGGGCTCAGTTACTTCAGCGGTGTCTGCTGGTAAAGCCTCTTCAAGAGGCTCGTTAGCGGCTTCTTCTGAGACCGTCGTCTCTTCTACCGCTGCCTCAATGGGCTTTTCCTGTTCTGTTTCACTGGAAGAGGGGGGCTCTTCAACAACAGCTGGTTGTTCCTCAGGTTGTGGAATTGGCTGTGAATCGACGGCTTCAGCAGCAGGCGTTTCAGCGGCTATCTCAGATTCGTCTGCGGTGGCCTCTTCAGCAAGTTTTTTTGCGGCTTCCTCGGCTGCAGCCTTTGCGGCTTCTTCTTCTCTTTTTCT
>Ga0316187_10003758_pt1 | contig 13172 bp, 15 predicted proteins | sample CroRivburrow1_MG_FD_204927 | JGI IMG/M metagenome (GOLD analysis project Ga0316187, IMG submission 204927) | Coastal sediment microbial communities from Maine, United States - Cross River worm burrow 1 | ecosystem: Environmental > Aquatic > Marine > Coastal > Sediment | place: USA: Maine...
GGAGCAGGCCCGCATTTCTCACTCACTCTCGGCTCGAGACGGCGAAGGGCGGGTTAGAAATACGGGCTAGCTGGCGGCATTGACTGGTTTGCGCATATGCGAATCGACAAAAACCCAGTCCTCAGCTTCATAATCGATTCGTAGTGCAACCAGGTGGCCACCCCAGACACAACCACCATCGAGCGCAAAACAACGCCCATAGCAGCCCACTGGCAACGTCGACCAGTGCCCAAAAAACACGCGTTTATCCTCTCGCAAAACCGAGTCCATCTGGAACCACGGTGTCAGCCCGCTGCGCATGGTCTTGCGCGGACTGCCAGCGGAATCGAAATCAAGCTCCCTTGCAGCATTAAAATAGCGCATTCGAGTAAAAACATTGGTGATCACGCGCAATCGCAGGCTTCCGCTCAAATCATCAGACCAGACATTGGGCTTGTTGCCATACATCTTGCTGAGAAACTTTTTAGCTTGCTTACCGCGCAGAGCAGTTTCGACTTCCGAGGCAAGCTTGAGCGCTGTGCTCAACCCCCAATCGGGATGCACACCGGCATGCACCAAAAGGGCGTTATGTGTCTCGTCGAAGTGCAATATCGGCAAGCGCTGTAACCAGGCCATCAACTCATCCCTGTCCGGACTATCGAGCACCTGTTGCAGGCTGCTGGTGTCGCGTACCTTGTACACCCCGTGATGCAACGCGAGCAAATGCAAATCGTGATTGCCGAGCACGCTAATGGCCCGGTCGCCGAGAGATTTTACAAATTGCAGGGTCTGCAATGATTCCGGGCCTCGATTAACCAGGTCACCACAGAACCAGAGCTGATCGTCCGCAGGATCGAACGCTATTTTCTCGAGTAAGCGGTTCAGCTCCGAGTAACAGCCCTGCACATCACCTATCGCATAAATAGCCACTGATCTTTCTCTTAATGGAGCACTCGGGGAGTCGATAGTACAAACTCGTCGACGGTCGCATCGAATTGCGACCCATCGTCGGCCAGCATCTGGTAACTACCTTTCATGGTGCCTACGGAGGTTTCCAGCATCGTTCCCGAAGTGTAAACAAATTGCTCTCCTGGCTTGAGCAGAGGTTGCTCACCGACTACACCCTCACCGCGCACTTCCTGAATCTTCTGGTTGGAGTCGGTAATTACCCAGTGACGGGTTAACAATTGCGCGCTTTGCTGGCCCTTGTTCTGGATCGTAATCGTGTAGGCAAACACGTAATAGTTTTGCTCGGGATTCGACTGATCCTCGATGTATCGGGTTTCGACGTCGACCCTGATGTTATTTATATCCGTTTCGTTCATATATTCGGATTCCCGGATGTTGTATTGCAGTGCATTATACCGCGACTGCCGCCTTGATATGTTCATGGCACTGATAGTTTTCGAGTTCGAAATCGTCGAAACGAAAATCGAGCAAATCGTTAACTTCTGGGTTCAGCTTCATCGTGGGCAAGTCATATGGTTCGCGCTCAAGTTGCAGGCGCGCCTGCGACAGGTGATTGCAATACAGGTGCGTATCGCCCAACGTATGCACAAAATCACCCGGTTCAAGATCAGTCACCCGCGCCACCATCATCAGCAACAATGCATAGGATGCAATGTTAAACGGTACGCCCAGAAAAATATCCGCACTGCGTTGATACAGCTGGCAGGACAGTCGCCCATCAGCCACATAAAACTGAAAAAAAGCATGGCAAGGGGGCAATGCCATACTCTCGATTTCACCAACATTCCAGGCACTAACAATCAGTCGACGCGAATTCGGATTGGTCTTGATGTCGCTGACCAATTGTTGAATCTGGTCGACGACATGTCCATCAGCAGTTCGCCACGAGCGCCATTGGGCACCATATACCGGACCCAGCTCACCATTCTCGTCGGCCCACTCGTCCCAGATCCGAACCTTGTTTTCACGCAGATAACGAACGTTGGTATCGCCCTGCAAAAACCACAGCAACTCATGAATAATCGAATGCAAATGCAGCTTCTTGGTAGTGACCAGAGGAAATCCTCGCGCCAGGTCGAAGCGCATCTGATAGCCAAATACCGACAAGGTGCCGGTGCCGGTGCGGTCCATTTTCTCACGACCGTTTTCGAGCACATGGCGCATCAGCTCATGATATTGCCGCATTGTCAGCACTCCTTTTTGCTATTACCAGCAGAATAACGCCAACTATAATCATTGGCAGCGATAATACAATGCCTCGTGTCAACCAGTCGGTATTCATCAGATAACCGATATGCGCATCCGGCAATCGAACAAGTTCGACGCCGCTGCGGGCAAGGCCATAGAGCAGCAAAAACCAGCCTGAGACCGTCATAACCGGGCGCCGCCGGGCCGAGATCAACCACAGCACTGCAAACAACAACAGACCCTCGAACAGCATTTCGTATAGCTGCGAGGGATGGCGCGCGCTGAAACAAAGTGGCCCGGCAAAGTCGACATAACGTTCCGGCGCGAATCGCTCGCAAGATAGCTTCATCGCCCATGGCACTGTGCTCGGCGCACCCCACAGTTCAGCGTTGATAAAATTACCCAGTCGTCCCGCTGCCAAACCAAGCGGTACCAGCGGCGCGATGAAATCAGTCAACTCCCAGAATCGGCACCCCAGCTTACGCCGGTAGAGTTCCATCGCCAGCAACACCCCGATGAAACCACCATGGAACGACATGCCTCCTTCCCATATTTTGAACAAATACAGCGGGTTGTGCAGAAAGCTGTCGAAATTATAAAAAATCACCGAGCCTACACGTCCGCCCAGTACCGCACCGAGCGCGCCGTAGAAAATAAGATCATCAATCTGCGCGGGCTTGACTGGTGCATGCTCCTGGCGTTTGGCACGTAGCTTTCCGAGCCACCAGGCACTGCCGAAGGCGAGTAAATACATCATTCCATACCAGTGGATTTTCAGCGGTCCAAGGGAAAGAGCGACGGGATCTATCGACGGGTATGCGATCATCGTGGGATTATCTGACTGTAGTCGGGTTAATCACTCAGGGACATGCCTGAACGGGGTGTCATTATCGCATGGAAATCATCTGGAATGCAGCAACATGCAAAACACTCTCGCCGCAGAAACCAGTCCACACCTGCGCCCGCTCGACTGCAGCGGTCCGGCGCGACGCCCGGGGCTGTCGCCGAACAGGAATTCGATGAGATATGCGGACTAATCGACAAATAGAACCAGTATCCAGACCACTACCAGCAGGGCTATCGCCAGGGTGACAGCGGCGGAACCCATGTCCTTGGCTCGTCCGCCCAGTTCGTCATGTTCCAAACCGCCACGGTCGACAACGGCCTCGAGCGCCGAATTCAGAATTTCAACCAGCGGCAACAGCATCACGCTCCCGACCAGCAGGGCTTTTTCAACACCGCCCTCGCCCAGATAAAGCCCCAGTGGGATTAACACAAGGGACAGACATAGTTCCTCACGAAACGCCGCTTCGTGACGCCAGGCGGCGCACAGCCCCTGCCAGGAATAAACACTCGCCCTGGCGATACGCGCCAGGCCTTTCAACCCTTGATCAGCCATTGCATCTCCCGTCTCAATCAAACCACTGCAACGGGTAGAACAGGCACGGGACCGAATCGCATCCTCACCCATACCCCGCAACGCAATTCATAGCGGAACAGGGAGGGCTAGTCGTCGTCGACTATTGATTCCGAATAAGCTTCTGCATCGAGTAAATTCTCGAGTTCCTCCGGATCTTCAATGGCTAACTTGTACATCCAGCCATCGCCATACGGATCAACGTTGATTCGCTCGGGCGCATCCTCGAGATCAACGTTGATCTCGGTTACCTCGCCGGAGATCGGCGCGTAGGTGTCAGAGGCGGCCTTAACCGATTCAATTACGCCGACCGAGTCACCGGCCGCAACCGTAGTGCCCACTTCGGGCAATTCAACATATACCAGATCGCCCAACAATTCCTGTGCATGATCAGACACCCCGATGGTGGCAATATCACCTTCAACCAGGACCCATTCATGCGACGACAAAAACTTCAGTTCTGAAGGCACTTCACTCATACGCTTTCCCCCTCATTGGTTAACATGGATTTCCCCTCACGAACAAAGGGGAGTTTTACAATTTCAGCTTTTAACATACGGTTACGCACCTCAACTTCAACCACGCCGCTGACACCAGCAGGTATGCGCGCCATCGCGATCGATTTCTGCAAGGTCGGCGAATAACTACCCGAAGTAATCTCACCATCGCCAGCGGAAGTCACCACTTTCAAATGATTACGCAACACACCCTTGTCGAGTAATACCAGGCCGACAAAGCTCTGCTGTACCCCTGCAGATTTCTGCGCCCGCAATGACTGACTGCCGATGAACTCACGAGTGTCGGCCAGGGCAACTGTCCAGCCCAGACCGGAAACCAGCGGACTCGTGGTTTCATCCATATCAGAACCATACAGGTTCATACCTGCTTCCAGGCGCAGCGTATCACGTGCGCCGAGCCCACAGGGGGCGACGCCAGCGGCCAGCAGACGATTCCACAGGTCGGGAATCTGCTCACTTAGCATCAGGATTTCAAAACCATCTTCCCCGGTATAACCGGTGCGCGCGACGAAACAATCGTCAAACTCGGCGCCCTGGAATCGCGCCAATTGTCGCAATGCCGCTTGTTGGTGCTCATCAAACAGGGGTAATGCTTTGTCGATAGCCTGCGGCCCCTGCACCGCGATCATAGCCACGTCATCACGAAAGCGAATATTCAGATCAGCAAAGCCGTCAGACTGCTGCGCCAGCCAGGCGAGGTCTTTTTCGCGAGTTGCCGAATTGATTACGACACGGTAAAAATTATCGCGCAGGTAGTAGACGATAAGATCATCAATCACGCCGCCTTGTTCATTCAACATACAACTATACAGGGCCTTACCGGTAATTTTCAGACGCGCCACATCGTTGGCCAGCAGATATTGCAGATAGGCCTGGGCATCGCTGCCACTCACATCGACAACTGTCATGTGTGAAACGTCGAACATACCCGCATCGGTACGCACTACTTCGTGCTCAGTAATCTGAGAGCCATAGTTGATCGGCATGTCCCAGCCTGCAAAATCAACGAGTTTGGCACCCGCATCGAGGTGACACTGGTATAGCGGAGTTCTATTTGCCATTGATCATAAACCTCTGGAAAAGGGCGGGCATGCAAAGATCGAAGGGCAAGGATAGAGCCTGACTGGAAGAATTTAAAGTGTTAATTACAAACCAGGCTGCCCTGCTCGACTTCATCGCTCAATTCATCGATAGCTGACCTGGCTGCTGAAGCATTGCTGGCGACGACTTCCTGAAGCTCCTGCTGGGAATCAAGGAAACGCGTCTGATCGCTGATCAGGTTTTCGGGGACGACCGGCTTGGCACCGAGAATAGTGACGATTGTAGCTGCAACATTTTCCACGAACTCAGTGGACAGAGTAATACCACCAGCATCGATGACGGGCGAAAACTGGCCGCTAACGCCACCGCGGAAAGCGATCGGACTGAAATCATTGGTAACCAGTCCGAGCGAACTATCAAGATAACCGACCAACAGTGTGCCCCCATTCAGTTGGGCCGCACCATTGATGACAAGTTGATCTGACATGGTGCCGATTCCGTTATTCAGGGCAGTCACCACCACGACCGCATCAGAACCCTGGTTGTAATTGCCGCTGATTTGCAACTCGCCGAGAATGCCACTACCACCAACTGCGACCACGCCATCGACATTATTGACATTACCCTGCACAGTGCCATAGCCACCGACCTGGGCATTGTTTCTCAGCTCAAGCGAATTTACCCTATTCAGGTGATGTTTTGAACCGCTTTTCCGACCACCGTTCGCTTCAGCCAGGGTGTGGCATCGAGAAGATGCATGCCGAGATTGCGCAGTTGCGTCACGCCTCCCTGCTCCAGTCCATAAACCCATTTGAGTGCACTGAAACTGTTTGTCGCGAGCCAGGTTTCACTCTTGCGCTGGCGTTCGAAACGTCGCAGTGGCTGTTGTGGAATCGTATTCCTGCAGGCACCGATCAGCTGTGCACACAACTCGACATCGCTGAAACCCAGGTTGACACCCTGGCCGGCAAGGGGGTGTACGCTGTGCGCCGCATCGCCCATCAACAATACGCGACCCTGCAGCCAGTGATCGCAGGTATGCCAACCCAGTGGAAAACTTCTCCGCTCACCCACGCCGACAACCTCACCCAGACGCTGCTCGAAGGCGATGCCGAGCGCTTCACAAAAGGCTTTTTCATCGACAAGCGACAGGCTTTCGGCGAGTGCATCATCGCAGGACCAGACGATCGAGCTCTGCCCGTTAGCCAGAGGTAAAAACGCTAACGGGCCGGTGCTCAAGAATCGTTGCCAGGCGGTGTGTCGATGCGCCAGTGTGGTATCGACATTAGCCACAATTGCAGTTTGACCGTAACCAGCCGACTGAATTTCGATTCCGGCAAGCCTGCGTGTAGGCGATTGTTTACCATCGGCCGCAATCAGCAGTCCGGCATCGATACAACTTCCTGAGTCGAGTCGTAATACGACGCCCTGTGCGTTATTTTCAAGCAGCGTCTCGATTCGATCGGGTCTGAACCACTCGATGGAAGTGCTGGCATCGCAGGCCTGGTGCAAGGTTTGCTGAATTAGTCGGTTCTCGACGATGGCGCCGAGATTATCGCGCACCAGGTCAACGGCGTCGAAACTGACACTGGCGCCACCGTGCTGATGCCAGATGTGCATCTGCTCGTAATAGCAAACACGCGCGGCGTCGAGTTCCTGCCAGATGCCCAGTTGTTGTAGAATTTGACGCGAGCGCGGACTGATGGCGGAAACTCGCAGATCATAGGGCTCGTCTTTCCCGCTTACGGCCGTCTGGGGCGGCGCTGCTTCAATCAGCGCCACTCGCATCCCGCGATCTGCAAGCGCAAGTGCGGCACAGCTGCCCACCATGCCAGCGCCGGCAACAATAACATCGTATCGATGACCGCTCACAAATGACCTCGCAGCAAACGGTTACCACCAAAGGTCATCCCCATACCGGACAGCGCCGCCTGCGCTTTCAGCGCGGGCAACAGATCGAGCAACCCGAGGCCCGCCGCACGTACCTGGCCGAGCAATGGCAGTTCGTTGGAAAACATCGACACCAGTCCATCGCCGTAACGGATTACCCGTTGCTGTTCGGATGTTCGTTGGCGCTCGTATTCGTTCGCCAGTGCCGCAATGCCGGCATCATCGAGTTCGGCGAGCGGCTGATCGCAGATCAGTTCGTAGAGACCGGCAACGTCGCGCAGCGCCAGGTTGAAACTCTGACCGGCCACCGGATGCAGCGCGTTGGCGGCATTGCCGATCAACAGGCAACGGCCCGCTTGCAGCGTAGCGGCGCTGGTGCGCTGCAACGGCATTGAAAATCGCGCACTGACGGCTTCGATCAACCCCAGTCGGAAACCGAAGCCATCCTGCAGGGCAGCGGCAAAGCCGGCATCGTCGAGGCCACAAATTTCAACGGCTCGTTCAGGTTGCAAAGTCCACACGCAGGCATAACGCCGCCCGCCCAGCGGTAGCATGGCGAGCGGACCCTGCGAGGTGAAGCGCTCATAGGCGGTATCCGACTGCGGCGTGCCGACTTCGACATTGCTGATTACCACAGACTGACCATAATCGATACGCTGATGATCGATTCCCAGTGCACTGCGCGCCTGCGACTGTGCACCGTCAGCGATTAGAGCAAGCCGCGCCTCTAATTGGCGTCGACGTTTTTTGTGCCGATAACCGACGTTCACCAGCGCATCCTGATCGATCGATTCAAAACTTGCCTGTTGCTGCAACTCGATCTGCTCAGAAGCTTGCACTGCTTGCAGCAGGCAATCACTCAACGCCTGATTCTCGATGACGTAGCCGAGTGCGTCGAGCGCGTAGTCGTCGGTATGCAGACGCGTGACACCCCAGCGTCCACGCGCCGACACGTGGATGTGCCGAATCGGCGCCGCCTGCGCTTCGATCGCAGACCACAGACCCAGGGCACGAAAGATTTGCACGCTGCTAATCGACAGCGCAATCGAGCGTGCGGCCAGCCCTTGCGCCGGCTGCGGATCGAATTTCCCTGCCTCGATTATCGTGATACGACGTGTGGGATGCTGCAGTACCAGTGCAGCACAGAGGCCTACCAACCCGCCACCAATGATCGCGATATCGCGCATCTAGCCCTCCATGGTCGCTTCGATTTCGGCGGCCTTGCGCGGCAGAGCGTCGGTGAGGATTTCGTAGCCCTGACGCGTCACCAGCACGTCGTCCTCGATGCGAATACCAATATCCCACCACTTGCGGTGCACCCCCCTGGTGCGCGCGGGAATATAGATACCGGGCTCGATGGTCATCACCATGCCAGGCTCGAGCAGACGCCACTGATCGCCGACACGGTAATCGCCGACATCGTGAACATCGAGCCCCAGCCAGTGGCCGGTACGATGCATGTAAAACTTGCGGTAAGCCTGCTCCTTCAACATCTTCGCAAGTGTGCCCTTCAACAGCTTGAGTTCGATCAGGCCGCGCGTGATGGTGCGCACCGCGGCATCGTGTGGATCGTTCCAATGATTGCCCGGCTTGACCTTTTTGACTGCCGCCTGGTGGGCAGCCAGCACTATGTCGTACAGGTCGCGTTGGGCGCTTGAATATTTGCCATTTACCGGGAAAGTGCGGGTGACGTCGGAGGCGTAACCTTCCACTTCACAACCGGCATCGATTAACACTAACTCACCATCCTTCAGTTCGTCGTTGTTGTCGGTGTAATGCAGGATACAACCATTGGCACCGCCACCGACGATGGCCGGGTAAGCGTGGTCGGCATTGTAGCTACGATATTCGTGATCGAACTCGGCGTGGAGCTGATATTCGTACTTGCCCGGTGCACACAGTTTCATGGCGCGCAGATGAGCGCGAACATTGATATTGGCCGCCTTGCGCATCATGCGCAATTCTTCGCGGCTCTTAAACAGGCGCATGTCGTGCAGCAGATACTCAAGGGCCACGAACTCCGAGGGTACGTGCATACCGCTACGCGAATGCTCGCGAATATGCGAAACCCATCCGATCAGCCGTTTGTCGAACTCGGAGTAACGCCCCATGATATTGAAGATGCTATCGGTGCCCTCCAGCATACCTGGCAGGATGTCGTCGATATCGTCGATCGGAAAAGAGTCATCAGCACCATAGGTATCGATGGCGCCTTCCTGCCCCGCGCGGCGACCATTCCAGGTTTCTTTTTCCGGATCTTTCTCGCGGCAGAAAATTATGTATTCACCGTGTTTGCGACCCGGCTTCAGCACCATCACCGCATCGGGTTCGTTGAACCCGGTCAGGTACAGAAAATCGCTATCCTGGCGGAACGGAAAGTGCGCATCGCGATTGCGAATCAATTCCGAGGACGACGGCAGAATCGCGATGGTATTCTTGCCCATCATTTTCATCAGCTGACTACGGCGACGTTTAAATTCAGTTGTTTTCATCTTGGTGTGAACTCTTGGCGATATTCCTTTACCAGGCATTGTGCCCTAATGCAGAGTTGATACCGGATCTAGTGGTTTCAACGACTCTCTTAACATCAAGGTGACGATTCTTACATGCTCGACGACTTCGGCAAATTGCGCCTGCGCTGCTTCGCTTGCCTCTTCGTCATGGCTGAGCTTACTAATTTCGAGCAGGTCTGACAAACCCTCGCGCGCGTCATCGTCGAGCGCGTCTTCCACAGCGGCAGCGTTGACTCCAAATCCATACAGGAATCCCTGGCACCAACTCGATAAACCGAGCAGGCTCAGACCGAAATCGTCATCTTCATCAGGTAGTAAAATCTCGAAAGCGAGATCCTCACTGTCGAATTTCTCTCGCGTAACCACAAATAACTCTTCGAGCACGCCGAGCCGCTCCGCGGCAAGTACGTCACCGGCATCGGGTAAATCGTCCAGAGTATGTCCTAACCAGGTCGGCAGGTCAGTATTGTCCAATAGCAAGGCACACAAGGTACCATGCGCCTCGGCGGCATCCAGATTGGCGCCCAGACCTTCTAGAGCGGCCTGCACCCTGTCAAAATCGATCATTGAAGAAAACCTGCAGATTCGTATAATTTTGCCATTCTAACATTAGCGCGCAACGTCAATGAACAACTGCATATTGACCTGCGTAGCTTAAGGCCTGATGATTGCACCATGGAATCTGAAAAAGACATATATACCGAAGACGACCTAAGGCTACTCGAGCAGCGTATTGACGAGCTCATCGACACTGTGGGTTTACTTAAAAACGAGAATACCAGTCTACGCCAACAGAAAGATAAGCTGGTCACCGAACGCTCTCAACTAATCGAAAAAACCGAAATGGCGCGCAGCCGGGTTGAGGCGATGATTTCGCGCTTACGATCACTAGAACTAGGCTCATGACAGACGCTCAACCGATCAACATCTCGATACTGGACAAGGATTACAAGGTTGCCTGCCCGGTGGGTGAGCAATCCGCGCTGCTGGAGTCCGCCAGGTTTCTGGATCACAAGATGCGTGAAGTGCGCGATACCGGCAATATCATGGGTTCCGAGCGCATTGCTGTCATTACCGCGCTCAACATGGCTAACGACCTGCTCCGGACCAGCACTCTCGATAAAGACATCGGTCCGGAATTACCACCACGCCTGAAAGATCTTGAATCCAAGGTTACGCGGGTACTTGAACAGGCGCGTCAACTCGAAATTTAGCCTGTGTTTTCAATACCCTGCTACTAATGTCGCCAACTTTTTCAGTATTGCAGGGCCTGCTTCGGCTGATGGCCTAACTCGCGTATCTCACCGAATTCCTGCGCGGCAACTGCGCCTGCCGACATCTCTACTGCGCGTTCAATTACATCTCAACATCCGCACCGCGGACGCCGGTGAAAAGTGAGAGCCAGTACTCATCCTTGCGCTTATAAGAATTTTAAATTTTACTTTTCGCGAAAACCGAGCCATAGTAGATTCATACCGACTACGGTGCTCGTTAGCAACCATCATAATCCTTGAGCCTATTTGTCAATCTCGGGGGTTTTCGTGCAATTCTGGTGTGCATGCCTGATCCGTCAGGAAGCCTGATGAGTAGCCAATCTCCCCACCTGAACCTTTGGTTCAAGGTTGATAGAATGCGACGACACCGTGGTTGGTATCCTTAACTTCCTGTTTTTCTTGCCTAAACATCCTGACCGCCGCCCCGGACAAGCCTGCACTGAGGCCTATTTCAGAAACAACCGATACGCGTCATTAGCAGTCTCGTCCCAGTATGGGATGTCGATGCTATTGAGAAATGCCTGGAAGGCACGGCTATCTTTCCTATCAACCTGGAACCCCATCAGGATACGGCCGAAATTGGAACCGTGATTGCGATAATGAAACAGGCTGATATTCCAGCGATCACCCACTTTCATTAAAAAATTTAATAAGGCTCCTGGCTTGTCCGGAAACTGGAAACGATACAGGACCTCATTATTGACATTGCCACCCGCCTGACCGCCGATCATGTAGCGAGCGTGCAACTTGGCCACTTCATTGCCGGTCATATCGAGTACGTTATATCCCTTGCTGCTGAGCTTTGCGACAAGCTTGTTTTTTTCATCGACACCGTGAGTGAGCTGCACACCGGCGAAAACGTGCGCAGTAGTCTCATCTGCGTAACGATAATTAAACTCCGTTATTGAGCGATGGCCGATTAATTTACAAAGACGCTTGAAGCTCCCGGGCCGTTCCGGTATCTCGATGGCGAGCAAAGCTTCACGATTCTCTCCGATCTCGGCGCGTTCAGCGACATGGCGCAAGCGGTCAAAATTCATGTTTGCGCCACAGTTGATCGCCACCAGGGTCTGGTCTTTAACATCATTCAGTTCAACGTATTTCTTCAACCCCGCCAGCGACAGTGCCCCGGAAGGCTCACAGATTGCCCGAGTATCTTCGTAGGTATCTTTGATCGCCGCGCAGATCTGGTCGGTATTGACCAGCACCACATCGTCCACCAGATCCTTGATCATCGCCCAGTTATTCTTGCCGATCTGTTTGACAGCCACACCATCGGCAAAGGTGCCGACCTCCTTGAGTTTAACGCGTCGCCCCGCTTTTCTTGCCGCATGAAAACAGGCCGAATCATCGGGCTCCACGGCAATGATTTTTGTCTCCGGCTTGACCGCCTTGATAAATCCGGCGATGCCACCGATCAATCCACCACCGCCGACTGCAACGAAAATGGCATCGATCTTGCCGGGGTGCTGACGGATGATTTCATGGGCAATGGTGCCTTGCCCAGCCATCACATCGTAGTCGTCGAAAGGATGAATGAAGGAAAGTTTTTCCCGTTTAGCCAGAATGAGCGAGTGGTCACGCGCGGTATCGAAATCTTCACCGTACAGCACAACCTTCGCACCATAAGCCCTGACCGCTGTGACCTTGATGTCAGGGGTTGTGGTCGGCATCACAATTGTAGCCTTCAAATGCAGCTTCCTGGCGGCCAGTGCTACACCCTGGGCGTGGTTGCCGGCCGATGCAGTAATCACCCCACCGAGCTCTGGATTCTCCTGCAGTTCCCGGTAAATCTTGTTGAATGCACCGCGACACTTGAAAGAAAACACCGGCTGCAGGTCTTCGCGTTTGAGATAGGTCTGGTTATCCAGTCGCCTGGACATTCTCGGCATGAAATCCAGCGGAGATTCACGGGCGACATCGTAAACGCGCGCGGTTAATACCTTTTCTAAGAATTTTTCCTTGCGCATCGCCCGAGTGAGTTCCTGGATATTGTCATGAAAACCTCGCAATCGCTTGCGTGGACTGCAGGGGATTATCATAATTGACGGCTTGCGAAGCAACCGGTAAATCCATGACACCCGAAGATAAAAAACGTGCCGCCGCAGAGGCCGCGGTCGAATACGTAAAACCCGACACCGTTATTGGCGTCGGGACCGGTTCAACCGTGAATCATTTCATCGACTTGCTCGCCGCAAAGATGGGCGATCGCATTACCGCCGCCGTGTCCAGTTCAGAGGTTTCCAGCGAGCGCCTGCGGGCCCTTGGCATTCGCGTTGTCGATCTCAACGAGGTCGGCAATCTTGATCTCTACGTTGACGGTGCCGACGAATCAAATCCCCGATTGCAATTGATCAAAGGTGGCGGTGGCGCCCTCATGCGG
>Ga0316187_10003759_pt1 | contig 13171 bp, 12 predicted proteins | sample CroRivburrow1_MG_FD_204927 | JGI IMG/M metagenome (GOLD analysis project Ga0316187, IMG submission 204927) | Coastal sediment microbial communities from Maine, United States - Cross River worm burrow 1 | ecosystem: Environmental > Aquatic > Marine > Coastal > Sediment | place: USA: Maine...
CAGACTCCCCACGCCCATGGATCAAATTCTAGGTAATATCGATTTACTATTCGAGTTCCCGATCGTAAACCTCAAGATCATTCTGGACGGGGTCATGGTTGGTGCGCTTTTTGCCCTGGCAGCCTACGGCCTGGCATTGGTATGGGGCGTGATGAACGTCAAGAATCTCGCCCAGGGCGATTTCGTCATCGCCGGGGGTTACGTTTCCTGGTGGTTGGTTCAGCATGGCTTTCCAGCCCTGCTCGGCGTTCCGGTTGCCTTCGTGGTGATGTGGGGCATCGGCTGGGTTATTTACAAACTGGTGATTTCACGCGTTATCGAACGCGATCTGTTCACTTCCCTGCTGGCCACTTTTGGCCTCGCCATCATGATGGCGCAGATCATGAACCTGATGTTCGGTTCCGATACCCAGAGTGTTGACCTGGGCTATCCGACCCTGCACTTCTTCGACGGTTTTATCGATTTGCCAATCGCCAAGTTGATTGGCGTGGGCATGGCGGCAGTTCTTGCTGCCGGGGTTATCATTTTCATGAAATCGAGCCGCATGGGCCAGGCGATACGCGCTACCGCCCAGGATGCACGCGCGGCTCGCGTGCTCGGTATCGATACCGAAAAAGTCTACGCTTTTACCTTTTCATTGAATTCGGCGATCTGTGGTGCAGCCGGCGCCATCATCGTTATGGTCTGGGTCATTCAACCTTTCTACGGCATTTCTTACTCGATTCGAGCTTTTGTGATCGTTACCGCAGCCGGTCTCGGCAATTTGCCGGGCGTTATCTCCGCGGGTCTCGGTATCGGTGCACTGGAGCAGTACGGCGCGCATATTTTCGGTATCGGTTATCAACAGGCTGTGGCGGTGATGTTACTGCTGCTGGTGTTGTTGTACCGATTGATCCAGCAGCGGCGTAATCGCCAGGTCTTGAAATAGGGCGATGACGATGTCAACAAACAAGGTTATTTTGTATTCGGCAATCCTGGCATTCAGTATCCTGGCGCCATTCGTGTTTCCGAACTTTGGTACCCAGCTGGCGACGCTGTGGCTGATGATTATTGTTGCCCTGACCTGGGACATGACCGGCGGGCAGATGGGTTACAACTCGCTCGGCAATATCTTTTTTTACGGCACCGGCATGTATGTTGCAGCGCTGATTCAGATCGGGCTGGTGTATGACATCGGTAGCTATACCAGCGCGGCCGGTGGCGGTATCTATAAGTTTACTGATCTCGAGTATTTTGGCGGTATGGCGCTCGGTATCATCGGCGCGGGCTTGTTCTGTTCGGTGACCGCGGTCATCATTGGCTCGTTGACTTTCGGCTTGCGCGGGCCATATTTCGCTATCGGCACGCTTGGCGTGGCCATTGCGGCGGGTGAACTGGTGTCGAACTGGGACTGGGTAGGCGGCGGCCAGGGTATTGCCCTGCCGGTTTATCCTGGCGATCTCGATGTCGGTAAGATCTACTTTTATTTTCTGTTTGCCGCGGTCGGAGTCTTGACTTTCCTGTTTTGTAAATGGCTGTACGGCACGCGCTTTGGCGCCGCTATCAACGCGATTCGCGACGACGAAGAAAAAGCCGATGCGATGGGCATCCACACGCTGCGCTACAAGCTTTACACCTGGGCCATGGCGGCCTTTTTCGTCGGTATGGCTGGTGGTATCTCGGCTTTTCAGCTGATCCATTTCGAACCGCTGGAGTCGGCTTACCAGACCATTAATCTCGGAATTTTCATGGTCGTCTGTGTACTGCTCGGCGGCAAGGGTACCCTGTGGGGACCGGTGGTCGGTGCCATTATGTTTCACCTGTTCAAGGAGATTACCTGGAATTACCTGCTCGGATGGCAATGGGTTGCGCTCGGTGCGCTGATCGTCGTTACCGTGGTTTATTTTCAGGATGGCCTGATGGGCTGGCTGGAACATAAGAAGCCGGAGTGGTTCGGCATCCGCGTTGAAAAGAAAGAGGCGAGTGCAAGCAAATGACCTCAATTATCGATGTATCGAGTGTGTCCAAGGCCTTTGGCGGTGTTGTCGCCAACAAGGACGTGTCACTCACCGTCAACACCGGCACCATTACCGGTTTGATCGGGCCCAACGGTTCGGGCAAGACCACCCTGTTCAATTCCATCGTTGGATATCACCCGATCGATTCGGGATCGATCAAGTTTGAAGGCAATGAGATTTCGGACAAGTCGGTGCAGCAGATCGCACGTCGTGGGTTGCTGCGAACCTTTCAGCAAACCCGTATCTACGGGGCGATGGACGGTGTGCAGAATATGTTGATCTCGTTGCCGCACCGCAAGATGAGCATTTTTGATGCGCTGAAAACCTTCACTCGCGAAGATTACGAGCGCGCCGATCATTTGCTGGAATTCGTCGGGCTCTATGAAAAACGCATGCTGAAAAGTGGCGATCTCTCTTTTGGACAGCAGAAGCTGCTGGAGTTTGCGATGGCGCTGATGAACGAGCCGACCTGCCTGCTGCTGGACGAACCAACTGCCGGTATCAACCCGACGCTGATCAACGGTTTGATCGATCGGCTGAAGCGCGCGAATTCGGAATTCGGCATCACCCTGTTCGTCATCGAGCACAATATGCGCGTGATCATGAATATGGCAGAGAAGATTTACTGCCTGGCGCATGGCGAGATGCTCGCTGAGGGTACACCTGATGAGATTCAGAATGATCAGCGCGTAATCGACGCCTACCTCGGAGCACACTGATGACCGATGAAACTCCACAGGAAGAGCGCAAGAAAGCCAGCGGTTATCACGGCGGCAGTGTCGATGCGGTGATATCGGTCGAGGAAGTCAATCGCCAGGCAACCGCGATGGCGGAGCCTATCAGCCTGGAACAGCTCGATGAACTCGCCGGCAACAAGCCACATGTATCGATCAAAAATCTGGTGGCAGGCTACGGCCAGATGCAGATTCTGCATGACTTCGACCTGCGTGTCGGCAAGGGGCAATCGCTGTGCCTGATCGGCCCAAACGGCGCCGGAAAATCGACGATCCTGCATGCGATCTTCGGCTTTAACCGAATTTTCTCGGGCCGCATCGAAATCAGCTCGGACACCGGTACCAGGGATGTCACCCGAATGACGCCCAATCAAAAACTGGCCGAGGCTGGAATCGCCTATATCCTGCAGGATAAATCGATCTTCCCGAATATGACGGTCGAGGAGAATCTCTGGATGGGCGGCTTCCTCAAGAATAAACCACAGGAAGCCAAGGTAGCCGCGGAAATGGTGTTCGACAAATATGATCGCCTCGCTAATCGTCGTAAGCACAAGGCCGGCGTATTATCCGGTGGTGAGCGCCGCCTGCTGGAAATTTCGCGCGCGCTGGTGATGAACCCCGAAATCCTGCTGGTGGACGAGCCGTCTATCGGGCTCGAGCCGCGCTTTATCGACATGGTCTTCGATATTCTCGACGACCTGCAGAATACCGAAGGCAAGACCATCATCATGGTGGAGCAGAATGCCAAGAAGGGGCTCGAGTTTGCCGACATCGGCTACGTGCTGGTATCCGGACAACTGGCCATTGCCGGCACCGGTGATGAACTGTTGAAAAACCCCAAGGTCGGAGAACTGTTCCTGGGCGGCTAACCCTCGTGTTGGAACGATCCAAACCCTGAAATATCATCATAGGAGTACCCGGTGACTAGCCGTTATCGCATCGCATCCATTCCCGGCGACGGGATTGGCAATGAAGTAGTGCCGCAAGGTATCAAGGTGCTCGAAGCACTCGCTCCCCGCTTTGATCTGGATCTTCAATTCGATCACTTCGACTGGAGCTGTGAACGTTACCTGGAAACCGGCGCGATGATGCCGCAAGACGGTATCGCGCAGCTCGCTGAATTTGACGCCATCTATCTTGGCGCCGTCGGCTTTCCAACGGTTCTTGACCACGTTTCCTTATGGGGTTTGCTGATTCCGATACGTCGTGAATTTCAGCAATACATCAACCTGCGCCCGGTGCGCCTGTTCGAAGGTATGCAATGTCCTCTGGTGGGTAAAACAGCGGGTGATATCGATTTTTACGTGGTGCGCGAAAACTGCGAGGGTGAGTACTCCAACGTCGGTGGGCGTATGTTCGCCGGTACCGATGACGAAATGGCGATGCAGCAATCGATCTTCACCCGCAAGGGTACCGACCGCGCATTGAAGTACGCCTTTGAACTCGCGATGACCCGCCCGCGCAAGCGCCTGACCTCGGCCACCAAGTCGAACGGTATCATTCACACCATGCCTTTCTGGGATGAACGCGCCGCGGCCATGGCCGAACATTATCCCGAGATCGAAATGGATAAGTACCATATCGATATCCTGGTGTCGCACTTCGTCAACAAGCCTGAAATTTTCGATGTCGTGGTTGGTTCCAACCTGTTCGGTGACATCCTCTCCGACCTCGGTCCGGGCGTGACCGGCACCATTGGTATTGCACCATCAGCCAACATCAATCCCGAGCGCAACTTCCCGTCCATGTTCGAACCGGTGCACGGCTCGGCGCCCGATATTGCCGGGCAGGGTATTGCCAATCCCATCGGCCAGATCTGGTCTGCTGCGATGATGCTGCAGCACCTTGGTCACGCCGATGCGCACGACGCCATTGTCGCTGCGATCGAGGATGTGATTCGTGAGCGCGACAGCCTGACGCGGGATATGGGTGGCAACGCCAGTTGCGCCGACTGCGGTAGCGCCATCGCAAATCGTTTGCTGGGTTAGCCGGCCAGCAGAATAACCATAATCGATGCGCTGATCAGGACGATACCGATGATTTCCTGCAGCGACACTTTTTCCCGAAAGAACAACAGCGTAGCGGCGAAGGTGAATAGCAGCTCGATTTGTCCCAGGGCCCGTACGTAGGTTGCGTTTTGCAGGGTGAAGGCGCTGAACCAGCCGATCGACGCCAGTCCACCGCTGATACCCACGAGCATGGCCGGGCGCCAGTGAATCATCACTTTGCCCAGTTGGCCGGGTTCGCGCAGCGCCAGCAATAATCCCATCAGCAGCGTCTGCAGGATGACTACGATCAGCAGGGTAAATGCGGCCGCCAACACGAAGCTGTCGAGACCGAGCGATAGCGAAGCGGCCCTGAACAGGACGACGCTCGCACCCAGCCATGCGGCGCAGGCCAAACCTATCAAGGTGGGCAGACGCCACAGGCCACGCAGCAGATTGCTGACACCAAGCCTGGCCTGGCCAGCACTCAGTATGACTAGCCCGACGGTGCTCATCGAAATGGCGATGACCACGGGTGAGGTTATCCGGTCTCCCAGCAGGACCAGACCAAACAGGGCTACCATCACCGTTTCCAGCTTTGAGATGGTCGTGCCGACGGCGAAGTTATGAAACGAAAACAACCACAACAGAAATACCGTGAACATGATCTGACAAATGCCGCCAGCCAGCGCGTAGAAAAGAAACTGGCCATGGACAACGGGTAGCGATGCGCCCGTGACCCGGGTGACGATGAAAAAATAAACCAGCGCGATCGGCACCGCATACAGGAAACGAACGTAGGCGGCGCCCAGCGTCGACAGTTTGCCTTGCAGGTGTTTCTGCATTGCCGAACGGATGTTCTGCAAGAACGCCGCGGCAATGGTCAACGGAATCCACAGTTCCATTTATCGACGCCCGAGTTTGAATCAACGCAGAATAGCGGTTAACTCAAACGCATTAAAGCCACAGCCGGGTTTATATTTTTTTAATTTCTTAAAATCAATGTTATACGCGATTCCCATTTCTATTTGTGCCAGTCGATAGCTGCGATCTGATCGCCGCAAACTGCCAATACCGTTGAAAAACTGGTCAATTGACATGAAAAGGGTCGTAAGATCAAATCCCGGAAACTGGCAAAGTTGTCACAGTTGCTGTTCGATAAAAGGCTGGGTTATCACTCCAAACTCGAGCTTCTGGAAGATACGGAGAAGCGTAAAAACTTGCGGCTCGTTTGAGGGTCGTAGACGCGCAACCGGGAAACACGAGGCATTTTTTGTCCCAGGACTCGCAATGACAGGGCTCAGGATTAACTGATATCCAGGCGATTCAGCATCTTCGCGCGACTATAGGTAAAAGCCGCCCCGAACAGGAAGATCGCCGCGGTGTAATAAATCCACAGCATGATCACCAGCAGACTCCCCGCAGCATCATAGACATTGGCGATGTCGCTATTGCCGATAATGACGGCAATAAAGTATTTGCCGGCTGCGATCAGGATCGCCGTCAGCAGGGCGCCAAACCAGACATCACGCCAGTCAAATCGGCTGTCCGGCAGGTAACGTAAATAGATGGCAAATAATATCGTCGAAGTAAACAGATCGAGCAGCAGGAAATCGAGGAAGATCACATAGTTTGCCAAATCCCCGACCCAGAGCACCAGGTAACCGCCTGTCGCGGTGATTGCGGCGTCAATAACCATTGAGACCAGTAGCATGAACGACATGCTGATGAGCATCGCAAACGCGATGACACGAGCCCGTAACACGCTCAGGATACCAAGCCGAACTGATACGGCCGCTTTGGCCTGCATAATGTGATTCAGGGAGGAGCGCATTGCCGCGAAGACCGAGGTCGCGAAAAACAACAACATCGACAGCCCGAAAACACCGGCCCAGACGCTGTGCTTCTGGATGCTGAATTTCTCGATGGTCTGCATCAGCTGTTGCGCGCCACCTTCACCCACCATCCTGCCGATTTCGTTGAAGATCGCCTGACGCACCGCGTCTTCACTGTAGATTTGTGCCGTTATCCACAAAACGATCAGCAACATCGAAGGCAGTGAAAAAATCATGTAGAACGACAGGGCGGCGGCATGCGCCTGTACATCGTCGTCGATGAACTTGACGATAGAGTCTTTCAGAACCGTCCAGTAGAAAACAACCGTCTTTCTGTCAAACTTCATTGCAGCTTTAACCCAAATAACAGCAGACGTGTCCGGGATTCAGGTGTAAGCGTCAAGACAGGTTTCGAGCCTGGTGCTGACTCTGGCACTAATCCGGGTGCCGTTTACTTTTTGTTCGCGGCAAGCGCACGCGTAACGGCGCTCAGCAACGGTCCAATCAGAGACGGCAACAATGAATCGACCGGATTGCGTATAAATCGATGGAGTTCCTGTTTCAAGGACGCCAGTTCTGCCTGCGCAAGGGCAACTTCCTCCTCGACGTCCTGCAATGCCATGTCACGCATTTCACGAACCATTTCCAATTCTACCGGGGAGCTAAGAGACCCCGAGTAACTAATCAACACAACGGCTATCACCAGCTCTAAACCGCCCACCGCCAGGGCCGAGAGCGCCTGTCCCCAGTGAGGCACCAGCGTGAAAAACAATGCCAGGCTGAGCATCACCAGGCCAAACAGGGCAACTACCCCGGCCAGCAGGTTAAGCTGCAGTTTTTTAACCATCAAGCGGAATTCGTTCTTGCCGAGGATGCGTTCGGTGCGCCAGACCGTTTTCAAGCTGCGTACTATATGTTCCATCACTAACCCTGTCTTTTAGAGAATATATGACCAACCAAAACACCAACCGCGAACGCCGACACCAGTGCCAGTACCGGTCGCTCGCGCGAGGCTTCACCAATTTCACCGAATATCGTTTCTACCTGGCCGGTGAGTTTGTCAAGCAGCTCTCCCGATTCTGACGCCGGCGGCGAGCTTTGGTCTCCATCCTCATCCTCCGTTTCGGCTGAGGGTGGAGAGGCGGCTCCTTTTGTTGACGCGGCCCTTTTTTTCGGTGCGGAATGAGCACGTTTGCTGCGCCGCTCGGCAGCGGCCTGCTTCAGGCTATCTAGTTCTTCAATCTCATCGTTGGTATGCGCCATCATACTCTCCCAGGCTAAGGTCATTATTTCAGTGGAACGTTCATTCTTCTGCTGGAGCTTCATCCTGAGGTTGATCAATATCCAGCCAGTCCGCGAACACCCGATTGTAAATCGCTAACACGGTAATCAACAGGGCCGCCAGCATCGGTCCGAGGATCAGGCCAGCAGCGCCAAAAAACGAAATGCCACCGAGCGTGCTGAGCAAAATTAACAGATCCGGCATTTCCGTGTCCCGGCCTACCAGAACCGGTCTTAGAAAATTATCGACGCTACCCACGATGAGTGCACACCAGAGCAGCAATCCCACTCCCGCCGCCATTTGGCCGGTCATCATCAGGTAAGCCACCACCGGCACCCAGACCAGCATCGAGCCTATCCCCGGCACCACCGACAAAACGGCCATGACGGCTGCCCAGAATACATAGTTATCGATACCCGCCACGGCAAACCCCAGTCCGCCCAGCGCCCCCTGTATAGCCGCTATCACCAGGGTGCCCTTGATCGTTGCTCGACTGACTGAAAGTCCAACCTGCATCATTTTTTCCTTATCATCTTGCGAAAGCGGGAAATGTCCCATGATTGTTTTTATCAGCGCCGGGCCGTCAGTCAGGAAGAAGAACATCGCGTACAGCATGATGAACAGATACAAAAAGAAAATGGCAGTGCCCTCGGTGAGCTTTATCAGACTGCCACCGAGAAACTCGCCGGACTTGCGCGCAAGTTCGGCAGCCTTGGTCGTCATTTCCGCCTGATAGGGCTCAAGATCTTCCGCAAAAGGGAACCAGACAGGCAGTGACATCTGATGTGCTGACGGATTTTGCAGTCGCTGCTCAATCCACGGCTTGAGTTCCTGAGCAATCGCGATGGCCTGTTCCGCTACCAGGCCAAGCAGCAGTATCAGTGGCAACAGAATCACGACCAGCGTAATCAACAGGGTCAACATCGATGCAACAGTGCTGCGACCGCCTGTCGCGCTCAGAAAACGGCGATACAATGGATACACGATGCCGGAGAACACCGCGCCGAGCATCAGCGCCTCGGCAAAGTTTCCAATCATTACCAGGAAAGCCAGCGCAAGAATGAGCGTCAGCGTCAGCACAAAGCGTTTACGGAAATGTTCCTCGGTATCAGGTTGGCTACTCACCATTGGCTCCACAGACAAAGTGGCCGGGCAGGCCATCGATTGACGCCCATGTTACTCCATCTGTTTGTTAGCGTACATTGCCAACCGGCCCCGGTTTGCGTCGACAAGCGAGCTTTGCACGGCTATCAGCAGCAGGTAATTTATTGCGATAAACCCTTTCCTGACGCAGTTTTATCGATGCTGCCAATGGTATTCGGAACGGATGCTGTTAGACTGCGCAACTCGAAATTCGACTCTAAGCCTGGCAGGGAAAAGTCTCCTTCAGCTGAAGACAGCCTTGATAGTGGACAGTCCATAAACTTGCTACATGCCCAAAACGTGGACCTGGGAATGGGAGGTCAAGTTGATGGTCGTAGCCGAAAATGACCTGCACAGTCCAGCGTGAAATTGCATGCACCGGTTTGAATGATTGCGATTAATCGGGGAACATGGGCTTCCCTGACTGAAGCGCTCTGAATGAAACAACTTTATCAATCTATCTTAATTTGCATCTCATGCCTTTTGGTGTCCTGTGCGTCGATCCCGGGTGGTACACCCAGTCGATGGGACTTTCCAGGCAGGGGTTACAGCATTTCGTCGAGTGCAGAGCAGGCGCACCTGGTTGCGTCAATGAAGTCATGCATCGACTACGCCAGAGCCACTTTTCCTGAAGTATTGAGCCGTTTTGAAAATGGCCTGCCTGAAGGCGCGGAGCTGAAGGCAATTGTTTTTGATGATGAGGAGTACACCAGCCAGGTAACAGTATGGACGGTTGATGGCAATCTGATCCATGGTCGCGTAACCAGAATGCATACTATCAACGGGAAGCTTTATGCTCCCGGGGATACCATTTCTATAAACAAATCCGAGGTAGTCGATTGGTACATCATTCACCAGGAGCGCCCTGCCGAAGGCAACATGATAGGCAAGTTTCTTCTGCTGAAACAGGATGGCCTGGCAGCAGGAGCCTGTGATCCTGAGGATATCGAATTCCAACGCTTCCGATTTTTTGCACAGGATTACTCTTTCGTTCCACCTGGCACTGACGGATGGGAGATGCGCGCACCACGGGAAGGCCAGGATATGTTGATGCTGGAAAAGGGGCCTGGCCCTAACGAACTGAATACACTGAGTAGCACTCGTTACAAGTTTCCATCCATTAATTCGACTCAGGAACTGGTCAACACGACCAGGGGGTTTATGGAATATACACCCGAGGATCCTGACCGATATACGCTGATTGAACACGAAATCGTCCCATTTAAACAAAAGGAAACGGTGCCCCTCGATTTTAACCGACTGGCTATGTGTGTCGTGTCACGACAGGTCATTGCCGATAAGCAGGCTGTACTTTTGGAGTCAGGGGACAACGGAACCCTGATCAGGGAAACTCAGACGCTGGTCTGTGTGCATCCGACCGAAACAGACAGGGCCGTTGTTCTGAACTATTCACATCGCTATCAGCCTGGTAACAGAGACTCTGAATTTAACAGTAAAGCCGGGCAGGTATTCGACAGCATCGCGTTTAAAACAAGGAACTAAAATCACTGTGCCCTTGCCGGGCTATATCAGGTATGCGCATGAACGCTGGTGACAGGAGAATGGTCAGAGCTTTATTCGCTTTGGCTAACCTCAACCCGGCCTCATCGGCGGAGTCTCTCTTATTGCGAGGCTGCTGCGACTAAAGGCGATAAACCAGTTAAAAGTCTTCTAATTCATGCGTGTACTGTTTAGAATGCGTCGGGTGAAAGGAGGAGAAGCATGTTGAAGCATTCTTTACTGCGGAGTTGTGTCGTCGGGCTGAGTCTGCTGCTGGCTACGTCGAGTTGGGCGGCAACCGAGGAGTATGGCTACCCGATTAAAGACAAGTACGTCGCGACGGTCGTCGGCACGCCAACCGAGTACATGGCGGACCTGCCCGATAAGATCCCCTTCAAGACTCGACGTGCTCTCATCTTCCCTGACCGTCAGGTACCCGATGCATTCTTCTTCGATCGGCAAATGCTCTATTCAGTGGCGTTGCAGAAAAAGGCGGCACCGTTAATATTCCTGATTGCGGGTACCGGGTCTTCCCATAATGGTGGTACCAACACGGGGATGGCGAAGGCTTTTTACCAGGCTGGCTTTCACGTCGTGTCTCTGTCTTCGCCCACTTTCTCCAATTTCGTGATATCCGCATCCTTTACCGGCGTGCCGGGTCACGCTGAACATGATGCCGAAGATCTTTACCGGGCGATGGAGAAAATCCACACACTCCTCCTGGAAGTAGACAAGATCGAGATTACCGGCTTCAACCTCACCGGCTACAGCCTGGGTGGTTTTAACTCAGCCTACGTGGCAAAACTGGATGAGGAGCGTAAATCCTTCAATTTCGATCGCGTGCTACTGATTAACCCACCGGTATCGCTGTACAACAGCATTTCTCTGCTGGACCGAATGTCAGAAAATATTCCTGGCGGTGTAGATAACTTTAATTTGTTCTTCGACGACCTGTTGCGCGGCTTTGGTGAATTATACAAGCGTGCTGACAGCACGGTAGACAGCGGTAACTTTCTGTATGCCGCCTACCAGGCTTTGGACCTTAAAAACGAAGAGCTGGCTGCACTGATTGGCACCGCGTTCAGGCTTTCTTCCGCTTCGATGGTGTTCGCCTCCGACGTTATGACAGACTTTGGCTATGTTAAACCCAGAGGAATGAAGCTGGATCGCTACAGTGATCTGAAACCTTTTCAACAGGTCGTGAATCGGTTGGGTTTTACCGATTACTATCATGAGTATTTCTACCCTTTTTATCGCGATTATGAAAACGCCGGGAGTCGGGATGCGTTCGTGAAATCCGAGAGCCTGACTCACATTCAGGACTACCTGCGTAACACCCCCAAGATCAGCGTGGTCACCAATGAAGATGACATTATTCTCGAACCGGGAGAGGTCGACTTCTTTCGCGACGTGTTTGGGGATAGAGCGAAAATTTACCCTTATGGCGGGCACTGCGGCAATATGAGTTATCGCGATAACGTGGCCCACATGATCGATACTTTCACCCGTTAAAGGAGAGCCTGATGATGATGAAATTCTCCAAGGCTGCTCTGTTGATTGCGGTGTTTTCAATGGCGGCCTGTAGCTCTGGCCCGGCCCTGCAAATGCAGGACTATCCGGAACCTGTATTCACCGCCGAACGCGTTTTGCCCGCGGATGCGGACGCCCGCTCTGTGTCTAAGGTCTATGATCCATGGTCTGGCATGAATCGGCGTATCTACAACTTTAATTACCACTTTGATAGATACCTTTTCCTGCCTGCCGTGCGCGGTTATCAAAACGTGACGCCCGACTTTGCCGAGGACGGCGTCAGTAATTTCTTCAATAACCTGAGGGATGTGAATACCTTCCTGAACTCGGTGCTACAGCTTTCACCATCCAAGTCGGCACAGTCACTGGGACGTGTCGCGGTCAACACGACGGTGGGTATACTTGGCCTGTTCGATGCGGCAACCTATTTTGGTATCCCGAGACCACAAGAAGATTTTGGGCAGACGCTAGGTTACTGGGGTACCGGCCCTGGTCCCTATCTGATGTTACCTGTTATAGGCCCGTCGAGCCTCAGGGACGGCATCGGCCTGATACCTGATACGATGGTGAACAGCTATCTCAAGGAGGAAATTTTTTCTGATAGTGACGTGAGATTAGCCGCTTCGGTGCTTGATGCTGTTTCGGTGCGATCCAGAGTAACATTTCGCTATTATGAAACGGGCTCAGCCTTTGAGTATGATACCGTGCGCTGGCTGTGGTCAACCAAGCGCGAGTTAGACATAGCCAAGTAGGCAGGGGACGGCGAAACCATGAAAAAGACAATATACGCGTTTACTATTTGGTGCCTTATCCTGCCGTTGCTCAGTGGCATCAGCCATGCGGCGGACGCCATTCGGGTAGGCACCACTCAGCCCCTGACTGGCAAATTCAAGGATTTTGGTGAGGAGCAGCTACGCGGCTTGCAGATGTGGGTGGACGATATCAATGCCCGAGGTGCCTTACTGGGCAAAACAGTGGAACTGGTTTTTTACGATGATAATTCCGAGCCCAAGCGCAGTGCTTTGCTCTATCGCCAGTTAATCGAGAAAGACATGGTCGACCTGCTGGTAGGTCCCTATTCGTCCGATACTACAATGGCGGCGAGTACCGTTGCCGAAGAGAATAACTTCCCGATGGTGGCTTCAGCGGCCTCTGCCGAGCAAAT
>Ga0316187_10003760_pt1 | contig 13171 bp, 7 predicted proteins | sample CroRivburrow1_MG_FD_204927 | JGI IMG/M metagenome (GOLD analysis project Ga0316187, IMG submission 204927) | Coastal sediment microbial communities from Maine, United States - Cross River worm burrow 1 | ecosystem: Environmental > Aquatic > Marine > Coastal > Sediment | place: USA: Maine...
GCCGTCGTACACGAACACCGTCACCCCGGTGCCGTCGAGTGAATACGGCGCGGACTGTGCCGTGCCCGCCTGTGTCAGCACACGATTCGATGAGTTCGTGGTCTCCATCGGTGGCAAAGGGGGCTCGATCCACTGCACACGCGGATCATCCGCAAGCATCTTGAGCTTCGAATATGGCATCTCCACGACGACTGTGTTCATCGACATCACCGCCGACCGCAGCGTCCCCTTGTATTGCTTTATTAACGCGTCGATCTCAGGCGAAGCGACATCCACATCGCGGTGCATCATCACATACGCCGCGACAGTGTGGTCCTGAATCGCTCCGTTCGCTGATTTGATGGATTCACTCCCCACAATCGCCCATGATGGCATCGCGTCGTTCTGGATGAGCGGATGAAGCTTGTGCGCCCGCGTGATGCTCCCCGCATCAATCACACGCCCGCCCAGTGCACCAGTATCTGCGTCGGTCTTGACCTTCGCGAAGTAGGTTGTCGCATTCAATGGGCTCATCAATGCAAGCCCCTCTTCTTGGAGCATCTCTCGCATCGCCGCATCGGGGGTCTCATCGAAACTGACGAGCACATACCCACCCTGGATGTTCTGTGTGTTCTTCGCCGCCGCGGCTCTCAACACCGCTGCCGGCTCTTGATGGCTCAGCCGAGCATCACGGAGTTCCGGGTCAGCACTGTTCTTCCACTGCACCGGACCAGCAATCACACCGCCGCTTGCCGAGACAATCGCGAGAAGAAAGAGAGATGGCAGCCCTACCCCATTGGTTGACCTTACAAACATATCGGTCTCCAGTATGTCGATCCACCGCCCTGCCCACACAACTCGGGCAACTCACGGCTCATCAAAGAAACACGCGGGCCCTTTCGAGCCCGCGTGGTCAGTTCATTACGGACATCCCTGACTAAAGAGCGTCAGGAACATCGAGACATCAAAGAAGTCCCATTGGGCGTCGCCCGTCATGTCCGCGGCTGGCTCTTGTGCGCCAAACGCCGCGAGGAATGCGGAGACATCAAAGAAATCAAGCTGCCCCTCGCCGGTGAAGTCCGCTGGGCATCCGCCATTAAAGACGATCGTCCCGAAGTCCATCTCGGCCTTGGGGCTCTTGCCGTGGAGTACCCATTGGTCGTAGGCGATCTCCCCGGTACTCGGGTTCATCGGATCAACACCGGTCTCCTCGTTCTCGTCACGGAGGAACTCGATGTACTCCTTGGACACCGCCTGGTAGTACACCCGGACCTCGGCCTTGACCGCGCCCGCAGGGATCGTGTAATCCGTGTTGTCCCAGTACTGCCCGTCAAGGTAGCTGTACGCGACAGGAGCCGCCTGAACTGATTCGAACCCTGCGTTGGTGAATCCACGCGGCGGGATGCGGTTGTCCTTGAGCCAGACATTGTTGGCCGCGAAGTGGAAACTCTCGCCCTCAGGGATCCCCGTTGCTGCCGCAACGGCGGCATCAACACCAAGCTTCGCCTCGTACACCTTGGTATCACCAACACTCAGCACCGCCGTCGAATCGTCGTACGCGCCGTGCTCGAGCACAAGCGCATCACTCGCATCGAGGAACCGGACATTGATCCACATCCGGCGCCCCTCGGGGTACCCGGTTGGGAGTTTGTGACCGCTCTGGTTGATGATCCGGACCGTCAGCGTCGAGCCATCTTCGATCAACTCAAGATCAGAAGCATTCGCAAGCATCATCTCGGCACGCGAAATTGAATCGGCGGCAAGATCTGCCGTCAAGCCGGTTTCTGCATCAGGGTACAACGACCGAACCGCGTTGATCACCCAGTTGCTCCCGCCGTTGAAGGCGTGCTGCGGCATGTCTGGGCGAGGGGTCGGATCCACCCGGCAAGCATTCTCGTTCACATCAGGCATATGACAATCCTGACAGGTCGAGACCAACGGATTGTCGCCCCCGAACCGACCGCTCATATCAATCGGTGCAACAGCAAACGCGCTCTGCGCCCACTCCGAGGATGTCCGCTCAACCGGGAACATGTCGTACTTGTCAAACGCCGGGTCCAACGGATTCTCCGCCTCGTGCGGGGTATCCAATGCGTTGAGCACATAGGTCCCATCGGACTGAGCCGTGAATGCAGGGTTCGACACATCATGGCATGTCGCGCACATCGCAGAATCCTGGTGGTAAGGTGAGATTTCCCATTCATGGAAGAAGAACTCGCCCAGATCAAACGGCCCACGCCGACGATCGAAGAAGTCCACAACGAACGCACCGGAATGCGGATTTGGTGTGGTTTCGTCGATGCCCGGGTTCGTCCCCTTCACACCGTTGAACACATCAAGATCGGTAACCGGGCTCACGCCCGGCTTGTACTCCGGATCCACCATCCGGTGACAGAAGTTACAGGAAACACCCTGGAAGTCGCTCCCGATCAACTGCGACCCATCAGTACCGTCTTGGTCCAATGGATCATCTGGATCGATATGCCCCACGCGTCCAGCGAGCCAGCCGCCCGGCGTGTGACAGCGCAGACACAGATCGCCGACGAACGCAACATCCTGATTCGCGATCGACATCGCTGCGTAGAAAATCGGATCCCGCGCCGCCTGACCCATCATTGAACCAACCCAGCCCTCATACGGGTCAAAGTCGTGCTCAGGCACATCGTGACATGCCGCGCAGTTGTTCGAATCGGCGATCCCGTGATTGATCGTCATGGGCTGCGTGCCGGGCAGGTAAAAGTCCTCAAGAGTCGTTGGCACCGGAGCCGCGGCACTCATCGCCGTCAGCCCGACCATTGCCAGCACTCCCGCAATTACGCCGGTTTGTTTCATATGAGCAGGGATACCGCTCTCGCAATCTCTCATCGCACGATCTCCAGAATTGTGTACCAGTACAGACAAACCCGATCGGGTCGTTACAGAATACTATTGCCTCAATTCAACCCAAAGGATGCAAGAAAACACCCGAAATTGCTGTATCTTCTTGTGGTTCGGGTTGTAACGCCACCTTACTCCCCAACAGGTCCGATATCCTTCTCAACAAGTCCGATATTTATTGTGGACACCCAAGTCCGAATAGTGTGAGAAACGCGCTCACATCAAAGAAGTCGAGCACGCCGTCGCCTGTGAAGTCTGCATCCAAGTCCCCGCTCCCGAACGCGGCAAGAAACGCCGAGACATCAAAGAAATCCAACGACCCATCGCCCGTCAGATCCGCAAGACAAGAAGTCTCGCAGTTGAGCGCAATCAGGTAGACCGATCCCGCATCGGGCCCCCACCAAAAATCGTCGTTGCCGTCCGCGCCGATAACCGCATAGTCATCCGTCACGCCCACTGCATACCCATAGAAATCCCCACCCTCCGAATCCGACGCGATCAGCTGAGCGTCCAGCGACCACACGCCGCCCGATCTTGAATACGCATACGCAGCGCCAGCGTTGAAGAACCCAAACGCGTCGAGTCGCCCCCACGCTCCAACCACCGCGCGGTTGTTGTGGATCGCAACTCCCTGCCCGAAGTAGTTGGAACCCGCGGCATCAAACGCCGTGAGTTTGATCGCCTGGCTCCACGAAGAACCGTCATGCTCAAAGATGTACGCCGACCCGGACCTGTTGAACAGATCATCGTCGTAGCGTGCGCCCACAATCAAGGAATCGCCGCTGATGTCCACGCGCTCCCCAAACTGATCGTCCGCCGCCCCATCCGATGCGCTCAGCTTTGCTTCTTGTGTCCAGACACTCCCGTCAGAGTCAAACACATACACCGACCCGGAAGACGATCCGTTGTCATCATCAGAGTCGGCACCAATCAACACGCGATTCCCCGACACCGCGACATCGATCCCAAACCGGTCCCACTGGGCGATGTCATCAGATTGGAGCCGGGTGTCGTAGGTCCAAGTGCCTTTGATCCGCCGGTAGATGTACGCCGCCCCGGAGTTGGAGCCCGCGGTGTCCGTGAGCGATGCGCTGATGACCATGATGTCCCCGTCAACATCAACCGCCGAGGCGTAGTTGTCCCCGCCCACCACCGGCGGCGCGATGAGTTTGCCCGTCTGCGTCCACACCCCGCCTACATTGGTAAACACATATGCGGCCCCGGAGTTCGTCCCGACATCATCATCGCCAGGCGCCCCCACAACAATCGTGTCCCCGCTGATCGCCACCGCATCGCCAAACCCATCGTTAGAGCCAATCCCAATCCCGACAAGTTTCTGGACCTCGTCCCACCCCGATCCGTCGTTGTACAGCACATAAACCGATCCCGAATCTGATCCGATCGCATCATCCCTGTGCGACCCGACCACCGCGGTATCCCCATCAATCCCCACCGACCAGCCGTACCCGTCGCCCACATCCCCGTCATCGGCAACCACCATCCCCGCCTGAACCGGCGAGCAAGGCTGAGCCATCACAACAGAACCAGAACCAAACACCACACAGACAACACACAAGCGCAAACACATCACAAAGCCCTCATCGAGAACACCATCCCCGGGCCTGCAGCGTACCAAGAACCACCCACAAAGCCAAGCAAAAAGGAAAAACGAACACCGAATCCATTAGAACACTGTCACACAGGAATACACAACCACAATTTTACAACCAATCCCAAAGATAGGTGGGCACCCCAGGAACCTGTGTCACACTTCATCTGCGGCGGTTCTTATCGGGTCGATCCGCCCCGGTCGCCGCGAGCACGAATCTGCGCAGCAATGCGAAAGGGGCAGCAATGAACACACGCACACTCACCGCACTCACCGGCATCGCAACACTCATCGGGTCGCTCTGCGCGAGCCAAGCGAAGGGCGATCTCGTCTACAAACTCCAAGCACTCGAAGGAGAACTCGCCGGCTCCCACATCACCGGCTTCATCACACTCCCCGACGCAATGACAGGGCAGACCGTCTGGAACCTCTCCCAAGCACTCAGCTTTGAGTTCAACTCCGACTTCGGAGATGGCTACACATGGACCACTGAAGACCTGATCGTCTCCTTCGATGTCGCATTCCTTGGATCTGTCGGCGATTTGGTGCTCACACCAACCGCCGTCGGCGGCGAGCCGGGCTACAGCCCGGACTGGCGCATGGATACCGAACCGCACACCATGCCCGGGAGCATCGCGCTCGGGATCGGAGCCGACAACGCCAGCGCACAATGGAACCTCGTCGAACTCGGTGGACCAGGGAATCTGGACTTCCGCACATCACCAGATGTCACCGGCGCTCCACAATGGCAACTCATCCTCGTCCCCGCGCCAACAACAACAGCAATGCTGATGACCTGTGGGCTCATCGGGCTCCGCCGCCGCCGTTAAGACATCTGTTTTATGGGCAGCCCGCTCCGAATGCAGCGAGGAACGCGGAAACATCAAAGAAGTCCCACGCGCCGTCGTTGGTCATATCCGCAGCGGGGTCTTGGGCCGCGAACGCCGACAAGAACGCCGAGACATCAAAGAAGTCCAGCACACCGTCGCCCGTAAAGTCCGCGATGCAATCCGGAACCTGCGCCACGGCAACCATCGTCGCCGATCCAGTGACGATCACATCCCCGATCACAGTTCCGTCCACTTCCAACGGCTGGGTTACATCGATCGGGACCGTGTTTGTCACAGTGATGATCCCATCGCCGGGCACAACAGTCCCCGCGATATCGTTGAAGGTCACCCCGAGGGTCGAGAGATCAATCACCTCGGACCCCGACCCGAACAAGAAAATGTTGTAGTTGACCGTCAGCACCCCCCCAACAACCGTCGGCACGCTCGGGAACACCAGGTCGCTGCCCGTCATCACAACAGGCCCGAGCACAACCCCGGGATCCGCGTACTCAACGAATCCCCCTGTCAGCGTTGCATCCGCTGTCGAAAGAAACGCGGGCGCCCAGTTGTAGTTCAAGTTCGAATCCATCGCCGCGAAGAAGTCATGCAGCGAAGACTCCGTCGGCGAGGCACTGTCATCAAACGACGCCTCGATCATCCCCGACAGTGCGCTGCTATCCGAATCTGTGTCACCACCGAGCGCACCGAGATCCAGCTCGATCGTTAGATCAATCGAGGACTGCGCCGGATCAATCACAAAGTCCAAGGGCTGGGCCCCCGCGAAACTCGCAGCACCAGAAATCACGCCTACCACACAAAACAAACTCTTCATAGACATCGAGACTCTCCCGTACTCAAACCGGAACGACTAGCTGTCCCGCCCTCTGTTAAAAGCCCACCGCAACATACAGCAGGCCTGATCCGTACATTACCAGTTTACTCGCATGTCCCGCTAAAAATCTGCAGGAACAACGAGACATCAAAGAAGTCAAAGAACCCGTCGCCGTTGATATCCGCCCGGACATCCTGACTGCTGAAATACCCGAGGAATACCGAGACATCAAAGAAGTCCAGCACATTATCCCCGTTCAAATCAGATGCGCAGGTCAGCACCACAAACACACGGCCGGACTCATAAATCTCACGGTACACCAACCCGATCGGTGCCTCAGGCATGATGCTGGTCGCAAACTCTCCGTTGATTGTGCCTCCAGAGATAATGTCCCAGGTATCCCCGAACACCGGGCTGTACCCGCCATCAAGATTCACCGTGAGCGTCCCGTCCAGATCGATCGAGTTGCCGCCGCCGAGGGTCAATCGATCGAACTCGCCTGCGAGAAGCCCGCCAAGATCGGCAATCATTCCGGATGATGGAGAGAGGTGAAGATTGTTCGTCGCGAACCGGCGATGCGTGGAACTCGGATTGAGTGTGCCGTTCATGTTCATCTCGCCTTGGAGCAGCCCGCTGCCGGTGATGGTCTGCCCTGCACCGATTGTTCCAACGAACCCTTGATCATTGAGGATCTGAGCGTCGCCGAAATCGGAGTTGACAAACATATCAATGGTCCCGGTCCCATTGATTTCAGTTGCGGCAAGGAAGCGGAGGTGAGCGTTGAATACCGCGCCATCGGAATTAATCGAGATGTTCCCGTTGTTGGTCAAAGTTCCGGCGAGTCCGACAACCCCGCCTTGCCCGCGGATACCCATTTCGCCGAGGTTCGTAACATCCGCGAGTGTGGCTGTCCCGTTTGTGGTCATGGTGACACTCCCGGTGCCGGAGGAATCGAAAGTCCCGCCTGTGAGGGACATCCCGCTTGAGATCCCGAGAAGCCCGTTGTCCGAACGGTACACACCGCCGCCGGTGCCGTTGTGAAAGCCCTGTAATCTCAGTTCGAATGCGGGATCGTCACCATTGATCGTGCCTTGGTTGAATATCGTGCCGCCGCTTCCTCCAAGAATAAGGCCACTCCCCGCAACGGTCTGTGAAGGCCCGATGGTCCCGTCAAATGGACCATCGGTGAGCATCTGCGCATCGGCAAGATCGCCCAATATCTGCATCCGAACTGTTCCTGAACCATTGATCGCTGTCGTTGCCCTGAACCGGAGGTGGGCATTGAAAATATTTGAATCGGAGTTGATGGTCAGCGTCCCGTCGTTGGTCAGCGGACCCGTAAGCGCGATCGAGCCGCCTTGGCCACGGATGCCCATCTCACCGAGGTTGGTGACATTGGAGATTGTCGCGACCCCGTTTGTGGTCATGTCGACAATCCCGACTCCGGAAGAATCAAAGGTTCCTCCATCGAGCACAAGACCGGTGCTCAGCCCAAGAATCCCGTCGTCGGATCGGTAGATGCCGCCCCCACTGCCGATATGGTTCCCCTGCAACCGGAGCTCGATCACCGGGTCCTTCCCGACCGCAGCATGGTTCCCGTTGATCGTCCCGTTGTTGACGATCGTCCCTCCTGATCGCCCGTCAACAATCCCGCTCCCCGCGATGGTCTGGCTCGCGCCGATGGTGCCGCTGAACAGACCATCTGTGAAGAACTGAGCATCGTCCAGTGCGCCAGTACTCACCATCTGGACTGTGCCAGATCCCGAAAGGCTCGTCGTCGCACCAAACCGCAGGTGGGCATTGAATACCGCACCGTCGGTGTTGAGTGTCAGGGTGCCGTCGTTGACCATCGGGCCGGCGAGCGTGATCGAGCCGCCCTGCCCGCGAACGCCCATCTTCCCGAGGTTGGTGACATTGGAGAGTGTTGCGGTCCCGTTATTCAAGACCTCGGCGATCCCAGTGCCCGAAGAATCGAAGGTTCCCCCATCAAGAATCAATCCACTCCCGAGCCCGAGCAGCCCGTTGTCTGAGCGGTAGACCCCGCTCCCAGAGTGATTCCCTAGGAGCAGAAGTGTTAGGGCCCCGGCATCATTGCCGTTGATGGTTCCGTTGTTGACTATTGTGCCGTTGAACGCTCCATTGATCTCGCCGGCACCCTGAAGAGTCTGGTTTGTGCCGATCGTGCCGTTGAACGCGCCGCTGGTATAAACCTGCGCGTCGTTGGTCGCGCCATTACTCATCATTGTCACGCTCCCCGAACCGCCAAGCGTCGCCGCGGCATCAAACCGGAGGTGGCCATTGAACACTTGATTCGTCGAGTTAATCGTAATCGTACCGTTATTGAGCACGCCCGCGTTGAGCGCGATGGTGTTCCCATTGCCCGCGATGGTGATATCGCCCGAGTTGATGAGGTTCCCGATCGTCGCAACCCCCGACGGGTTGTGAATCACGCCTCCGTTGGATGTCACAAACTCGCCGCCTGTAGTGATTGATCCATTGGCGAGAATCATCGTTCCAGCATCAGCGCCCGCGTTTCCAGAAGCGGTTTGCGTCAGGATTCCGGCGAGCTGCAAACCCGCTCCGAGCGGGTCATCAGCGATGATGTTTCCGCTGTTGATCATGGTGCCCGCAAGATTCCCCGATCCATGAATCAGATGCCCCGCGCTGTGCGTCACAGTAAATGTATTGGCAAGGATCTGTGCATCGCCCGGCTCCCCCTGCGCGTTGAGCAGGATCGACCCACTCCCCGAGATCATCGCGTCTGCCGAGAAACTCAGGTGGGTATTGAACACCGTAGGCGGCTCATTAATTTTCATCAGGCCGTTGTTAAGCATGTCCCCGTTGAATGTCATTGTTCTGCTGTTGCCAAGTTCCAGTGTGGCACCGGGATTGGTAATGGATAGAGAATCAATCGATATATGGCTCGTAACGCTGACAAGGTACGCTCCCGCCATCCCCAGCACCGCTTGCTCACCAGGAGCGTCTGGAATATTGGCCCCGACCCAGTTACCCGCGACACTCCAGTTGCCATCAACAGCCGCGGCCCAATCAATCACCTGCGCCCCCGCGCTGCTCCCCGCCAAAGCCACCATCGCGCAGGCCGACAAAGTCATTTTCCGTCTCATTGTTCTCTCTCCCTAAAAAACCGAAACTCGGTAATACTCCCTACAAGCATCCAAGGGTAGCACATCACGCCTCTTTCCCAAAGCCCAAACCGAAAGATCCCCCAGTTTCTGGCCGTTTTTACGCCCAACACCGACCCCGCCCCCGAACAGCCGACAAAAAACCGGCCGCCAAAGAGGCGGCCGGCTACAAGTTCCGATAATCAATCTTCCTTTACGGGCAACCAGCCGCAAAAGCGGTCAGGAATGCGGAGACATCGAAGAAATCAAAGTCCCCCTCACCGGTAAAATCCGCGACGGGGTCCATCATCGCGAATGCGGTCAGGAACGCCGAGACATCAAAGAAGTCCAGATCGCCCTCGCCCGTGATGTCGGCGGGGCAAGACGCCTCGCACGCATCCGGGATCCCGTTGTCGTTGTCATCAGGAGCACTCGGATTGACAAGTTTGTACACTCTGCCCGCGAACAGATCAGTGATGTACAACTCGCCATCCTCTCCCTCGCCGAATGACGAGAGCCCGAACCCGAAGTTGAACTCGGTATTCCGTGTGTAACCAGCGCTCTGATCGAGCGTCCAGACATTGCCGCCGCAGTAATCGCCAAAGAAGTACAGCCCTTGGTACGCCTCGCCGAGTTCACACCCGCGATACACATACCCACCCGTAATCGAGCAGTTTCCGCCCGCGTGGTTGTACACATGCTGAGGATCGGTCCACCCACTCGCGACACAACCAAGACCCGTTGAAACGAGCCCCTCGCGGCAACGCCACCCGTAGTTTTTCCCGCCCACATTACCGATGTTGTGGTTCACTTCTTCCCAAGCGTTCTGCCCGACATCCGCGATCCACATATCCCCGGTCTCACGGTCGAAACTCGTCCGCCAGGGATTCCGCACGCCGTAGTGCCAGATCTCATCGAGCCCGCCATCATCAGCGCCGGCCCACGGGTTATCCGCCGGGATAGCGTACTCAAGACCCGCGTCCTGATTATCAACATCGATCCGCAGAATCTTGCCAAGATGCTGAGCCAGATTCGCTGCACGGTCTCCAGGATCATTGCCCGACCCACCATCGCCCATCCCGATGTACAGGTAGCCGTCCGGGCCAAACCCGATCCATCCACCATTGTGATTCGAGAACGGCTGACTAATCGTCATCAGAATCCGCGCCGATGCCGGGTTGGCAATATTCGCATCGCCTGCAGAGACCTGGTACTCAGCAATCCGGGTCCCCCCACCAGTCCCGGTGTAGTTGACATAAAACTTACCCTCCCCGTCAGCACCATCAACCTCGTAGTCCGGATGGAACGCAAGACCGAGAAGCCCGCGCTCATCGCCCCCGCTGGTCCCGCCCGTCACCAACGGATCAATATCCATAAATGGCGTCGCCAGCAGTGTGCCGCCTGCATCAACAATCCGGATCGCGCCTTCTTGCTCAATGATAAACAAACGCTCAGATCCATCGCCGGCATGGGTGACAAACACAGGACGGTCAATGCCATTGGCGATCGGCAAGGTCGAAAGTTGACCCTGCGCGGTGGCGGCTCCGGCGGCTAAAACACACGCACTCAAAAAATGCTTCATTGGTTGGTCTCCCTACAGATCCAGATTCAGTTATTCTCGGGATAGAAAATCCCGTCAAGAAAGCGTACACAAAGGCGACTGCCTATACAAGACCTTTCGGCCCAAATACCCCACGGTTGCAAGGAAATCCACGATCAACAGATCCTGAATCCCTCCCAAACAGACCGCACCTCTATCAAGGGCACCCGGCTCCAAAGGCCGACAGGAACCCCGAAACATCGAAGAAATCGAACGATCCGTCCCCAGTGAGATCTGCCGCAGGGTTCATCGCCGAGAATGCACTGAGAAACGCCGAGACATCGAAGAAGTCCGATAAGCCGTCCCCGTTGAAGTCCGCCACACACAGAATCGTGCACGCCACCTGCTCAGAGCAGAAAATATCCAGCTGCGCCACCGGCGACCGCACAAACCCGTCTCCCCCAGCCGGATCGGCAACCACCCACTGCATGTACAACCGCGTCCCGTCAAGCGATGGGTCGTCCGCGATCGGATACGCCAGCGTGCCGTACCCGCCGCCGTCACCCATCCCATTGAGCGCGATCGGTCCGACAAGCTCATCCTGTGCCACGACCCCGCCAACCGGCGCACTCTCCGAGATCGCCACCCACGCCTGCGCTCCTCCGAGTGCAAAGTCCACCCCGATCTTGAAGTCCGCATTGCCAATATTGGGCGGGATCAACGCGACCATCTTTGGAATGAACCCGCCCGATCCCATCTCGCCGGCTTCAATGATCTCAGGATTCGGCGTCGCCCGTTCCGTAAACATCGACGGACGATCAAACGGGAAGGTCTCATTCTCAACACGCGGATCAGTCAGCCCATTGACCAAAAAATCCTTGACCGCGATCTCATTTGCAGGACTAAACGAAATCCCGCCAACCAAAAACCCGTTCAGGTTGTCGGAGAACGGGATGCGCCCATTTCGACGGGCGTAGTGGTCAAATACATCATCTATATTCTCGAATGTTCCTGTGTGCATCAGTTTATCACGCAAGCCAACATTCCGGATCGAAGGCGTCCTGAACCTGCCGCGATCAGAGTTCAGCCCGGTCACAATCTGACGGCCAAGATCCTCAAACGGCGGACGCACCCCATCAACAAAGAAATCCGAGTTCGCAAAGGTCGGCGCGGGATGACAGAAAGTACACGCCGAGGCTTGGAACAAGCTAAACCCCGCCTTCTGATCAAAGGTCATCGCGTCCTCGTCCCCGTCATTCCACAAATCCCAAGGCGACTGGTTCGGCACAAGCGTCCGCTGGTAGGTCGCCAGCGCAAACGAAATCCGCACCGCATTGATCTCCGGATCCCCGAACGCCTCTTCAAACAGCTCTCCATAAGACGGATCAACCGCCAACGCCCCGAGCATGTCCGCCGGGATCGAATCGGCAAGCGCAAGCGGACGCACGCGACCGAGCTTGTCCCGCACCTGATCCCAGGTCCGCCCAGCGTGCGCCATCTCCACATCATTCAGAATCGGGGCCGACGCCTGAATCTCGAGCCCTCCCACGCCGGACTGGAACAGCAACTCCCCCGTCTCAGGATCAACAAAGTTCAGCTCCGCGCGCCCATCCCAGAACAAGTTCGCGTTGTACATCGCCATCAAGTTTGATTGAGCCACCCGCCCGCCGATCTGGGGATCAAGCCCGAACGAGTCGCTGTGTACATATTCCGCCATCGCATCCAACGAACTCACGCCCGGCGAACCAATCACATCATCCGCCGTGCCAAACAGTTCATCGAAACCAGGATTCAAGCCGGGACGAGGGTCCGACCCGCCGCTGCTCGGGATGTGGCAAGTCCCGCACGAGATCGTGCTGTCGCTCGATAACTGCTCGTCCCAGAACAGTATCTTCCCAAGCACACGCTTGGCCTCCGTGGGCGGGTTCTGAATCGGTGAACTCGGCGGCCACAACGGCGGCTCAGCCATCGGCTCAACCAACTCCACATGCTCCAGCCCGCCAGCAATCTTGTCATCAACAACCCCGCCCTGCGCCATCACCCCCGATGCGCCCGCGCACATGCCCAGCACACACACGAGCCCACTCATTCTCCGGACACCGATACCCACCAATGTGGATGAAATCACCAACATGCGAATCTCCTGCGCGATTGTCAACACCTGTCCTGCAACAGGCGCCAGATATACACTCAAAGCTTATGGACAACCCTGCCCAAAGGCACTCAGGAAGCCTGAGACATCAAAGAAGTCAAACTGCCCATCATCGGTAAAGTCTGCGGATGGGTCCTGAGCAGCAAACGCGCTGAGGAACGCCGAGACATCAAAGAAGTCCAGTTGCCCATCACCGGTAAAGTCCGCCGGGCATGCGCTCACACATTCGG
>Ga0316187_10003763_pt1 | contig 13161 bp, 11 predicted proteins | sample CroRivburrow1_MG_FD_204927 | JGI IMG/M metagenome (GOLD analysis project Ga0316187, IMG submission 204927) | Coastal sediment microbial communities from Maine, United States - Cross River worm burrow 1 | ecosystem: Environmental > Aquatic > Marine > Coastal > Sediment | place: USA: Maine...
CGGTTGGACTGGCGGGCATGTACAAGGAATGGATGGACCTGGCCGGAGGGGCCAAGGAGCTGGTACAACCGTACGTTAGGGTGGAAGAGAGACTCGAAGCGCAACGACGGACACAAGTCGCACAAGACCAAGCGGCTATTGAATCACAAACTGATGCAGCAGGAGTAATGGATGGAGCAGCAGCAGAGGGAGAACTTGCAGCCGCAGAAGGGCAAGGTGTCGGAGCGCCTACTCAAGCACTGTAAGACACAAGAGGAGAGGGACGAATTCACCCGCGCATATCAGCGAGCGAAACGAGTCCTCACAGAACTAAACGATTACTACCAGCGCGAGACCGAGCGCATGTCGGATCTGATTGACAGCCCGAAAGGCTTCGAGACCCCGAACTGGCAGTACCTACAGGCGTACTACGCAGGCTACAGAAAGGCCATGCGGATTGCGTCAGACACAACGAGGATATAATGAGTAACCAAGAATTTGGTACGGGCGGCGACTCCGCCCAAGATGAAGGAAAGAACTTTGGACAAGCTGAAGGCGGTAAGACCAACACCGGCGAAGGCACCCAAGGGATAGATCCCGTCGAGTACGAGGCACTACGGAAGCGAGATGAAGCCGCACAGGCTCATATCGCCAAGCTGGAAAGTGAGAACGCTGAAGCCCGTGACAAAGTCACAGAGCTTGAGAAGTCCCTCACAAGTGCGACTACAATCGACGAGGCTCTGGCAAGGATTGCCAACCAAGGTGAAGGTCAGGGACAACAGTCCATTGACCCAACCGATGTCGCCCAGGTTGTACGTGAAGTGCTTGGGCAGGAACAGACGAAGAGCAAGCAAGAGACTAACTGGAGCAACGTCCAGTCCACGCTGAACAAGGAGTTCGGTGACTGGGAAACCGCGGATCGTAAGATCCAGGAGCGTTGCAGTGAGTTGGATCTCACTACAGCTGAGGCAACTCAGATGGCTAAGAACTCTCCGAAAGCTTTTATGGATCTGTTCGTACCTAAAGCCCAGGCTGCTACGTCAGCTAAACCCGGAAGTTCCACCGGTACTGGGGAAATGGGACAACGAGGCGTCGCCCCTAGTGGGACTGAGGTTCGTGACAAGGCATACTATCAAAACCTACGCCGCACGAATCCCAACAAGTACTGGTCTATTGAAACACAGGCCCAGTACCGACGCGATCTTTTTTCTGATCAATAAGGAATACTAAATAATGTCTACTATGGACTCCGTCTGGGGTGCTACTCACCTCAAGCGTAATGAAGTATTTACGAGCCAGATCAAGGAACAGTTCGAAGACCAAACCTTTATGATGGGTATGGTTAGGATGATCAACGACTTCGGTGATGGCGATAACTATCGCATCAGCTCACTGGGTGAACTGGCTATGGACCAAATGTCCGAAAGCCAGAGCCTGCCTGAGCGCCGACCTGACACTGGTCAGTTCGTGTTCAATATCAATGAGCACGTAGGTCTGAAGGTCTCCTTCTCGGACAAATTCCTTGAGGACGACTTCCTTGCACCGGCTGCTGTTTCCAGCACCCCTCGCAAGATGAAGCGGGCTTTCGATGAATATTTCGAAACTCAAGCGCTGAAGCTGCATCGTGTACAAACTGCCGATGACTTCAACACCATCAATGGTGCACGTCACCGTATCACCGCTTCTGGTGCCAGCCTCGCGCTGAGCCAAGGCGATTTCGCATACGCACGTTACGCACTTCAGAAAGCTAAGGTTCCTCTCAGCGGCCTCGTCGCTATCGTGGACCCGAGCTTTGAATTCAATACCAACATCAACGCTACTCAGGTAAGCAACGTTGACGGACCCCGTTGGAACGCTGGCGAAATGCCTGTCGTTGGTGACGGCGTACGCTTCTTGCAGACCATCGCTGGCTTCGATGTCTACGTATCCGACTACCTCGACGTTGCTACGGCAGCTGAGACAAACGTACTGGACTACAAAGACACGGCTAACGGCGGTGTTGCGATTGGTAACGTATTCAACCTGTTCTTCTGCATGGGCGAAGAAGATGCCAAGCCGTTCATCGGCGCATGGCGTCGGTCCCCGCGCATCGTCTCCTGGCGGGACGAGGACGTCGAGAAAGAGTACCATCAGTTCTCTGCTCGCTTCGGCCTCAACCTGTACCGGAACGAATCGCTGGTTACCATCGCTTCTGCAACTGCACTTTCGTAATCTAGGAGATTAATATGGCACGTTCAAATACTTGGACTAACCCTGACGGTCTCGTACAAGGTTACGGATCGCGGGACACTCACAACATCGAAGACGCAGTGGTTCATACCCTGGGCCGACGGAAGGAAGTAGAGGTACACATCCACTACTCGACGCTGTCTAGCCTGGCTACTGGCACCCTGGCTTCTTCGAAGGCTCTCACCGTACCTGCTGGTGCACAGATTGTCGACGGCTCCCTCCGTGTTGAGGAAGACATCACTGATCTGACCAGCCTGGTAATCGGTATGAAGGACACGGTTGATGGTTCTACCATCGACGCTGATGGCCTTCTGACCTCTACCGCAGAAGCTGCTCTGGAAGACGACACCGTCGTTGCTCTGGACGGTGCACTGCTTGGTACGAAGCTGGCCTCTGCTGGAACGGTATCTCTGGACGTTACGGGCACCGCCCCGACGGCCGGTCGTGCTGTCCTGTACTTCGTGTACCTGGACCCGGTAGTTGATGCTGATGCTCCCGCCGTAATTACTGGCGAGATCTAAGCTCGATTTAGCAAGTTCGTGGGCGGGCAACCGCTCGCCCTCGGGCTCTTATTGGAATACAAATGGCAACACTACAGCACAACACACTACCTTCTGCCTCAGTGCATGAGCCTAAGCACATTACCATTAACGGCGTATCCGCTAGTGGAAAAGTAATCACCAACTCTAACTCTGTTGCCAGCGAATCCGAGTACAGGTTTCTGACTCGAGCTGACATTCAAGAGCTGCAAGAGAACTGGCACGTACTAGAGATTGACGCATCTGTAGCACAGACTCACTACATCCCTACTCTGATTTCCGGGGACATTGTGCAGTGGGGCGCTACGGTTAATTCTGCAATTACGACAGCTTCCAACAGTTACCAACTCCTGATTGACGGGGTAGCAGTAACCGGTTCGGGCATCACCCTGACCATTACTCCCGGCACTGGAGGCACGGCTGGCGACCAAGTAAACGCCACGCCTAGTGCGCTTAACAGCTTTACTGCTGGACAAAGTATTACGATCGCACATACGGCTACGGGTAACACCGACGCCAATGTAGACGTGCGCTTCGTACTTCTGATCGAGAGGTCTGAATAATGTCTTACGGCAAACTGACACTCCTCCAAGTCGTCAACAAGACGGCGGAGGCGCTGAACCTGGATGAGATCAACAGCATCTCTGACTCCCCTGATGCGGAGCAGATTGCACAGATCGCCCAGTCAGCTGCATACGAACTGCTGAACCAGAGTGAGTGGCCTTTCACCATTCGCTATACTCAGCTCGAGTCGGTAGCCGATGCAGACCGACCTAACTACCTCCGACTGCCTGACACGGTAACCCGTATCGACTTTATCAAGTACGACAAGACGGACCCGGCTAACGCAGTGGACGATGTAGATCTCATCGAGATCGAGGACATCGAATGGCTACCCCCGCAACAGTTCATGGACATGGTACTGCAGAGAAACTCTCAGACCGATGTAGTCCAGACTGTTACGGACTTTGATGGCGCTGATATGCTCATCTACAACGACCGAGGCCCGGACTACTGGACCTCCTTCGACGATGAATACATAGTCTTCGACGCTGTCGACCTGGACATTGAGTCCACACTACAAGGGAACAAGAGCCAAGTGTTCGGCAAGACAGTACAGGACATTGTACTGGCGGACGACTTCCAGCTGGATGCACCGGCACACTTCTTCTCTACTTGGCTGGCTGAGACCATTAGCACAGCCTTTATATACATGAAGCAAGAGGCATCCCCGAAGGATGAACAGCGAGCGAGACGCGGACTGGCAGTACTCCGGAGGAATGCATCGAGGACGGATAACGATGACGGAAAAGTCAAATATGGCCGCCGACGATAGGGGCTACGAGGAGATCTACGATGACTCCAAGAACAACGACGACTGGTCTTTCAGTGACCTGGATGGCAACGAAGCTGCCCCGGTAGAGATCGACGAGACGTACCCTGTCCACCGGATTAAGGCCGGACAGAAAACTATTGAAGTGTTCCACGCTAAGTATGGTACGCTGTGGGGCTGCAAGTTCAACGAAGGTGGTAAGCTGCCTCGAGAACTGGAAGGCCGCTGGACGTCCGCTGAGGACGCCATACAGCAAGCTAATCTTTACGTGGCAAAACTGGAAACGGAATAAGTAATGGCATTTGCAGAACAGAGTGAGTTTATGGTGAACTTCGTGGGCGGTCTCAACACTGAGGCAAGCTCGTTGAATTTCCCTGAGAACGCAGCTCAAGACATAGATAACTTTGATCTGTTCATTACAGGGGAGGTTAAGCGTAGACTAGGACTCGACTTCGAAACGTCCTATACGGTTAGACCTGAAACCACGACCGCCACGAACACGGCTGCATACGCTATCTCTAAGAGTGAGTGGCACGCTGTGAACGGGAAGGGAGACCTAAACTTCCTGGTGGTCCAGATTGGAACTACGCTGTACTTCCATGACCTCGGAGCGGAACCGATTAGCGCTACACTGCGGGGGTCTGTTGACCTCAGTAGCTCTAAGGTCGGTGACTCTCCTGAGGACAAAGTCCTTACCTTTGCATATGGTGAGGGCGTACTGATTGTGGGCAACCAAGACTTGGACCCCACTATTATTGAATACGATGATGACACTCAGGCTTTTAGTAAGTCACCAGTCACTATCCAGATCCGGGACTTTGCCGGTATCGAGGAAAGTGTAGCTGCTGACTCTCGCCTGTCTAGCATCACCAACGACCACAGGTACAACCTCCGCAACCAGGGATGGCCGACGAGCATTCGCTCGGCTAATGATGCGGACGGAGATGATGGGGTAACCAACACTGACCCCATTAACTGGACCAAGACCAAGATTGGAGTCTACCCCTCCAACGCTGATATCGTACACGCTGCCAAGATGACAGCCGCCGATGATGCCAGGTCTATCGGTACCTTCTCTCCGTGGGACCTGCAGAAACTCACCCTGGGTAATACCCCCGCTCCTAAGGGCCACTACATCCTCGACGCATTCGCCGCGGATCGTAAGGCTGCTAGCGGGATAACCGTAACGGACAACGGGTACAACACCGGTGCACGTCCGTCAGCTGTAGGATTCTACGCAGGACGGGCTTGGTATGCAGGTGTCCCTGATAGAAACTACGTCGGCAATATCTACTTTAGCCAGTCCCTCACAGACCTAGCTAATGCCGGTAAATGTTATCAGGAGTACGACCCGACAGCTGAGGATCTCAATGCTCTACTTGCTACTGATGGTGGTGTTATACACATCGCTGATCTTGGTAGAGTCTACCGGCTGATCGAAGTAGGAACCGACCTGATTGTTGTTGCATCGAACGGCATCTGGGCTATCTCTGGTGTAGAAACCAAGGGTACCTTTACCGCCGATTCTTTCTCAGTTCGCAAGATCACCCGGGAGGGTTGCTCCTCCAAGGAATCCATCATAGAGACCGAAGGTCAGCTGTGGTGGTGGGGTGAAGGCGGCATCTGGAGAATGCAAAGCAACTCAGTCGATCCGACCGCTCAAGCTGTAGACAGAGTAACACTCTCTACCATACAAACATTCTACGACGAACAAATAGGCAACGCAGCCAAGGCATACGCAAGAGGGTTCTACGACCCGTATGCTAAGAAGGTATACTGGCTATACAATGACAGTGATACTTACGACGGCATCACCGACCGGTTCTTTTACAACCGAGTCCTGGTGATGGACACTACGCTCGAGGCTTTCTACACCTACACGATCTCTGAGATGGATGCGGACTCTCCCCTCCTGGCTGGTCTTACAGTCAAGACCCCGGGCAGCGAGACGGTAACCACTTACGACATCTGGGATGGTGAGAACGACGTCGAGTATAGCGGAGACGATGTCGTACAAGACGTCGCCTTCGAGTCGTTCGCTACTGTACAGCTCAAGGCCCTTTGCTTCGTAGAGAACGAAGACACTACCTGGAGCTATACGTTTGGAGAATTCAACTCACGAGACTTCGTCGACTGGAAAACGTGGGACGTGGAAAAGAACGGCGCTGGTGCTACTGGTGTTAACTTTACAAGTCACATTCAAACTGGCTGGCGTAATAGCACGGACCCTTCGAGGACTAAGACGATTACTCACCTCACTTCTTTCTTCTCTCGAACAGAAGATGGATACCAAGCAGGGGAAGAATCCGGAGTCGTAGAGTTCACCAACCCATCGGGTGCATACGTGCAGGTACGGTGGGACTACACGGATGCGGACACCGGCAGGTGGACTGACCAGATCCAAGCCTACAGGCTGGACCGGTGGTACCTACCTGAGGACGAGTTCGACCCGTTCACGTACGGAGCTACTACGATCCGTTCGAAGATTCGCATGAGAGGAAGAGGAGAGGCGATGAGCGTAAGGTACGATAGCGAGGACGGCAAGGACATGAACTTGCTCGGCTTCGGTCTCAACCTGCGCGCAGTCCGAAGACCATGATCTATTACTCATTTCAGAACGAGCCGTTCGAGGCTTGCATTGAAGACATCGAGAGATACCTGGCCGCACACGGAGATGAGGTAGAGGACGTGGAGGTGGCTCCCAAGCTGGATGCCTACGCCGACGCAGAGAACCTGTTCATCTACACCATGCGGGCTAATGACGACCTGGTAGGCTATGCAGCCTTCTGGGTATTCGAGCATCCACACCACGAAGGACGTGTGTGGGCTATGAACGACCTGGTCTACGTACACCCTGGTCACAGGGGAGAGATGGCACTCAAGTACTTTGAGTTCATCGACAAGCAGCTTGACGTTTGTGACGCTATCACCTACACATTCAAGGTGAAGCACGATCACCCCGAGCTGATGGAACATCTAGGATATAAGCACACCGAGAAGGTGTACACGAAGGTAACGAAATAATGGCAGCAGCAATACCATTCATTGCACAAAATGCCGTAGCTCTCGGCTCCGCCGCTGTTGCAGCTGGAGGCACAGCCGCCTCTATTCAGCAGTCACGCAAGGCCCAGGCCCGTCAGGAGAAAGCTGACAAGGCTGGCCGAGCAGCAGCTGAGATAGCTAACCAGCGAAGCATCCGACAACAAATCATACGTGCCCGAGCTGCACAAGCTCAGACTATTGCACAAGGCCAAGCCCTGACCGGTGGCTTGAGTGGTAACTCTGCCGTGGCAGGCGGGGTAGGCTCAATCGGCACCCAGGCAGCAGGCAACATAGGCTTTGGCAACACGCAGATCGGAGCGAACAACGCTATCAACAACCTGCAGTCGCAAGCCCGAGGCGCAGCCAGCAATGCTGCTACGTTCGGCGCAATAGCGAACCTGCCAGGTCAGTTTGGTTTTGATGTGGCAAGCTCAGTAAGGCAAATAACCGATAAGTCCGGAGGGTAAACGGTGATTCAGGACGGACCCCTTAATAACAAACAAGCTCTGCAGGACGGCGCACTACCCAAAGGGGTAGAGGTCAAGCCGACCGAGGACACGCCACTGCGTGACCAGCGCATGGCCCAAGCAGCTGTACTCCAATCGGAGACGGAAGAACGTAGCGTAATGGAAGCGTTCTCTGACATAGCTGCTAACCAGCACACCTCAGGTGAGTCGGTACGCAGAGACAAAGCAGGCGAGTACCATGATTCTGTCATGGGTGACGCCCGTGAGCTATTCTATCAGAGCGCTGTAGAGATCGGCGTGAAGGCTGAGGACGCCCTAGCTGGGCTGGCCCAAGTCGAGGCGGTAGAAGAAGCAGGTAAGGGGCGGGAAGACTTCCCGATCCGTCAGTATGTACAGGCTATAGCAGACCCGGACCTCTCTCAAGAGGACAGGGAGACACTGGCAACTGGCCTCTACTTGCAGGACAAACTCAACGAGATGACTCAAGGTATCTCCGGGTGGGACACCGCTCGAGACATCGGCCTCTCCGTCCTCATTGGCCCCAAGGATCTGTTCGACACCTGGCAAGCCACTGGTGCCGTCAGCCCTTGGGAGCAAGAACAGCAGTACCGTAAGTTCGCAGCTTGGTTCCAAGAGCTGCCGAATGAGCAGAAGATTGAGATGTTCCCGGCAATCCAGGAGTACCTCGTAGATGCTATGCCGGAAGGCAGGGCAGCCGAGTTCCTGCAGGGTCTCATTGATCCAGCTAAGGTAGCGGGAGTAGGTGATGACCTCTCCATCTTCGGTACCATTGATGCCGCACTGTTGGGTGCCGGTACAGTAGCAGCAGCGTTCAAGCTGCGCAAGTTGCTCAACCCTGTCAAGGCCGCCTCAAGGGCTGGCGACACGGAGCGGGCATCTGAAACTAACCTGGCCCTCATGGAGAGCCCCGGTGCTGGTGACAGCCTGGACCTCGATGACTGGCAGGTTAACACCAACGCACTCCCTTTCCTGGGAGAGAACCTGGATGACGCAGTAGCCTCCGAGCTTAGCCCGGCGGTACACGAGCGTATCTTCCAGTTCAGGGATCGCATGAAGCAGAGCTTCTCCGATCTCGCGGATGCGAAGACCTTCTCCCGGGAAGGGTTCCTCGACGAAGCTGACAGAGGCAAGGCCGAGCGCCGCCTGTACGACGAGTACCAAGAGTACGTCAAGAACAACTTCGCATCCCAAGACAAGATCGCCAACCTCGACATCGTCGACACGGCAGAAGGCCAGAAGTTTAACTTCACGGTTACCAACCCTGATGGTACCGAAGCTAAGCACACCTACACTGGTACGTTCAGCCACGATGACATTGGCTTCTGGACTAGCTCGCCGAGGGACAGTGTGTTCTTCTCTGAGTTGGCTACAGCTAACAAGACCGACTTCATGTCCACCGTCAAGGCCGCTATCCGACTGGATAACACCGCAGCCTCGATCGCTGGTCAGCTCCGCAAGACTATCAAGGATGCCAGCAAGCCTATCAAGGGCTTCAAGGGCAAGCCGCGGAAGCAGAAGGTCGATGAGGTTGACCAGATATTGATCACCGGCGACGACATGGATAAGGAGTTCACCCCGCGTGAGCTGCGAGCAGGCGTCAACGGCATCAAGCTGGATGAAGATCAGATAGAGTACTACTACAACATGCGGGGCGTTATGAACGGCCTCGGCATCCTGCGCAACATGGACTCTCGACGAGCTATGTCGGCCCGGGGTGTGAAGAACATCAACGTCAACGACACCACTAACTTCTTCGGTACCCCTATCGACGATGCGGCTGCAGCGACAGCCCGGGTCAAGGGAATCCAGAAGGTGTGGAAGTTCGGTGAGGACGGCGGTGTCGCTATGGAAGTCAACAGCCTCAAGATGGCAGACGAGTACGCCGATGGCTACCGTCTCGTACGTCTCGAGCAGGATGAGATCCTTGGTGGACAGCGGTTCCAACATGTACTGGCTAAGACTGACGGCATGTCAGAGCTGCCAGCCGTAGTGCTTGATCTCAAGAAGGGATACATTCCCCGACTCAATCCGAATGCTACCTACTTCGTACAGAAGTTCACCAAGTCCAAGCTCGACGGCATGGATGACGTGACCAGGAAAGCTATTCGGTCGTTCGACAACAAGGCGGACGCGGATGCATTTGCATCTCGCCAGTTTGCTGAGGCAGGTGACGAAGAAGGCGTGTCCTTCCACGTAGTCTCAGACGGTGAGCTGGAAGCATTCAAGGCGGGTGACAGTGGTATGACGCAGACCGGTGGTCTAGTGTACAGCCCACGTGCTCGCAACCCGATACCGCACAACGACGGTGACACCAGCACGGTACCACGTACCAGTGCCCTGGAAGCTGTCGAGCTGTATCTGGAAAACACGAAGAACTACATGAGCCGAAACGACTGGCGTATGGGACTCCGACGTAAGTGGGAGAACACTGCCAAGTTCAAGCTCAACAAGACCGTGACCTTTGAGGAAGGCGAGAACATCGCCAACAAAGAGCTGAACACGTTGTGGAAGAAGATCAACGAGTACAGCGGATTCATGGATAAGTCCGAGAGGGCGTGGGAAGAGACGGTTAAGTCCGCATTCGAGTGGTCGATCCAGAAGTTTGGACGCAATCGGATCAGCGACTTCATCCTCACCCAACGTCAGAAGGACCCGCTCGCACGATTGCGCGGTGCTACGTTCCATACACTGCTCGGGTTCTACAACCCGGTACAGCTGTGGGTACAGGCACAGGGTATCGCTGTCGCAGCCTCCATGAACCTCTTCCAACCTAAGGTACTGCAACGTCTGTTCCGCCAGCAGGGTATGCTGACGATGGTACAGCACGTGAACTTCGACGACAGCCCCGAGATCCTCCGCAAGATGGCGAAGAGCTTCGGATACAAGGACGTCGACGAGATGAAGCAGATGAAAGAACTGTGGGATAAGTCAGGTCTGTACGATTCGGTGCTCTCGAGTGCTGACGTAGAGGCTGCAGCCCGCGGATTCCCGACCACACGGAACGGAGTCAAGCGATTCTTTGACCAAGGTCTTATGTTCTTCCGAGCTGGCGAACTGTTCAACAGACGGCTAGCCTTCTTGACAGCAATTGACGAACTCGGAGGCGCAGCCAAAGTGCGATCCAGTGACAAGCTGCTCAAGGAGGCTCTCGATAGAACTAACGGCCTGATACTTAACCTCGGTAAGGCTAACCGTGCGTCGTGGCAGAAGGGTTTCCTTTCTATCCCGACCCAGTTCATGCAGATCCAGGCCAAGACGATGGAGTCGGTCCTGGGTATGAACGGCGTATTCACCAAGACTGAGTCAGCTAAGATGCTGATGGCTCAGATGGGATTGTACGGAGCGGCTGGTGTATTCGGAGGCCAGTGGGCGCTCAGAGCTGGCGCGGACATGATGGGCATCGACCAGGTCGACGTCAACAACATGAACCCGTCGGCACTCAAGGCGGTCACCGGTGGATTCACTGACTGGTTCGCATACCAGATGGGTGCAAACATCGTAGCTTCTGACCGTGGTGCACTGCTTAACGGTATGGACCAGACCATGCTGTCCCTCTTCACCGAAGAGATGTCAGCATTCCAGTGGCTGGCTGGCCCGTCGGCAGTAGGACCTGAGCGTGTATGGACCAAGTTCTGGCAGGTAGCTGCTATGTTCCCGGTACCTCAGGACATCAACGGCAACGTTAGTTTCGAAGCACAGGACATCACCGATACACTGCAGTTCATAGGGACTGGCGGTATCGGACTGGCTACCTCACCCTTTGCTACCACCAACCAGGTACATAAGTACATGCTTATGAACGACCTGGGACAGATCAGGGACAAGAACGGCAACATCGTTGCAGCCCCGGTCGGTGGATTCAACTGGCAGACGGAGTGGGCAGCACTGATCGGCTTCAAGCCTGAGCTTCTCCAGCGCAAGTTCGATCTCTCCGAGATCAACGAAGAGACCCGCGGATACGTAGAGTTCCGCACCCAGATGTTGGTACAGAACTGGGACGATTTCCTTATGGAGTACCAGCGAGCTTTGGATGACAACAGGGATATGGACGAAGACACCGTGCGTCAACTGCGCAAGCGTCACAACGTTCTCCTCAACTCAATCACCGACCCAGGTGTGCGGCAGCGAGTACTAGACTCGTACAACCACAAGCTGCGCAACCGGAGCACCGGTAATTCACAACTAGATAGGCAACAGCAGCGCTTCTATGAGAACATGCTGCTCGACGTTCACGGTACGTTCACCAGTAACGACACTCGCCTGATTCAAACAAGGGACACTGAAGAATAATGGCAGTATTCAGCGAACAGAGGTTCAACCTCCCTACTCACGACGTAGCTAAGCACGTGGACCGCGCACCAGCGGACACCACCACGGCCAGCGCTATCCAAGCCTTCGGTCAGATCGGCGGTGAGGCATATCGTGGGCACCTAGAGGGGCAACTTCTCAACAACCTGCAAGAGACGGGTGACATCATCAACACTATCAACGCTGGTGATGAAGCAGTACGTGACGCAGTTAAAGAAGGGTCAGTAGACCCGACCACCAAGCGGTTCCAATCGCTGGCGGCAGCAACCAACCAGGGTAAGATCTCTCAACAGCGGGCCACTATCGAGGCCGAAGTATTGCTGCGTGAGAGTATAGCTAAAGCACCTGGCTTTGCTGACCACTTCCGTAAGACAGCTCGAGAGTCACTCGGCTTCGATCCGTCTTCCGCTTCACTCAATACCCTGTTCCTCTCCGGGCCGGATACCAACAAGACGGCACCTCTGACTCAGACCGAGAAGGACATGCAACAAGCCCAGGCTATGTTCGATGGTAACGCAGTAGACAGCGTGGAAGAAGGCTTCAAGCTCATCCAGCAGGAGCGAGCAGACGAGCTACGTGAGGGCATCCAAGGCAGCAAGATCCAGCAGGGTCAGCTGAACGCAGGTAAGGTTGCAGTCGAAGGAGCCACCCGTGCTACCTCTCGATTCAACACTGTGATGACTGGTGCCTTTGCTCAGATCAAGACCACAGGTGGTGTACAGGATATCGAGGCGTTCAAGGGCGCTATCATGTCGCAAGCTGACATCACCAAGTCGAAGATCGAGCAGGAGATGGCAGCCTCAGAAGAGTACGCCTACACCCCGCAGCACTACAACGAAGTCCGGGCTCGCATCGACGAGCAGCGTGACGCATACCTCGAGATCCTCGACAACCAGGACCTGACCAACGTACTGTCTAAGAACAGACAGCGTCTGGCTGACCTGGTAGAGATCGCTGGTGTCCAACTCGCACCCGACCTGGCTATCCTCAGGGACCTGGGTGAGCCTGCACAGCAAGCTTACATGGACTTGATGGTACTGTCTGGCGGTGACCCTCGCCTCATGAGAGAGATGATGGCTCAGGACCCGCGGAAGGCATTCGTTGGTAACCTCATCCTCCAGACCCGTGACATCGCACCGTCCTTTAAGGCGATGGCTGACAACAGCCTTGGCGCACTGGTAGCCGAGGGTAGGATAGACAGAGAGACAGCCCAGGCTGTAGCTGTAGACCAAGCGAACGCTGT
>Ga0316187_10003764_pt1 | contig 13161 bp, 12 predicted proteins | sample CroRivburrow1_MG_FD_204927 | JGI IMG/M metagenome (GOLD analysis project Ga0316187, IMG submission 204927) | Coastal sediment microbial communities from Maine, United States - Cross River worm burrow 1 | ecosystem: Environmental > Aquatic > Marine > Coastal > Sediment | place: USA: Maine...
AAAAATGGAGATGCCGATGTATGATGAGGGAAGTGAAGAAGAGGCGTTGGTAAACCGTTGCGAGTGCATCAACAAAACTTTTGAACAGCTCATGGTGCACGGAAGCTTTGAGGAGGCTCAAAGGAAGAGCGGCGCAGGTGTGGAGTGCGAGGGGTGTGTCCCTTATCTCAAGCTCGCATTTGCCACGGGCGAAAAAGCATTTGCCATTGATGATGCTCGTTTGAAGGAGTTTCAGTAGAGCCATGTCATTTTCATCAGGTGGTGAAAAGTTTCTGATCTCAGGCGCATGTCTGGTGATACTGATCGCCGGTATTCAGGCTGCCGCTCCCTTGCTTGTTCCCTTCCTGATGGCTGCTTTTATTGCCTGCATCTGCCTGCCACCGATGCAGTGGTTGATGGACCGAAAAGTGCCTGCAACGGCAGCGGTTTTTCTAGTTATCTCTGGCCTGGTGCTAATCGGGCTGTCTCTCACAGCCTTTGCAGGGGCCTCGGTCTCTGATTTCTCACAGAACCTGCCGCTTTATCAGGCAAGGCTGGAAGAGCAGATGGCAGAGTTTATCCTTTGGCTACTCGGTTTTGGCGTTACAGTTCCGGACACCACGGTTCACGATCTGTTTAATCTCTCTGCCGCGATGGGTATGGCTGGCGCATTTCTCTCCGGTATTGGCAATGTGCTGGCCAATACGTTCTTTATCGTGCTGACGGTTATTTTTATAATGTTTGAAGCGGTCGCACTTCCGCATAAGTGGGCCTATCTGGGTGAGCATGCACCATCTACCGATGCGGTGAGGCAGTTCATGGAGAGCGTAAACAGATATCTGATCATCAAGACCGCTGTCAGCATCGCAACAGGTGCAGCAGTGACGCTCTGGCTTACCATCCTTGGCGTCGATTACCCGATTCTCTGGGGTGTTGTTGCATTTCTGTTCAACTTTGTACCCAATATCGGCTCTATCATTGCAGCTGTTCCGGCACTGCTGTTGGCGCTGGTGCAGCTTGGGCCTGAGGCAGTGCTCTATACCGGTGCCGGATATATCGTGATCAATCTGGTGATGGGCAATGCGATAGAGCCACGCTTCATGGGTCGTGGCGTTGGCCTCTCGACTCTGGTTGTTTTTGTCTCTCTGGTTTTCTGGGGTTGGACGCTTGGTCTGGTCGGAATGCTTTTATCCGTTCCGTTGACTATGATTGTGAAGATTGCCCTGGAAGCCAGGGATGAGACCCGCTGGATCGCGGTGCTGCTTGGCCCTGATATCGAACCGGAAGAGGCGAAGTCAGAGGTCTGATCTGTTCGGTTATTCTATTCTGCGTCCTGGTTTTACCAAAATTTCTATATAACACGACGTTAACTGCCCGGCTTCAGCTTCAGAGATCTGTTTGCCAATCTCAGAGAGCTGAATCACCTCAGCCTTTTCAGCAGTAGGGCCGAATTTGCAGTCGAAATCCCAGAAGTCGACCCCTTCAGGCAGCTCCTTGCGTTGTTCCCGCTTGATGTATCGTTTGATATCGCGCCTTACGGCATCTGCAACCCGGGCAGCCTTGATTTTCGGATGGGTCAGTTGAAATGTTTTTTTCATGTTTTTCCTTACAGAAACTTAAGATGATAACTACCGAATCAATTTGCTGCGTTTTATGAAGTAAGCCATTGAATAAAATATACTGTCCCGGTTATCACTCCGATACAGACCAAACAAATGAGCACGATTTTTAGAAATGTAACGCCATTCATTTTTACCTCCGGCGTGAAGCACTTAATTTTTTATCAGACGAAGATGGGCATGTTGTGGAGCCTGATAACAGCGCAGCCCTATACTTCGTCAAGTTCTTCCCAGATTCTGCTCGGAATGTTCTCTTGAATCTCTTTGATTAGCAGTACACGCAGTTCTTTGATACCGCGATTGTCGAAGGATGAGGTTGGCAGGGGTTTAAGCAGCCCTCCCATCGCTTCACTCATCTCTTTCAGGCGCGCAGCGCGTTTGTTTCCGGTCAGTTTGTCGGCTTTGGTGGCAACGGGTATCCAGCGGATTCCATATTCGTTGAGCCACTCAATCAGCTGCAGATCACTATCTTTCGGTCCGTGACGGATATCGAGAAGCACGAGAACCAGCTGTGCGACGGATGGACTCTGGAGATAAAGCTCAATCAGCTGCCGCCATTTCCGCTTTTCCGCCTTCGGCGCCCGCGCATAGCCGTAGCCCGGAAGATCGACAATCAACACCTGTCCATCCAGATCAAACAGGTTGAGCAGGCGTGTGCAGCCCGGTTTTTTTGAAACCTTTACAAGGCCTTTACGGTCAAATAGTGCATTAAGAAGGCTCGATTTACCCACGTTGGAGTGGCCTGCCACGGCGATTTGTGGCAGGTCGATCGCCGGGAACTCCCGGGTATCGGCAACAGACTGAACAAAGTGGGTATTTGGCCACCTGATGGTGAGAGAGGTTTTTGAATCCATCGGGCAAGGCTGTCAGTCATAGCCGGCATGTTCAATATCTGTGCAGAAATTGAAAAATAGTCTGACAGAAACGGTTTTGGCGCCTATAATTGCCCATTTTTTAGGCAGGCAGAGATTTCAGATGGCTTTAACTGGATTTACATTAGGCGAACATCGTATTGATCCCCCTCTGGCACTGGCGCCAATGGCGGGTATTACCGACCTGCCGTTCCGCAAAATCTGCAAGCGCTTCGGCGTTGGGTTGATGGTGACAGAGATGATTGCCAGCCGAGCCATTGAGCAGAAGCGCGAGCGTACCCAGAGGATGGCTGTTGTCGATGAAGGCGAGCATCCGGTATCGATTCAAATCGCGGGCTCCGACCCTAAATATATGGTGGAAGCGGCACAGTGGGCAAAGGCGCATGGCGCTGATTTTGTCGATATCAACATGGGCTGTCCGGTGAAGAAGATTGTGAAGCAGGTGGCGGGTTCAGCCATGTTGCGTGATGAGAAGCTGGTTGCCTCAATCCTTGAGGCAGTGGTGAAAGGCATTGATCTCCCTGTAACTCTGAAAATTCGTACCGGTTGGGATGAGAGCAGCAAGAATGTTGAGAATATCAGCCGTATTGCCGAGGAGTGCGGTGTGCAGATGCTGACCGTACATGGCAGAACACGGGCACAGATGTTTAATGGCCATGCCAGTTGGGAAGATATCGGCCTTGCCAAGGCAGCGTGTTCGATTCCGGTGATTGGCAATGGTGATGTTGTGGATGCTGCGACTGCACTGGAGATGGTTCGGGTCTCGGGCTGCGATGGCGTCATGGTTGGGCGTGCTGTACAGGGTAACCCATGGGTTCTGGGTGAGGTGAGCGCGGCTCTCACTGGAGAAGCAATTCCTGCGAAACCAGATGCTGAGGAGCGTTGGGCAATTGTGAAAGAGCATATGCAGCTGCTTGCCGAGCATCATGGCGAATACTCTGCCAGCCGAATGGCGCGAAAACATGTGGTCTGGTACAGCAGAGGTATGCGCGGCTCAGCTGAGTTCCGTGGCCACTTCCAGCATATTGAAGCGTGGCACGAGCAGCTTGAAGAGGCCGAGGCCTATTTCCTCGGTCTGAAAGAGGGTATTTCGCTTGCCGCATAATCTGAAAGAGATTGCGATTTCCAACCTGCCGCTTCCGATGCTGCTGCTAGATGGTAGGGGCAAGATCGTCGATGCCAATGTCATGGCAGAGGAGCAGCTTGGAACTTCGGCCCGGAAACTGGCCGGGCGTCATCTATCCGATTTTTTTGAACCATCATCTGGTATTGACGCCATGCTTGAGCGGGTATCACAGGGCGAAACGGTAACCGATAATGCCTTTAGCAGCCGCTTAACCCACATGCCTTTCTCCCTGCATCTGGGGCCGCATGGGAGCGGCTCGGCTTTGCTGATGGTGCCTGAGGGAAATAGAAGTGAAGTGGAGAGGCAGGCCAAGCGTCATGAGATGGCCGAAGCCGTTGCCCGAATCGCACTGGAGATGGCACATGAGGTAAAAAATCCGCTGGCCTCATTACGTGGTGCCAGCCAGTGGCTCTCCGAGCAGGCTGGTGACAAGGACACTGTTGAGATCAGCACACATATGCTCTCTGAGGTGGATCGGATCAAGGAGCGAATCGACTCATTTCTACAGCTAGGACCTCGTGCTGATATAGCTATGGAGCCGATCAATATCCATGCACTGCTTGATGATGTCTGCAGAGCTCCTGAGGGCGTGCATCTGCACCGCGTTTATGATCCCAGTCTGCCAAAACTTTTGGTGCATGAAGCGCGCCTCAGGCAGGCCATTGAGAATCTGTGGCGTAATGCACTGGAGGCTGGCTCAACACTGATTGAGTGGCAGACCCGTATGGCGTCTATGGTGGCACTGCCTGGCCATCAGGGCGCGGTGGTTGAGTTGAAAATCACCAGTAACGGCGCACCCATTCCTGAATCACTGATGGAGCATCTCTTTCAGCCCTTTGTAACGGGCAAGGAGCGGGGCAGCGGTCTCGGGTTGGCCATTGTCCAACGTGTCGTTCAGGAACATGCCGGACGCGTCAAACTGAGCAGTGAGGCGGGGCGCACCATTTTTGTGTTGCACCTGCCGTTGAAAAACTCCGGGGAGGAGAGGGCATGAAAGCACTCATAGTTGATGATGATCAGGGCATTCGCTGGATTCTGGAGCGGGTTCTCAAAGAGGAGGGGTTTGAAGTTGTAGAGGCTGGATCAATTGCTGAGGCGGAGGCGCAGGCAAGTGAGACGTTTGATATTATTTTCCTCGATGTCTATCTGCCCGACGGCAATGGCATGAGCCTGCTTGAATCGGGGCTGTTTGATGTGCCTACCGTGATGCTGACTGCAGAGACCACGTTCGGCCACGCCGCTGAGGCCTATCGGAGTGGTGCGATGGAGTATCTTCCCAAGCCGTTTGATCTCAACGAAGTTCGCCAGCTGGCTAATCGGGTAGCACCTCAGAAGCCGGTAGCCGCAAAAGAGCTTGAGCCACCTAAGACAGATACGGTCATTATCGGGCGAAGTCAGTCGATGCAGAATCTGTTTCGAACCCTTGGCCGGGTCGCAGCATCAGACCTGACTGTAATGATTACAGGCGAATCGGGGAGCGGCAAGGAGCTGGTTGCTCAGGAGCTGCATGCCCGAAGCCCACGCAAGAATGAGGCGTTTGTTCCGATAAATACAGCAGCAATTCCAGCCGAACTTCTGGAGGCGGAGCTGTTTGGTCATGAGAAGGGCTCCTTTACCGGAGCGGACAGATCGCGATCCGGCAAGTTTGAGCAGGCCGATGGTGGCACCCTGTTCCTTGATGAGATTGGTGATATGCCGGCAGCCCTGCAGGCCAAGCTGTTAAGGGTTCTGGAGACAGGCACGGTGCAACGGGTAGGCAGCAATAAGGATCACCTGGTAAACGTGCGCCTGCTGGCAGCCACCCATCAGGATCTGCAGATGAAGATCCGCAAAGGCGAATTTCGAGAGGATCTCTACTACCGCCTAAATGTAATTCCAGTTCATATTCCACCACTTCGTGAGCGCCGGGATGACATTCCGGAACTGGCCGAATTTCTTCTGAAGCAGGCAGCTGAAGAGCTGGATATGAATGTACCCATCCTGCTTGATGAGGCACTGGAACTGCTCAAGCGCTACGACTGGTACGGCAATGTGCGGGAGTTGAAGAATGTGATGCGCAGACTGGCGATACTGACACCTGGCGCCAGCATTACGCTTTCAGACGTTGCCCTGGCGCTCGGTCATCAGGACAGCAGCGAGGAGCAGGAGACTCTGGGCGACACGGTTCGTCGAACGCTGAAGGGCTACATGGATCAGCTTGGTTATGCCGAGGCGACAGGGCTGCACAAGCATCTTCTGGAGCAGGTAGAACCTGCACTGCTGGTGCTGGTAATGGAGAAGTGTCACGGCAATCAGTTGAAAGCCTCCGACATGCTTGGCTTGAATCGAAATACGGTGCGCAAGCTTCTGAAGCAGTATCAGATCGATCCTGGCTATTTCAGAGATTGAGAAACAGGTACGCTGTTATTCCGGCAGACGATGTAACATATTCTGTTTTCCGACCTTTCGGGCACGGCCAGCTTGCGGGCAAAAGGGCCGGTCAGCACGATGTTAACTTTTAAACTATACTAATCGGTATCCTGAAGCCCGAACAGGAGCGTGCAGTAGTGAGCAACAGGTCTTAAATGACGGTGACATCCATGAGGCCCTTTTTAGAGCCGTTGAAGAGCGGCGTCTCTTTGCCAGCATCAATATTGGCTATCTTCTGGGTGATATCGTCTGCCTGTTGTTTTGAGGCTTATGCAGCACCTACGTTGCAGTTAAACAGTACTCAACAATCCTACGGTCTCGATGAATATATCGAATATATTGAAGATGAGTCCGGGAAATTTGATATCACATCAATCAGGCAGCAGCCTGAAACGGCATGGAAAAAACCTGCCACTTCCAGCCCCAGTTTTGGATTCAGCGATTCTGCCTACTGGTTAAGAATCAATATTGAAATGCTGGAGTTGCAGGAGTGGTTACTTGAAATCGATTCCCCTCTACTCGATGAAATATCGTTCTACCTGTATGCCGGAGGACAGCTTCTGCAGGAAGTAGAGACGGGTGATGCCAGACCTTTTGTTGAACGGCCGCTTAAATTCAGAGAGTTCATCTTTCCATTAAGGCTTCCGCCAGCAGAGCAGAGCAATCTCTACCTGCGTGTAAAAAGCACAGGCTCGGTGCAGGTGCCGATGAATATTTGGCAGGAGGCTGCATTTTATCAGCGGGATGAATCAGAAACAGCCGTCTTAGGTCTCTATTGCGGCGCTATCCTGATCATCATTCTCTACAATCTGTTTATTTACATCAAGGTGTATGAGCCGGCCTATATCTATTATGTACTCTATGTAACAATGTTCGGCCTCTTTACGGTCGGGCTTACCGGTTGGGGTTACAAACACCTGTGGCCGGAAGCGGTAGCTTTTCAGCAATATAGCCTGGCAATTTTTATTATTCTGGGTGGTGTTTTTGTATGCCGCTTCATCCACTATTTTCTCAACCTGCCGCACACAGCACCTCGAATTGGACAGCTGCTGACGGGCGCGACAGTTATTCTGCTTATCCAGCTCTTCCTGCTGCCCCTCCTCTCCTATCAAATAGTCGTTCAGATGGCGCTGGTCATGACCATGGTGATCTCCCTGATCGCCCTATATACCGGAGTTCTTCTATGGCAACAGGGAGAGATAGCAGCTCGTTATTTCACGCTTGCCTGGAGCGCATTTCTAATCGCTGTCATATTGGCAATACTGGAAAAATTTGGGGTTCTACCGCTCTGGATCTGGGCTGAGGTCTTTCTTCCTGCAGGCATGGCAATGGAGGTAATCCTGCTATCTCTGGCGCTGGGCGAGCGCATAAACAGTGAGAAGCAGAAACGCCTTCAGTCACAGCAGGAGGTTATTGAGGTGCAGTTAAAACATCAGGAGGAGCTGGAGCAGAAAGTGGCAGATCGCACTGCTGATCTGGAGGAGGCCAATGCCAAGTTGGAAGTGTTGGCCATTACCGATGGCCTGACAGGAGTATTTAACCATCGCCACTTTTTGGAACGGGGATTAAATTCAATCAAAATTGCCCAACGATATCAGCGGCCGATTGCCCTGATTATACTGGATATCGATCATTTCAAGTCAGTCAACGACACCTACGGCCATGCTGTAGGCGATATGGTACTTAAACATGTGGTCTCTATCTGTAGCAGCATGAATAGAGAGACAGATGTTTTTGGACGGCTGGGGGGAGAGGAGTTCGGCATTCTTCTGTTGGAAACTCCGGCAGCGGCAGCATATGCGGTGGCAGAGAGGCTTCGCTGCGAAATTGAGGCCTCGTCTATCGACCACGAAGGGAAACCGATCAAGGTTACCGTCAGTCAGGGAGTGCATGCGATTGAGTCGGCTGACCAATACCCGACGATTGAAGAGATGCTTAAGGTGGCAGATGAAGCGTTGTACCGGGCTAAAGAGAGTGGAAGAAACCGGGTCATCATGTCACCCGACAGTGAGTAAACCGCTACAAAAACAGAAATAATTTTTTACGGCCGCCGAAGTTGAAAGCTTACTCAGATGGAAGTGTGTTTGACTCCCATGCCGCCCAGTCGCCCTGTAGATGACTAATCTGTGTGAAGCCCTGCTCAATAAGGTAAGACTCTACCATGCCTGCACGTATGCCGGAGAGGCAGTAGACCACGACCGGTCTGTTTCTGTAGTGCTCAATTTCGCCGATACGTGATTCGACCTGACGATGGTCAAGGTGGTATGCGCCGGGAATGTGGCCACTCCTGAACTCACCCGGTGTGCGCACATCCAGAATCAGAATATCCGCTTTAGTTTCAATCCGTTGCAGCAGCTCCTGCTGTGTCATGCTTGCAACGCCACTGTCAAAGGCAGAGCAGCCAGCCAGTAACAGCAGGGAGGCGATATATAGCGTGCGAAGCATGGCTATTGAATGCCGGAGTGACGAAGAAGCGCGTCCACCGTCGGTTTGCGACCTCGAAAGGCCTCAAAGCTCTTCATCAGATCACGACTGCCGCCTACAGATAGGATGGTGTCAAGAAAGCGGCTTGCCGTTTCGGGATTGGTGACCCCCTCCTCTTCAAAGGCGGCATAGGCATCGGCAGAGAGTAGTTCAGCCCATTTGTAACTGTAATAACCTGCCCCATAGCCACCTGCGAAAATATGCGAGAAGCTGTTCTGGAATCTGTTGAATTCGGGCGGAATGATCACTGCAACTTCATCACGAATCCGATCCAGTACATCCTGCACGCTCTCTTCAGAGGCAGGCTGATGTTCAGAGTGTAGAACCATATCAAATAGCGCAAACTCGATCTGGCGCAGCATCTGCATGCCAGCCTGAAAATTTTTGGCGGCTAGCATCTTATCAAACAGCGTATCCGGAAGTAGTTCCCCGGTCTCAAAGTGACGGGCGAAATAATTGACCACTTCACGTTCCCAGCAGAAGTTTTCCATAAACTGGCTTGGTAGCTCAACCGCATCCCACGGTACACCATTGATACCCGATACGCCGCGCGTGTTCACGCGGGTCATCATATGATGCAGCCCGTGGCCGAACTCGTGGAAGAGAGTAATCACCTCGTTATGGGTCCAGAGGGCGGGCTTTTCGCCGATAGGTGCATCGAAGTTACACACCAGATAAGCTACCGGTAACTGCAGGGAGCCATCAGGTTTGCGCCAGCGAATCACGCACTCATCCATCCATGCGCCGCCACGTTTGTCTGCACGTGCATATGGATCCAGATAAAAGCCGGCTATTTTGGCACCATTTTTATCAAAAATATCGAAGAAATGAACATCTTTATGCCACTTCGGGGCTTTTCCTTCGCGAATCTCAATGCCATAGAGCCGCTCTACCAGCTCGAACATCCCGTTGAGCACCTGTTTGGCCGGAAAGTAGGGTTTGAGCTCCTCCTGTGAGATGTCGTAGGTATGACGGCGCAGATGCTCTGAGGCAAATGGGATGTCCCATGCGTTCAGCATATCAAGGCCCAGCTCTTTTATTGCGAATGTTGTTAGCTCTTTCACCTCAGCTTCTGCCATCTTCCTGCTCTTGGCGGCCAGTTCGCGCAGGAACTGCGTCACCTCAGCGGTGGTTTCAGCCATTTTGGTTGCCAGCGAATAGCTTGCATAGTCATCAAAACCGAGCAGGGAGGCAGCCTCTTTGCGCAGCTGAAGAATCTCATCAATCACCGTGGCGTTATCCAACTCGCCACCTGTAGCACGTGTTACATAGGCGGTGTAAATCTGCTGACGAAGTTCCCTGTTCTCTGCGTACTGCATGAATGGCAGATAGGAGGGGATGTCGAGAGTGAAGAGCCAGCCGGATTTGCCGGCCTCTGTTGCACGCTGGTTCGCCGCCTCACAAACCGATTCCGGCAGCCCGGCCAGATCAGCCTCATCAATGATCAGCAGCTCAAAACCACGGGTGGCATCCAGAACATGCTGCTCAAATGTGGTGGTGAGTTCAGAAAGTCGCATCTGAATCTCTTTATAGCGGGCTCTGGCATCACCTTTTAGTTCGGCACCTGCCAGGCGGAAATCCCGCAGGGTGTGCTCCAGCATCTGTTTCTGTTCATCAGAGTAGGTGTCAAAATCGGCAGATCTGCCAACACTTTTTATGGCACTGTAGAGAGCCTCGTTTTGGGCCACCTCTGTCTGGTAGGCGGCAACCTTCTGCACGCCCTGCTGATAGATTGGCCGCAGCTCTTTGGAATTCATCACCGCATTGATATGGGTGACCGGGCTCCAGCAGCGTTGTAACCGCTCATCAAGCATGTCGAGAGGCGTCATCAGGCTCTCCCAGTCGGGGTTCTTTATAGATGTTAACCTTTCAATTTCATGATGATTATCATCTAGACAGCTGTTAAGTGCAGGGAGTACATTCTCAGGTCTGATTTGATCAAAGAGTGGAAGTTCTGACTCAAGTCCAAGAGTGAGTGGATTGTTGCTACAGTTCATGGTCAGGAACGTTGGATGTTTGCAGCTCTGCTTTCAAGCAAAAAGAGATGTTGGCGGGAGTAAAACCTGCCTGCGCTCCAACAGCCTGAGAAAAGCGGAACGAATGCGAGGAGAGGGTGATGCCAAGGCTAAAGTGGGATGATTCGTTCAGTGTACATAATGCCGAGATTGATGAGCAGCATAGACAGTGGGTTGTCATTATTAATGAGCTGTACGACGCTATTGATAGTGATGAAGGTGTTGGCAAGCAGGCAGTCATTCAGGCTCTGAAGGCAGTGAATCACTTCACCCAATTTCATTTTGAAGATGAAGAGGCGTTTATGCGCAGCGTAAACTACCCTGAGTATGAAGCGCATAAAAAAATTCATGAGGCATTTTTGAAGGTTATCGAGAGGTATATGGTCGATATCGAGCATGATCTGGTTCCCATTGATGAGATTCTGAAGGTGCTGGTGTTATGGTTTCAGCACCATGTTCTTAAAGAGGATATGAAGTTCGCCAGCTACGGAGAGGATTAATCGGCCACTGCTGCCGATAGAGAGGTGTGTCATAACCTGTTGTAAACAAAAAAAGGGCGGGTGTATCACTACACCCGCCCTTTTTACCTATTAAGAGTTAAAAAATTGTCAAATCGTGTCGAAATATGTGGCGACAATTCCAGCGTAGAGTCCGATGACTGCTAACATCGGGCTATTCCTGGAGATAAATTTTCCAGCTGCATAAACCAGTTCTGCTGTTCTCATTTATGCCTCCTTCTTTTTATCGATGGCGACACATTAGCTACTTAAACATCAAAAAACGGTTAAACAGGCCTTAAGATATTTTAAGAAAGGTGCCAGGTTATTTTTCGTTCTCTGCGTAAAGCGCTTCGAGGATCGGCCGTGCACCTGCATCAAGAATCTGATCAGCCAGCTGGATGCCGAGAGATGCGCCGGCGCTGCGAGAGCCGCTGATTTCACGGCTAATCACGATAGAACCATCTACAGCACCTACCAGACCTTTAAGATGAAGGGAGTCACCATCAAGGGTCGCGTAGGCAGCAATCGGAACCTGACAGCCACCTTCCAGACGGGCCAGGAAGGCACGCTCTGCAACAGTCCGGTCGACTGTATCAGGGTCGTTCATTTGATCGACCAATGTATTGATATCATCATCTGCATCGCGGGTCTGAATGCCCAGTGTTCCTTGTGCTACGGCTGGCAGAACGATTTCGGTACCAATAAACTGGTGCATCTTATCAGCCATGCCCATACGGCAAACGCCTGCAGCAGCCAGAATCACGGCGTCGACCTCTTCGCCAAGTTTGGAGAGTCGGGTCTGAATATTGCCGCGAATCGAGATGAACTTGAAAGAGGGGTACCTCTCTTTCAGCTGGGCAATACGGCGCAGGCTGGAAGTTCCGATTTTTGCACCCTCGGGCAGCGTATCCATATCACCGCCGGTGATGGTGGCAACAGCGTCTCTTGGGTCTTCACGTTTTGGGTGTGCACGGATGCTGGTGCCCTCAGGGAGCTGGGTAGGCACATCTTTCATCGAGTGCACAGCGATATCGGCACGGCCATCAAGCAGCGCTTCATCGATCTCTTTGGTAAACAGCCCTTTACCACCCACCTGAGCCAGTGGCACATCCAGAATTTTGTCGCCCTTGGTGACGATCTTCACCAACTCTGTGGTGACATTCGGGTCAAGCCGCTTCAGCTCTGCAGAGACATACTCGGCCTGCCAGAGGGCTAGCGGTGAACGACGGGTGGCAATACGGATATGGGACAAAACAGACTCCTGTAATTAGTCGGCCAGAAATTGTGCATAACTCAGAACAATCGCTATAAAGAGCACTGCACCGAGATAGTTGTTATTCAGGAAGGCGCGGAAGCATCGTTTCCGATCCCGTCTGAAAATCAATGTCTGGTGGTAGATCGCAATGGCTGCTGCTACAACGACACCTGCGAAATATGGCAAACCGAGGCCGAAGGATAGGCCGACAGTGATCATGATTGCAATAAAAGCCAGCTGGAAGAGGCCGATAATCTCCCGGCAACGGCTGCCAAAAAGGATAGCCGTTGATTTCACACCAATCTGAAGGTCATCTTCAATATCAACCATCGCATACATGGTATCGTATGCGACAACCCAGCAGATGTTGGCGATAAAGATCAGCCACGCAGCAGCAGGCACTTCACCGGTCAGTGCAGCAAAGGCCATCGGAACTGCCATACTGAATGCGGCTCCCAGAAACACCTGCGGCCAGTGGGTGTAGCGCTTCATGAACGGGTAGAGGGCGGCTAGCGCAACGGCTCCGAATGAGAGCTTGACGGTGAGTGTGTTGGTCATCAGCACCAGTCCAAATGCGGTAAGGCAGAGCAGGGAAAAGAGAAGCATCGCTTCTCTGGGTGAAACCTCTCCAGCAGCCAGCGGACGTGCCTTGGTGCGTTCTACATGCGGATCAAAATCACGGTCGGCATAGTCGTTAATGACGCATCCGGCCGAGCGCATCAGAAAAACGCCTGCAGCAAAAATCAGAACAATCTGGCCGTCGGGGCGCCCTTCTCCTGCAATCCAGAGTGCCCAGAGAGTCGGCCAGAGCAGCAGGAAGATGCCAATCGGCTTGTCGATTCGCATCAGGCGACCATAGGCATTGAGTCGTGCGTTCAGATTCATGGCTACGAACCATAGTT
>Ga0316187_10003766_pt1 | contig 13158 bp, 11 predicted proteins | sample CroRivburrow1_MG_FD_204927 | JGI IMG/M metagenome (GOLD analysis project Ga0316187, IMG submission 204927) | Coastal sediment microbial communities from Maine, United States - Cross River worm burrow 1 | ecosystem: Environmental > Aquatic > Marine > Coastal > Sediment | place: USA: Maine...
TTTTGTGCATCGTTTAAAGTACTATTGAATGAACTACTAAAACAGGCTGACAATATACTTTTTTCGGCCATTGAAGCACACCTTTTACCGGTGCACTTTTTACCGGTGCACTTTCATTATGCATAGAACCATTACGCGCTAAAATTTATTCAAAAACAATTCAATCAGCAGACTCATAGAATGAACAAAATTAAAGATCGACATTTTTAAAAACAAGAGTGAATCTCAGGGGAGAATGCGGCCAATTGTGAAATTGACGCGGGGTAGTGTGTGCCATAAACAGGAAAGGCTGTCTGAAAAGCGCAATTGCTTTTTTAGACAGCCTAACACACAGAAGCTTGGTTCGCTTTGATTAACTGCTCATATTCATTGCTTTACGAATACGCTTTTTCGCTAGATTCTTGGCGAGTTTTTTGCGTTCACTCGGCTTCATATAAAAGCTTTTCCGTTTTACATCTTTGTGAATTCCGGCGCGTTGACAGCGTTGCTTAAAGCGTCTCAAGGCTCGGTCAATGCTCTCTCCATCACGAACTTGTATCACGATCATCTTCATCCCCCCTTTCTCTGTCGCTTTTAAAGTATATTGTATTGATTGATTTGTTTGTCATTGTCGAACTCATACGCGTTGGTTGTCTGTCACGTTCCTAACATAAGAAAAATATCTATTTTAGCGAGAATTATTTTCGCTCACCTGTTCAAACTATAAGTCGCTGGTCATAATCAACAATGGTTGACGGAAAAACGTCTCATAGCGCGGCCGAAGTCTTTCCTGGTTGTAATATTTCGAAACATCGATCATCTTCTTACGACCGGTAACCACATCGATTGAAACATGATCATAGCACCCATTGTGTAAACTCACCAAACGGCCGGATTGTTTGGAAAGAACCAAATCGAGCGCCAAGTTGCCATAGGCCATTGGAACAATAGAGTCAATCGCATCAGGGTTTCCGCAACGCACCAAATAGCCAAGTCGCTGGTTGATGATGTTAACACGTTTCCCATTGTTAAATTTTGGTGAAAGCTCTTTCAATCTGGCGGAAACCTTGTCGCCAATGCCACCCAGTTTGCGGTGACCATATTGATCTTTTTCCTGACCTTCGAAGGACATTTCAGTTTCATCTTTCATCACCGCTCCCTCTGAAACCAAGACAACTGAATAGTTGCTGGGATGATGTTGCCTGTCTTCCAGCAAAAGCTCGGCAAGATGACCCGTGTCAAAAGGGTGTTCCGGAATTACGCAACGGTCGGCGGCACCAGCCATAGTTGGCACCATTGCCGTGTAACCGGCATATCGACCAAAAACTTCAATAACACAAAATCGTTCATGTGAACCAGCTGAAGTTCGCAAAGCATGCGTGAGTTCGATTGTGCGTGTTACACATGTGCTGAAGCCGATGCAGTAATCGGTTCCGGGAACATCGTTGTCCATTGTTTTTGGGATGGCAATTACGTTTACGCCTTCCTTGTGCATGCGTTGACCATAGCTGAGTGTGTCATCGCCTCCGATGGGAATTAAGTAGTCGATGCCCAGCCATTCAAGGTTTTTTAGTATTTCGGGGGTAAGATCATTTATCTCTTCTGTGTAAGTGTCGCGTAAATGATCCGGCATAATGCTTTGCGGCAGATGACTTGGTCGTGTTCTTGAGCTATGTAAAAACGTGCCTCCGGTGCGACCGGCGCGGTCAACAAGATCTTCTGTGAGTTCAATATAGCAGTTCGTATTGTCTGCTTTTTTATCTCGCACCATTTCAACCAAACCGGCCCATCCGCGACGCAATCCAATAACACGATACCCTTCGCGCATCGCTCGAAATGTCACCGCTCTAATGGCGGGATTTAGCCCGGGTACATCACCGCCGCCAGTTAGAATTCCAATCGTTCCTTTATGTGCCGGCACTTTCGCCTTCTCCTACATTTTTAGCTGGTGAAAAATCGATAACAGTATGTCTTTTAACGACAGCACTAACATAGCATGAATTGGCAAAAGAACAAGAAAAAGATTGGACATTTTTTTGAACATTTAATAATGTTTTTATGAAAATGGAGATTCTCGCTTGTTGCTGTTTGTGGCTGTGTCGCACAATTTACTTTTTATGGAAAAATCGGTATACTCATGGCATTCAATAGAACTTTATAAAAATTTATTTATCAAAAATTTATTTATCAGGAGAGCAGTCATGCAATACGACGCCAAAACCCCGGATGAATATCTCAAGATGCTTGCTGACGATTGGCGACGCGAAAAACTTGAGGAATTACGGGCTCTGATTATAGAAAAGGCGCCTGATTTTGAGGAAGGCATCGGCTATAAAATGTTGAGTTATGGGGATAGCCGCGGAGTGGTGTTTCATTTGAACGCCCAAAAAAATCATGTTGGACTTTATGTTGGCAATGCAAAAAAAATAGACCCTGATGGCGGTTTGCTCGCAGGAATAGATGTCGGGAAAGGGTGTCTTCGTTTTAAAAAATCATCGCTTGTTTCGGAAACACGCATTGACGAATTTATTGCGAAAACTGTTGAATTATGGAAGCGCGGCGATGATATTGCATGTTGACGCCGTTTGACTTGCCAGGACTTCCTTTTTCCGCCGTATTGATGCGACAGAGGGTCGCAGGTAATTAAATGTCTGAAAATCGAACCGCTGTAGGCAATCTATTTGGGGGGGTGGTTAACAAACCGTCGTTCAAGTGGGTCGAGCTGATTGTCTTTTACTGCCTGTTTCCTGCAACAATTATTCTTGGTCTTGTTGAGCTTAAATATCGCTGGTTTTTCTTTGGGCTGACCTTTGTTTACGTGGCAGGAATAGTCTGGCCGACAACGCCAAAATGGACGAATCGGGAGTTCTGGATAAAAAAGTTAAGGTTTTTGTTGAAATGGATAGCCTTGTATTTGCTGGCGCTTTTCGGAATTTGCTTCCTACTTTATTGGCAAGGCCATTGCGCGTTGAACGATTTGATTTTTGGCTTGTTGGTGTTTGCGGTCTACCCGGTTTCCGCAGCGGCGCAAGAGCTTTTTTTTCGAGTATACTTTTTTCGTAGATATGAAGCTCTGTGCAATGGCAAAGCGCTGTTTGTTTTAAATGTTCTGTTATTTGCCTTTTATCACAAGATTTACGGTAATTGGCTGGCGATGATTTTTAGTTTGGCTGGCGGTGTTATATTAACCTCAGTTTATTGGAGACGGCGGCTGTTTTGGCCTGTGTGGGCGTTGCATGCGGCGTTGGGCATTGCGATTTTCATGTCAGGCCTTGGCCAACATTTCACAGATTTGCTTGAATGAGCCTGCTTTTCGAAAACTTATCTGTTACTCAAGTTTAGCGCTTAGGGTTCAGGTCAAAATAACATTACCATGAAAATCTTGGATTATGAGTTCAGATGGAGTGGAAGGTGGCAAGTTTATTTCGATCAAATGCCTTAGCTAAATCATTGTTTTTCTCACACAAATCACAAAACAAATATCATCGTAACTTTACAAATAGTAAAATGGTAAAGCCACATTCCATTTCGACCTGCTTTGCCATTGGATTAAAACTATCCATTCGTTTCGATTTTTTGTCCGTGTATGAAAAAGACAAATCAGTTTTTTCACTGATCCTCAGGAACTGATTCTCAGGAAGAAAACACGAATTATAAAAAAAAAGAGAAAAATCCGTGTCCATCGGTGTTAATCCGAGGCTAATAGTGATGCTCTTTCAGGATTTTTTGCTTAATACTTTCCCATTTTGAATGCTTTTGGAATTATTGGCATAAGCAAAATAAAAACATTTTTTTGTCTGTTCAAAAAACGTACCCTGATTAAAGTCCCTGAGAACAAAATACTGTGCGAAACTTGAGTCTTCCACCTATTTGTAGTTTCGAAAAATCACTCAAAATAAGTTCAAATTCTCTTCTCGCAAGGCAAAGAATTTTTCTGCAGCCGCCGACCTGAATGTCAGGCTATAATTTCTCCGATGCTTTGGCCGGTTCAACCGCACAATGTCATATCAAACGAAAACAACAGGAAGCCAGCCTCCGAGCATTTGTTAAGTCGCGCGGTATCGGTTCTCGACGATGCAGCTCTATTTTAGTCCGGGTATAATTCACAACGCGGCGTTCTTTCCTATAAAAAAGCCAAATGAATCGAAAATTTTTGGTACATTGAACTCTGAGGACTATATCCAAAAGGAAGGTGATTTTAGTGAGCATTGTAAACCGACTTTACAAAGTCCTGCGCGCCCGGCTGGAAGCCGACGATTCTCTCGGAGAAAAATTTGCAGATGTTCGGCGTCGCTTTAGCGCTAAGGAGGCGTACGATTATACAGACAGTGAAAGCGCCGCTGAGTCGGAGGCGTCTTCTAATTCTTCGACAAATCAAGATCCAGAGCTTGCAAAATATTATGCCAATCTCGAAATTCCTTACGGTTCCGATCTGGAAACAGTAAAAAAGGCGTGGAAAAAACTTCTGCAAAAATATCACCCTGATCTGCACTCGGATGATCCTCAAAGAAAGCAAATTGCGCATGAGTTAACCCAGGGTCTGAACCAGGCGTATACGCAAATACGAAAACGGTTGACTTAATAGAATAGGCGCGTTAACTTTCTGCCAATTTTTTTGAATCGTTTGTATAGAACAGTCGTAGGAACACATTGATAATCTTTCAACCCAATCATAACTGCGCATAAGCGTATTAAGCATGGAGGATAATATGTCCGATAATTTCGACAAAGTGAAAAATTACCTGCTCGAACTTAACCTTAAAATCGTACGCGAGGATGCGGCGGAGGAGTTGGTTATTGTGCAGGATGAAGAAGACGGAATCAGCAATCTGATCGTTGATTGCGAGGAGCCGATTCTGGTTCTTGAGCAACTTATCATGGATGTCAAAAAGGATTCCACTGAATTTTATAAGCGTTTGCTGCAAATGAACCGAAGCCTTGTTCATGGCGCTTTTGCACTAGATGACGAAGGAAAATATTTGTTCTTTCGGGATACGCTGCAACTGGAAAACCTTGATTTGAATGAACTTGAAGGCTCGATTCGTTCGTTGTCGCTGGCCATGGCTGAATATGGCGGTGAACTTTTAGAATTTTCAAAAAATATATAAACAAAGGAGGCATTTAAAATGGCCGGTATTTTTCAGAGAATATTTAAAGTGGGACAAGCCGAAGCCCATTCAGTCGTAGATAAATTGGAAGATCCAATCAAGATGACCGAGCAGGGAATTCGCGATTTAAAGAATGATCTTCAGCAGGCAATGGTGGCGTTGGCGCAAGTAAAATCAACGGCAATTCGCATGAAAAAAGATGCCGACGACCAAAAGAAGCTCGCTGGAGATTATGAGCGTAAAGCAATGCTATTGCTGCAAAAAATGCAGGGCGGCGACCTGGAACAATCAGAAGCGGAGCGCCTGGCCTCTGAAGCGCTCAACAAAAAAGAGGCCGCTGTCACAGAAAGCGCCAGAGTTCAAACCGACTATCAGGCGCAACAGCAAATGGCCGACAATCTGCAAGGCAAAATTCAACAATTAAAGCAAACGGTTGGTCGTTATGAGAATGAGTTGATCACACTCAGAGCGCGGGCGCGAACAGCTTCGTCCATGCGAAAAATCAATCAACAACTTGCAAATGTCGACTCTTCAGGCACTATCGCAATGCTGGAGAAGATGAAGGATAAAGTAAACGAAGAGGAATCTCTGGCTGAAGCTTATGGCGATATCTCCAACGCCAATCTTGGCGTTGACGATGAAATCGAGAAGGCGTTGGCCGCTCCGGCTTCAGCCCAATCGTCAGACTCACTTGCCGCGTTAAAATCAAAAATGGGCATAGCCGGGTAAGGTTTTAAAGTTGTCGCCGTGCGGGATGAGGTTCCGGATATTAACGCGGTAAATCAATTTAATCATGATTTGTCTGTGCACGAACTCTCATCTACTAAAGCGTTATTCGGAGCGTCGTCCCGCAATAATTTGTGAAAAAACTTGCTCGCTGACAGCCACAGTTCAAATATTCTCCCAATAGAATGGAAGCTTCTCCGTTTCTTGGCTGGCTCTGCAAGGCTTCTCCAATTAATCACGTTCATTTCGAACCTTTTAAAGATTTTGTAAAACTTCTGATTTCTCCGTAAGCTAAACCGTAAAAACCCTGACCATCTCCAACCTATTCACTCATTCATGATCGATGCTCATAATAAATTGGGTTGCGACGCGCCTGGCGATCCGCCGAAAACAGTTGCATTGCGCCTCAGTTTGGCTTGCACATTTGATAACCCAGGCTGGGAGAGATTTCCGAATCGATTACCTTAACCAACCGCTCACTGCTTTCCAGTAAATTGGGGTTGATGCGGAATTTCAAAAAGAGGATTTCTTCCATAAAAACCCCAGTGATTTGTTTTTATTTTTTAACATGGGGAAAATGTGGAGAAAAAAATCTTTATTTTATCCGCAACCAACAGCTTCTTGGTGTAAATTCTCTATACTTATTTTTTGGGGGCTTCACTGGCAGTATCTTCGTATTTAAATTACTCGCCCGGCAAACAGTGTTAATCGATTCAAGGATAGCTGTTCATCGAAAATCGACTTCATGTCTAATATTCAGCTTTATCTGAACAACTCTGTTTTACGTCACCCAACTTTTTGTTATTTATAAACTTGCCAAATAAACGTGCTATTGATTTTCCACAAAATGAAGGAGGATGGCCCCATGAAATACCAAAAAGCTTATTTGGGTGTAAAATTCACAGTAATTCTATCGGTGATAATTTTCTTTTTCATCGGGAGTTCTAAACTTTATAGTGAAGAAGTTTCAGGCGCAGTGTCAGGGAAGTGGACTCTTGCAGCCAGCCCTTACATTGTAACCAGTGATATTTTTATTCTGGAAGGGGAAGTGTTAAGTATTGAGCCGGGTGTTGTTATTAAATTTGCCGGCTATCACGCTTTTACCGTAAACGGTCTGTTGCGGGCAATCGGAAACTTACGCAATCCAATTATTATGACAACAGTTCAGGATCAAGGTTATGGTAATTTATTCGATAGCGGAAATGCGGCTTTGGGTCAAGATAACGGTTCATGGGTTGGCGTTTTCTTTTTTCAATCCAGTTCACCTGAAAGTGTGATGAGCAATTGCCTGATAAGGTATGGCTCGCAACCGCTTGTGGTCAGTCAAGCCTATCCGCGTCTGGAGCGCATCACCATTTCGAACACCAGCTCTAATACCGTCACCATTAATAATGTCGCGATGCTCATTCAGGATGGCGCGGCTGACTATCTTCTTCCCGAGCAGAACATCGTTGCAAATGGCGGCCTGGCAACCGTAGAAAGCGAGCCGTCGCTGTCTGCCGGCGATGAATTTAGTTTTGGCGAAATTTCGCTTTCAAGTTACTCGATGAATGATATAAATATTTTTGGTTACTTTTCAACCCGGTTTGAAAAGGTGTTCGCTGTGCCAAGTCTCGAAAACGGAGCTACGGTTAAAAGGAATGAGCTTTTTGAATTCAGCCATCCGTTTTTTAACCTCTTCCTCGAACATCAGTTATCTGACGCATTCCGTGTTTTTATGAATTTGAACGGATCCGGCGCGGGAGAGGTTGACCTGCGAAATTTTTGGGGCGAATATTCTCCAAGCAATGCTTTTAATATTCGGCTGGGAAAAATATACCGAAAATTTGGCTTATATAATGAAATTCTCGACGCAGTGCCAACCTATTTCGGCATTGAGCCGCCAGAACTTTTTGACGGCGATCATTTGCTCATTACCCGCACCACAACGCTTATGCTGCATGGCGCCATGAACACTGACAACGGAACGCTCAATTATAGTTTTACGACTGACAATGGAGAAGGTAGTCGTTTGAAAGATGCAGTTCCGATTGGCTGGGACTTAAATTATGAACCGGGAAGCGGCGGTTTTACCGCAGGGTTTTCAGGGTATTGGTCTGGCGGAAAAGTTGCTTCGAACAAGTCGACGGGTGAGGGGCCGCCTGATAGCGGTGTGTTGCCATGGATGGCGTCGGATAAATTCAGAGTGTTTGGCGGCTACATTGAGAGCCGACCAGGCAATCTGATTTTGCAGTTTGAATACTGGAAAGCCTCGCATGAAGCCGAGCGCGACCCGGAGCAGACGGTCGCCATGATTAAGGGAGCCAATCCAAACGACAACCAATTAGAACGTTACCTGATTGATCCGCAGGCGCCTACAGGACCTGCCAATATAAACACCAACGGCAATTATGATATAAAAACCTGGTATGTTCGCGCTGGTTACAATGTTGACATTCCGCACGGCGAGCTTGCTCCATATTTGCAATGGGACTGGTACAGCAATCCTGAAGTGATAAAAAGCAAAGAGTTTGGCGGCGACAATGAGGCCGGGTTTGCTGATGATGGCAAGTTTAACAAAGCCACGCTCGGATTAGTTTATCGGCCTGTTCCGCAAGTCGCGGTCAAGCTGGATGGCAGCGCTCATATTCAAAAATTCGAAGGAAAAACCGAGACCTATCCTGAAGTTCGGGTCGACATTTCATTTATTTTTGGCCAGATCTTCTAGGAAAGTCTGGCGCCAAAATATATGTTTGAATTTAAATCTTAATCATGGAGCAAAAAATGTTTCAATGTCATAGAGCGGGCAGACTTCTTATCCGTAGTTTTTTAATGATGTCCTGGCTTCTAATTTTTAATACAAGCGCTGGCGCTCAGGTCAGCGTCGTTGTTTCGAGAAAAGCGAACGTAGATAGCAGCAAGATTAATGAAGTGGACATAAAGAGAATTTTTTCAGGCGCTCAATTGAAGTGGGACGATGGCGGAAAAATCCAGGTGATCGACCAATCCGAAACATCCGTCGGCAAAGTTTTTTATAAGAAAGTTTTAAAACAATCGAAAAATCAAATGCAAAGACGTTGGGCAAGATTGCGATTTTCGGGCAAGGCCGGAGCGCTAACCAAAGTAAAGTCGGATAAACAGGTTAAACAGATAGTCTCTCGCAATCACTACGCAATCGGTTATATACTAACTTCAGCTTTAGACGAAAGTGTAAAAGAGATTTTTCGTTTAAAGAGCCCGAATAGAACAATAGAAGCGAGAAAAATCGAAAATCATGCTGGTAAGTGAGAGCAAAAAATATCGCCATTACGGGTTCGCGTTTTTGCGCAATTGGCATGTTATTAACAAAGGGTTCTGTTTAGAGGAGGAAACATTATGGGAGCACGACTAACAACAAGGTTGTTTCTGACATTACTAATCGCAATTGGAAGCTCAGGTTTATGGGGGCAATCATCAAACTCAGAGGCCTGGAATTGGTTCAAAAAAGGTCTTGCCGAGCAAAGTAACCAGAAAAAAATTGCGGCCTATTCCAAAGCGGTTAAGCTTGCCCCGAATTTTCCAGAGGCGCTTTACAACTTGGGCATGTCATACAAAAAACAGAACGACTATATAAAAGCAGAACGATTCTTATCGCAGGCCGGGGCGATTAAAGACGCGCAGATTAAACCTGAATTGAAGCTTCAAATCCTCTATGAACTTGGTATAACTTATAAAAAATTAAATAATTTACAGAAATCAACCAAAGTCCTGAGTGAGGCCAAAACTTTGGCTAAATCCGGGCCAATTCGACCCATTATTGCATTTGAATTGGGACGTGTACTTTTTCTGCAGAACCGTTTTTTTGACGCATTAGCTGAGCTGCGCGCTGGCAGAGGATTGCCTTCCAGCAATCGAGACAACTTCGACCAACTGATTGCGCAAATTGAACAACAAACTGAAGTAGATAACCTGTACAATCAGGCTGTTGTAAACATGTCCATCAAAGATTTCAACAGCGCTGTGGTTCTATTTGAACAGATTAAACAAAAAAAACCTGGTTACAAGGATGTTGATAAGTTGATGACGCAAGCAAGTTCTGAAATGGAAGAAGTGTCGCTGGACAAACTCTATCAGCAGGCCAGAGCGTTTGAAACTTCCGGTGATCGGGCACCTGCTTTGGCAACATACCAAAGCATACTGAAACAGTCTTCTTCCTATAAAGATGTGACAAGCCGGATAGAGGGTTTGCAAATAAAACTTAGAAACGAAGAAGCGGCGAGCCAATATCGCAAAGGACAGCTCGCGATGCAGTCGAAAAAATGGTCGCGGGCGATTGCAGCCTATGAAAAGGCTCTCAAAATCTCCCCAGGCTATCCCGGCGCGCAAAAACGGCTTTCTGAGTCAAAAAAAGCCTTGAAGCAGAAAAAAAAGTCAACTGTTGCCGCTTCCTACTATCGCAAAGGTGAGGCTGCGTTAAACAATGGCAATTTTAAACGGGCGCTTGCCGATTTTAAAAACGCATATTCAGCGGATCAAAGGTATCGCGATAGCAAGAGGCGCATTGCAGATCTGGAGCGCCGCCTAAAGGACAGCGCTGAATTACCACAGGTTGCGGGCGTTAACTCCGATTCTCTTTATGCGCAGGCCTTGGCCGACGCGCAAGCCGCAGACTTTGAAAGCGCTCTCTTGAAATTGCAAAAAATTCAGGCCGCGCAACCGGATTTCCGCGATGTGTCTGCCTTGCTCATCAGTTTGAGCGATAGTCTCACGATTAGCAATCAGAAGTTAATTGCAAAAATAAATCAGAATAAAAAAAATAATACCGCCTCCTTTTCTGACGGTCAGGTGAAATATATCGGAGGCGTCGTAGCGGCGGGTATGGGTTTGTTTTTGATGTTTTTCATAGCCCTTTCACCAACAGCGCATGTTAAATATCACATCTTTTTCCAGAACCTTGACAAGGCCATTAAAATTTATGAAAAACTTCTCAGCAAACGCCCTGAACGGCTCAAGTTATATCCAAAGCTTGCAGAGCTTTATCTGCTCAAAGGCAAAACCAGCGAACGGGCTATAAAAGTTTTTGAAATGACGGTTCGGCTAAAATTATTCACGCCCAAATTTGATGAAATTAGCGCAGCGCTTTCCAAACATGCGCTAACACCAAAAGAAACCAAAGACTTGGATGCGATTAAAATTTTAGAAGAAGAGTTAAACCGCACCGCCAGGTATTGAATTCTGCCCCGGAAGCCGCGTCCAAATTAGCGCAGCAAGATCTTGCATGTTTTTTTTGAAATGGCAACCTTGCCGTTCATTTGCAATGACAGTCTGAGGAGGAAGGATGTCGGCTCCAAGTTCGGGACAAACAGAATACGACGTTATCATTATCGGCAGCGGCTTCGGCGGTTCAATGGTTGCGCTGCAACTTGTAAACGCCGGAAAACGCGCGCTGATGCTTGAGCGCGGTGATTGGGTGGGGCGCGGAGACCACAATTGGGCGCTGGATGGATCAGTGGATCTGACGCCTCATTATTCGAAAGAAATTCCCTACCATGTTTTGGCGGGCGGCGCCAGTCCGGTGATGGGCGCCTACACTTGCGTTGGCGGGCCGTCGGTTTTTTACGGCGCGGTTTCCTTGCGGTTGCGGGAAAAAGATTTTGCAGCTTCTACGGAAATTGTCAATGGCTCCGGCGCGGCATGGCCGGTCAAATATCCAGAGTTTGAGCCATACTATTCGCAAGCCGAGCGCCTGTTAAATATTGCCGGCGAGGCGAACGCAGACCCTTGCGAACCCGCTCGCAGCGCAGATTATCCACAAAAAAGCAGTCCGCTTTCAGATACATCCAAAATGATAAAAATCGCGGCGGAATCTTTTGGTTTGCAGCCTTTCCGTTTGCCGCTTGCGATCAATTATAGCGATTACAAAAACCAGCGGCGTTGTCTCTCCTGCACAACCTGCGACACTTTTGCCTGCGCAATTCAGGCCAAAAATGACCTGGCCACACGCGTCATTCCCGATTTGCTCGAAAAGGGAATGGACTTACGTTCCAATACAATTGTCACATCGCTTCATCATTCGAATAAACGAATCACCAAGGTTGGTTTCTTTGACAAAACTACCAATGAATTTCGTAAAGCGCGGGCAAAAACAGTTATTCTTTCGGCTGGAGCAATTGCTTCTGCACATTTATTGTTGGCCGCAAAGCTCGACCAGTTGAATCCCGGCGGCAAAACAATTGGGCGCTACTTGACGCGCCATTGCAATGCAATTGCATTTGGTTTCTTTCCCAAAAAACCAAACCCGAAAAATCAATTCCATAAGCAATTAGGTTTCCATGATTTTTATTTTGGACATGCGTCAATTGCGCAACCGGAGGGCAAACTTGGCTCAATTCAACAATTGCAAACGCCGCCAATTGGTCTGGTAAAAGGAATGGTTCCGAAGCCTTTGGGCCACCTTCTGGCGCAAGCTGTTCCGCACTTGACCGGACTATTGGTGATGGCCGAAGATCAACCGCAATTTAAAAACGGTGTGTCCGTGGATTTTGGCCGAATGGACAAGTTTGGTTTGCCGCAACTGGAAATCACCCACCATTACTCAAAACGTGACTACGCCGCGCGCGACGCGCTGCTGTCAAAATCTGGAATGATACTAAAAAAAGCCGGCGCAAAAATCGTTTATAACCACAAAATAAAAACTTTTTCGCATGCTGTCGGCACGATTAGAATGGGAAATGACGCGACGACATCGGCTCTTGATGAAAACTGTCAATTTCGCGGCCTGGATAATCTTTTTGTTGTGGACGGCAGTTTTATGCCAACTTCAGGCGGAGTGAATCCAAGCCTGACCATTGGAGCCAATGCATTGCGCGTCGGGAAATACATTGCACGGATGGATTGAGCCGATGTAAGCATTGTTTCCTGATTTGTGGTCGGAAATACTAAAAAATATTGCATTATTGCTGTCCAGAATTGATTTACTTTACTCCCCCCCCCACTTTAATTTGGCAATCTGCCGTTCTGTTATGCTGAAAGGCGCGCGGTTCGAAATGATATTGTCGGAGATTTTTTTATTTTAGTTGACGAGCGCTGTGTCGTTTAAAAGAATCGCTTTTGATTCAACATTAAAAAGTCTGTCATTCCGAACTCCTGATTGCTGTTTATCGGGATGTGAGGAATCTGGCAGTGGCAATTTATTGGTTTACAGAGTCAAACCTGAAAAAAGGTGTTTTTTTTGAAAAGACCTTCGGACGCGACAGAAAAGTTCAAATTCAAGGCTGATTTGTCCGCTTCAGTTCCTATATTAGAAGTGCAAATGCCCCCTCGCTGTAGTATCTTAAGAGTTTAGATACGTTTAACTAAATAAACACAGTCAAGGAGGCATTATGCA
>Ga0316187_10003767_pt1 | contig 13158 bp, 8 predicted proteins | sample CroRivburrow1_MG_FD_204927 | JGI IMG/M metagenome (GOLD analysis project Ga0316187, IMG submission 204927) | Coastal sediment microbial communities from Maine, United States - Cross River worm burrow 1 | ecosystem: Environmental > Aquatic > Marine > Coastal > Sediment | place: USA: Maine...
AAGCGTGAGCCAGGTCGTGAAGTATTTGCTGCTGCCGTCGCCGAACGAATGCGGAAAGGTGCGACCGAAGCCGCCGACGTCGTATTCCCACGGACGGTCGTCGGAGTCGCCGAACAGGTACGTCGCCTGGTCATGCAGCAGCTGCCACTCGGTGTCCGCGTACTGCTGCGCGGGTTTGGCCGCATTAAAGGCGCTGACCCACTCGGGGTACGCATCCAGGTAGTACGTGCTCGTAACGAATTCGCCGCTGGCCTTGGAGAACCAGTACGCCGTACCGGAGTGGCCGGCCATGGAGATGGCGCCTCGATCCTTGACGGAAACGCCAATGGCCTTCGCCTGGCCGCCCGTGTTGCTGCGCAGTTCGTCCGCGAACGTCGTCACCAGCATGGCCGCCGGGGAACGCCCTTCGCTGCGCGCCGCCCTCTGCGTTGGGTCGATTTCGGTAGCGGCGTCGACCGATGCGCCCTTGGTCAGCAAGCGATAGTTTGCGTCTTCGACGTTGTACGTTGTGAAGCCCGTCTCGCGATCGAACCACAGGTTACCGATCATGCCGTGAGTCGACGGATGCGCGCCGGTCGCGAGCGTCGCATGCCCGACAATGGTCTCGGTGTTGGCATGGCCATGGTGCGCGTCGCGGTACACGACGCCCGACTCCCATAGATACCGGAAGCCGCCTTCGCCGAGGCGATCGTAGTAGCGCGTCGGCAGGTCGCCCCGCAGCTGGTCGACCGTGACCTGCAGGATTAACCTGGGCTTGTCGTCGGCAAAAGCGGGCACTGAAAAAACGAGAGCCGCAAAAAATGCGGCTCTCGATACGTTACTAAGCGAACGTTTGAACATTGATTAACCCTGTCGTATTCCTAGTTACGTGGCATCTCGATCAATCCCTTCTCGCGGATCTGTTCGAGAATCTTCAGTGCCTTGAGCGACTGGTAGTTGATGCCACCGGCGTTAAGCGACTGTCCTTCCTGGAAGGGGTAGCCATTCATCGAAGCGAGGAACTTCTGGATTTCTACCTGTACAGGCACAAACAGCCACATGTTGTCGGCCATCCACCGCAGGTACATCCCGGACTCCTCCCAGGCATGCTCGTACGGATCGGCCTTCAGGTTAATGACGACCGGCCACGAAGTCTCAACGCGCTGAGCGTTGGTGATATTGCCCTCGAGAATCGCAAAGTGGATCTTCCAGTCGTTCCAGCGCACCGCGTTGAGTTCGCCGCCCTGTCCAAAGTAGAAGATCTGCTCTCGAGGACCTTTCTCTGCTTCGCCCTTGAATCGCGGCAGGAAATTATAGCCGTCGAGATGCACTTTCCATTTCTTGCCGTTGGCCCGGTGACCCTTCTTGAGCTTTTCGATAATGTCGGGCTCGCCAACGGCAGCCATCAGCGTCGGCATCCAGTCTTCCTGGCTGATGATGTCGTTGCTCTTGGTGCCCGGCTCAATCACGCCCGGCCACTTGACGAGCATCGGTACGCGAAAACCACCTTCCCACGTGGTGCCCTTCTCACCCTTGAACGGCGTGATGCCACCATCCGGCCACGACACGGTCTCGGCGCCATTATCCGTCGAGTAAATCACGATCGTATTGTCGGCAATACCGAGCTCATCGAGCTTGTCGAGGAGCATGCCGATGTGATCGTCATGTTCGGCCACGCCGTCCGGGTACAGGCCAATGCCAGTGCGGCCCTGGGACTCTTTCTTGAGGCGCGTCCACACGTGCATGCGGGTCGTGCTCATCCAGACGAAGAACGGCTTGTCAGCTTTGTGCGCCCGGTCGATGAAGTCGAGACCAGAGGCCAGGAACTCCTCGTCCGCGGTCTCCATGCGCTTGCGGGTCATCGGCCCCGTATCCTCGATGTTGCCATCGGCTGAGGACTTGATGACGCCGCGAGGACCGAAGTTTTTGTGAAACTCCGGATCTTTCGGATAGTAGTAGGTCTCGGGCTCTTCCTCGGCGTTCAGGTGGTAGAGGTTGCCGAAAAACTCGTCGAAGCCGTGATTCGTCGGCAGGTGTTTGTCCTGATCACCCAGGTGGTTCTTGCCGAACTGCGCGGTCATGTAACCGTGTTCCTTGACAAGATCAGCGATGGTCGGCGCCCAGTCGGGAATGCCGTGTTCCGAACCCGGCATGCCGATGGTCAGCAGGCCCGTGCGGAACGGGTGCTGGCCCAGGATGAATGACGCGCGCCCGGCCGTGCAGCTTTGCTGTGCATAGGCGTCCGTAAACAGCGCGCCTTCATTGGCGATACGATCGATGTTCGGCGTCTGGTAGCCCATGATGCCGTGGTTGTAGGCGCTGATGTTGTGTACGCCGACGTCGTCACCCCAGATAACCAAGATGTTGGGTTTATCCTGGGCTGCGGCTGTCGACGCAAAAACAAGCGCCAAAGCCAGCCCGAGCGTTTTGAAAAATGTGTTCATTTATGGCTCCGTTCAAGCGCGCATTCTTCATGCGCGGTCTGAAATCAGTTGGTTGACGGATTCTGCTGTAGCTTCTCCAACACCTGGTTCAGGTTAAAGCTGCCCGGCTTCTGGCGCGGCGGATACTTCTCGTACGTCGCAAGATGCTGCGCTACGTAGTTCACCGCCGGCAGAATCAGGAAGACGCGTTCGAAGCGCCACATGTCGTAACCGGCCGCCTCGTGGTCCGCACGTTCAAACGGGTCGCCCTTCAAATCAAACAGCTTGGGTACGCGCAGGGTTACGAACGGTTCCTGCCAGACGTCGAAGCCATGGCCTCGCTGCTCCATGAATACCATCTTCCAACGACCGTACCGCAGGTTTGCGAGCTGGCCATCATCGGTCCAGTAGAAGAATTCCTTACGCGGGCCTTCGTCCACTTCGCCCTTGAAGTAAGGCAGCATATTGTAGCCGTCGAGATGTACCTTGTAGTTACGGCCGTTGGCACGATGTCCCTTGAGGAGCTTCTCCTTGATATCAGGCTCGCCAACCGCTGCCATGATGGTCGGCAGCATGTCTTCATGTGAGAACACATCGTTGTACACGGTGCCGGGCTCGATAACACCGGGCCACTTGATCATGGTCGGTACGCGATAGCCGCCTTCCCAGTTCGAGTTTTTCTCGTTTCTGAACGGCGTCATGCCGCCGTCGGGCCAGGTGAATACCTCGGCGCCGTTGTCGGAGGAATACATGATGATCGTATTGTCAGCGAGGCCAAGCTCCTCGAGCTTGTCGAGAATTTCACCAACATGACCGTCGTGCTCAACCATGCCGTCGGCATAAACACCCAGGCCCGTGACGCCTTCGGACTCCGGCTTGAGGTGCGTGACGACGTGCATGCGGGTCGAGTTCCACCACAGGAAGAATGGCTTTTCGGACTTGGCTGCGCGTTCCATGAAATCGATGGCGCCTGCCGTGACTTCCTCATCAACGGTTTCCATACGTTTCTTGGTCAGCGGCCCTGTATCTTCGACGCTGCCATCAGCATTCGACTTGATAACGCCTCGTGGCCCGAATTTCTTGGCAAACTCCGGATCCTTGGGGTAATCCGGGTTTTCCGGCTCTTCCTCGGCATTCAGGTGATAAAGATTGCCGAAGAACTCATCGAAACCGTGGTTCGTCGGCAGGTGCTCGTCGAGATCACCGAGGTGGTTCTTGCCGTACTGCGCCGTCATGTAACCGTGGTTCTTCAGAAGTCCAGCGATCGTCGGGTCTTTTTCGGACAGGCCTTCCTTTGCGCCCGGCAGCCCGACTTTCAGCAAACCGGTTCGAAACGGGCTCTGGCCGGTAACAAACGCAGCGCGGCCGGCGGTACAGCTCTGCTGGCCGTACCAGTCGGTGAACAGGGCACCTTCGTTTGCGATGCGATCGATGTTGGGCGTCTCGTAACCCATCATGCCGCGGTTGTATGCGCTGGTATTCATCCAGCCGATGTCATCGCCCCAGATCACCAGGATATTCGGCTTGTCCTGTGCCTGCGCGGTGCCAAGCGCAAAAAAGCTCACCAATACGAGAAGAGCGCCTTGCAGAAATTGTGTGCCGGTGGGGAGAGCCCCTGCACGGGAATTGTTAATCAACAATGTATTAACCTCGGGTCTTTTTGTTGTGGGGGGGAGTACTCTAACCACATATTATATCGAAATGCCGCGATAGCGTCCCGCTCCATTTGTAACCAGATGTTGCGGCTGTGCCCACCAGGCCCGGACAGGCGCTAGCAATGGCTGAACCTTTTGCCGCTTCCGTGTAATCTCCGGACCCATCAGAAACTGAGACTACTCTATGTCGTTCACACCAAAATGGCGTATCGCCTTTATTCACGTGGTTTTATTGTCCATCGCAGCTTGTGCGTCAATAAATATCAACCTGCCGTCGGTAACCGACACGCCGACCGGCGAACGTCTGCCTGGCAAGATCATCTGGCGTGACCTGCTGACGAATGATCCGGCTGCCTCGCAAAGATTCTATGGCGAGCTGTTTGGCTGGGAATTCGAAAGTGTTGGCACGGCTTCCAATCTTAAAAGTGATTCTTCCTACACGCTGATCCGACACAACGGCCAATTAATTGGTGGCATGATCGATACGCTGGCCCTGAATAACCGGGACGATATTTCGCAATGGGTGGTCCTGATGTCCGTCGAGGATATCGATGCCAGCGTAGAAGCGGTGACTGCGAGCGGTGGCAAGATCATGACGCCGCCGACGGACCTGCAGAGTCGCGGACGGATCGCGGTGATCAGGGATGTCGAGGGCGCGTTATTGGGGCTACTGGAAACGCGGGATGGCGACCCACGCGACAGCGAGCCGGACGTTGACGGCTTTCTGTGGGATGAGCTGTGGACCAGCGATGTTGAGAGCGCTGATGCCTTTTACACAAAAGTGGCCGGGTTGACGAAGGACACCGTTGATGTCGATGGCATGCAGGATACCGCGCCCACATACAGCCTTCTCAAAGCGGGCGATACGCCCCGCGCCGGCATCATGCCCAACCCGCTGGAAGGGCTGGATCCCGTCTGGGTCAGCTATATACGAGTAAAAGATCCGGCAGCGATCACGTCACGGGTTGCCGAACTCGGAGGCCGCGTCATCGTCGAGGCTGGGCCGCGTCCAGTCGGTGGTGAGGTTGCTTTTGTCGCGGGACCGTCTGGCGCAGGCATAGCGCTGCAGACCTGGCCGCTCGAACAGAATAACTAGGACCCTGAACCTATGAAAACATTATCAAAGCTTGTGCAAATCTCGGCGATTCTGGCCACCTGTCTCCTGATGGGAGGCTGCGATGACGTTCGAGTCTACGGCAGTGTCGGCTATAGTTCCTACGGCGGCTATGGCGGCTACGGTTCCAGCGTCAGAATAGGCGGACGAATATACTGACAAACCGAAGCGCTGCCAGGCAGTACATCGAGAATGTTCTCGGCGTAGACCTGCCAGGCAGCGACTTGTTTGTACGAGACTTACTGAGGTGGGAACGCCTCTAATACGGCAGCGACTGCTGCATTGACTGTCTCGTCCAGCTTCTTGCGATCCGAGTCCGTAATCGATTTCTCGGCAACTGAGTGATAAACGGGCCGACGCTCTTTGACGTCAAAGACATCGAGCGCAAGCATGCCCTTCTGGTACTGACGCACCTGGGTTTCCGTCGCCATGCCATACCCATAGTAGGCGCCACCCCAGTATGCGCTGCGCGGGTGACCGTAGAATCCCTGGTATGAGGCAGGATAGGAATTGACCTTGATCTCCTCGCGTGAGCCAACCGTAAAGGACAAGACGAAATCAGCAGACTCGGGGTCGTCGACCTTGCGGTATCCACGCACCGTCATGCCATCTTCGAACGCCGCCATGATCCGCGGCTCCAGCAACGGATTAGGAACCCTGTTCGTGGCGCCTACGATCATTGGATTGTCCGACATCCAGGCATAGGTCTGGTAGCCGCTGAAATCGTGAGCGGGGTCGGCGTCATAGGTTGCCTTGAAGCCAGACGCGCATGCGGCCAGGCCCAGGCTTACCAGCGCCATCGTTATTAATGTAGCTTTGCGGAATAGCATTTCATTTCTCCATTGGGTGTTCTTTTCTAAAGTACCGGCAGTTAGTGTTCGCAGTGCACGATTGGTTCAACTGATGGCGGCAAGGTCGCCAAGTATAGACAATTCCCCGGCTGCGTCACGACCCTCCTGCGCACTCACCTTGTCGGCCGGTCCAGTGTAAAGCGGGCGTTCAGGGCGTCGGTTACAGACTGGTCGCGATCATAGATATCCTGGAAGAACTGCACGACCCCATCTTCATTGACCTGGGCCGTCCAGTAGAGGAGGAGCACCGGCAGTGGCTCTGAGAGAAACGCTGTCTTCGTATCTCCACTATCTAGAACGGCTTTAAACTGCTCCTGTGTCCAGCCGTCGCGCCCCAGGAGAATTTCGGCAAATTCAAACGGATTCTCGACTCGAATGCAGCCGGCGCTGAAAGCTCGCTCGGCACGGCCAAACAGATGCTTGCTGGGCGTATCGTGTAAATAGACGGCGTGCTCATTCGGGAACATGAACTTGACCCGGCCGAGCGCATTATCGGGGCCGGGTCGCTGCACGAGCGTATACGGGAAATTACCTCTCGAAAGTTGTGACCAGTCGATGCTCTTCGGATCGACGAGTTCGCCGTTCCGATTCCTGACATCGAAGTTACGCTTCACCACATAGTCAGGGTCGGCCTGGGCGTTCGGGAGAATATCTCGTGTTGCAATACTGTAGGGCACGGTCCAGGTTGGATTGAATACAACGTATTTCATCTCGTCGCGAAATACGGGCGTTTTGCGAAAAGGTTTGCCAACCTGGACTTTGGTCTGCCAGGCAACTTCGCCATCACGTATGACGTACGCAGCGAAACCGGCAATGTTCACGAGTATGAATTCGTCGCTGATGTCGTCAAACACCCAGCGTGTGCGTTCGAGGTTGACCTTGAGCTGCTTGATACGATCCTCAACCGAAACATTCAGTGCGCGTGCCGTGGACGGCCCGACGATGCCATCTGCGTCAAGGCCGTGTCGCATTTGAAAACGGCGCACACCGGCTTCAAGCAACTCGCCATAAACATCGTCGCCAGGTGCGAATCCACCCGTCGGCAGGTCGCCGGTAATGGCAAGCCGCTGCGCGAGTACCGCTACACGTTCATCCTGCGCGCCGGGCCTGAGGGTCGGCCCATCCGGAAACTCGGGCCAGCCGCCGTTTGCCATGATCTGTCGATAGCGGGCCAGCCCCTTGCGCAGCCGCTCATAAAACGGTCCGCGAGGAAACTGGGTCCTGAGACTGGCGAGTAATGATGTGGAGTTAATCGCGGCCAGGGTTTCCTCGGCCGCATCGATGTCGTTGGCGCCGCGCCTGAAATTCCACTCGGGATCGAGCGTGTAGGGGTTCACCTTGCCAAAGCGCTCGTGATAACCGAGCCGGATCAGGCTGTCGGTGAACAGCAGGTCGAGTTCGGCGCGGTCGTCTGCCGCGACCGGTTCGCCGGACCGGAGTAACTGGTAGCCCGCCTGAACCTGCTCCACGTGGTAGTCGGCCGGGTTGAGGCCGTCTGTTTCCACCGCCTTGATGGCTTCGAGTAACTCAGCGACCTGTTCCAGGCGCGTCCACGCTGGTTGGAACTGGTTGCGCGCATAAACATCGACCAGGAACTCGCCTGACGCAACTTCGACGCCCCTCGTTTTCAGCTGACCGGTTGATGTCAGCTGCTCGATTTCCAGTGCGATTGCCTCGCTGACAGTCTCATCTTGAGCGTTTACTGGTAATGCAATGCATGTCAGGCAAAGCAGAAGAACTGCATACTGTCTCGTCATTCTTGTAGTCTCTTGGGCTCGTTGAGCAAGGCGGAGCATTCTACAATAAGGAATCCATGCATATTTCAACAAGCAAAACTCCGCGACGCATCGATCTGTCTGCAAAACCAATGCGAATCTTCCTGAAAGTCGGCCGTTGGCTTCTGACAGTCGCCGTTACCGCGGTTCTGAGCGTTACGCTCGCTACCGCGTTGGCCGACAGGCGCATGTCGGACCTGAGTCCCGAGCATCGCGTCGTCCTCGAACAGGAATTTACTGCCTCGCAGGAACAGGAAGTCGACTGGCAGACCTATCGAGCCATCGAAGACAGGTTGGCCATCGAGCTCGGCGAGAAGATTGATCCGGACGTCAGGCCGGACAGCTTCGTCGATCGATATTCCAAAAACAGCCTGACCTATCCCGGTAATTTCGCCACGAACTGGAACCACTCTTATGAGCTGACGGCTACCCCGGCCAAAGGGGTTGCAGTCTTGCTGCATGGCCTGAGTGATTCGCCTTACTCGATGCGCTCTACCGCACAGACACTGGTTGATGCAGGCTACAACGTTGTGGTGCCGCGCATGCCCGGCCATGGGTTTGCTGCCGGTGGACTGCTCGGCGCACGCTGGGAAGACTGGGCTGCGGCCGTACGTATTGCCGTCAGGCATGCTGCCCGGTTGCCCGGTGCTGACGAGTCGTTCGTACTGGCCGGCTATTCCAATGGCGGCCTGATGGCGATCGATTTCGCACTACGCTGCGACGAAGCCCCGGATTTGCCATGCCCCGACGGTCTCATACTCTTTTCACCTGCCATTGCTGTCACACGCCTGGCCGTCATCACGAATTGGCACACCCTGTTGTCCTGGATGCCGTATTTCGAGAAATCCAAGTGGCTGTCGATTCTCCCGGAAGTCGATCCGTTCAAATTTACCTCGTTTCCCAAGCGGGCAGCGTGGGAGATCTACAAGCTGTCGACGGGCACATACAAGCAGCTCCGGCAGCCGTCCGAAGCTGCCAAGCTGCCACCTATACTGACGTTCCAGTCCGTCGTGGATAACACCGTCAGCACGGCGGCGATCGTTACCAATCTCTATAGCCGGCTGGGGGCCAATGGCAGCGAGTTGGTCGTCTACGATGTAAACCGCAACAGTACGGTATTGCACCTGATGGATAGCGTGCCGATCGATCCCGCTACCTGGCTTGAAGCAGCTGCACCTTTGCCTTACGGCGTGACCGTAATCAAGAATCGTAGTCGCCATGGTCCCGAGATCGATTTGATGTCGCTCGCCGCTGGTGAAACAACGCCGGCTACAGGCACGACCGACATGGTCTGGCCGGAGGGCTTTTATTCGATGTCTCATATCGCCGTCCCGTTCCGTGCCGATGATCCGGTCTACGGCGATGGGTCGACCGCCGACGAAGGTGGGCGGCGCCTTGTGTTCGGAAACCTCGCTCCTCGTGGCGAGGAAGGTGTGCTGCGCCTGAAATCCGCATACTTCCTGCGCACGCGTTACAACCCGTTCTTTTCCTACCAGGCAGAGCACCTGCAAGACTGGCTCTCGCGACTATGACGCCGCGCGCTTTCGGCTTCGCAATCCTTGCTTGCCTGCAACTCACCAGCACAAGTCTGGAGGCCGGCGAGATTCCGGGTTTGCCATCCCAGGTGCCGCCGTTTCTGCAGCGCGACTTCGAGATCAATTTCAGCAACGACTTTCTCGGTCGTGGTGGTTCGGTCGACGATTTCCGCACCCAGCAGATCAATATCACCAGCACCCTGGGCGATAAGTGGCTCGCCGTGGTGGATCACAGCATCCTGACGCTTAGCGCCGCGGAATCCCCCGGCCGGCTGGATCAGGTGTCGGCCTCACTTGGTTTTGAAGCGATCAACCGAACGGACAGGAACCGGGTGGACAGCCTGGTCGTGGGCGGTGGCCTGCGCAGTGTCGGCAATTTTGCCGGAGCTCGAATGCAGAATGGTTTTCACCAACTGGTCGATAGTGACATTGAGCACCTGGACTACGTTGCTACAGATCGCACTGACGCAATGCTCTGGGTCGATGCTCAGCGGTATCGCGTATTTCATGACTCCGCCGCGACGGGTTTTCTGAGCGGCTGGCGAACAGGCTATTGGCTGCGAGGAAGTTCCTTGGTGACTACGGACGGGCAGTGGGACAACGCGCTGGGTATCTACGCGGTAAGTTCACGGAATGCCATCGATGTGTGGCTGGGCCTGCGACGCGACTGGAGAAGCGGCTATGACAGGGACCCGGTGCAATCCGCTACCGCGAATGCGGAGTCCGAGCTTGCAGTGGTTGCGGGCGTCCGTTTTGGCGCCCTGATAATCGAAACCGTGCAACAGCCCGATGGTGACGCCTCGTATGGCCAGCTCAAGCTTATAGCGAACAGGGCGCCGTTGCCTGTGCGGCACACGGCACCTCCAGGGATCGGGCTCGAGTTCGATATGTTTCTCCCTGATGTCATGGTCGAGCTGGCAGCGAGATTTCAGCGCAGGGTATTTACCGGGGTCGACTCCTCGTGGAACGAGTCGCTGATTATCGACACCGGTTTCGGCACGCCGCAATACGGCAGCAACACGGCAGTCTTCGTCGAGAGCAGGCAGCTGACGCTCGGTCTGGAATGGGAGCGGGCATTGCCGGCGGAGGAAGACTGGATCAGCTTCTTTGCGAGACTGGGTGGCGGTTATCGACACGAAAAGCTGGTCGGTGAAGCTGAACTCTCCGGCCAGACTTCATCGTCTGCCGGACGTGCTGTTGTGAAAATTGGTATGGGGCTCCGTTTCAATGCCGCTTCGTTGAGCGACTCGTGGAACTACCGCCTGCAACTCGGCATCGGCGCCTGGGCCCCGGTCAAGGACGCGTATGTACAAATGGCGGATGAGTCTTATCGAGTTCACAAGCCGGCGCTGGGCGTTTCGCTTGGCATGACCTTTGATTACTACTGATAGGGTTGGTCTCGCAACAGACCCCTGGGGTAACCCTGCATAACGAAACGATCAGGATACGATTAGCTCGCCATCAGGACTCTGTGGCTGCACTGACGTACTGTTTACTCTGCGGGCAGCGCCAAGCGGATGCGCGCCCGTTTTGGAGTAAGACTTCTTTAGTCGAGGGCCGTCATGAAAACACTTCGTAGATGCTTCATTTTCTCGATGATTGCGTTGCTGGGCATGCCACTCGCGCTGGCGGACGTGCAGCAATCAATTACGGAACTCGGGGACCGTGACTGGCAGGTACGCCGGGCCGCGGCCGAGTCGCTTGGTGACTCGCGCGCCACGGACAAGCAGGCGCTTACGGCACTCACATCGGCGCTCCGCGATCCGGACTCGCGGGTACGGCGGTCAGCCGCCGATGCGCTTGGCCAGATTGGTGACAAAGCCAACAGGTCCGTCCCGCAGCTGATCGCCGTTTTTGACGATGTCGACCCGAGTGTCGTGGCGGCGGCCGCGCGCGCTACCGGGAAAATGGGCAGGCGTGCTTCGAGGGCCATCGAGGAACTGACGGATCTCCTTGATCACGAGGACGCCCGGGTAAGGCAAGCGGCTTCGGCCTCGCTGGGCAATATCGGCAAGCGCGCCAGGAAGAGCGCGCATGATTTGAATGCAGGGCTGAGGGATAAGGACCCGGCCGTACGAGCCGCTGCTGCCAGGGCACTCGGCCAGGTTGACTCGGGATCGGAGCAGGTTGTGAGCGACCTGGTACGCATTCTCGATGACGAGGATGACGCGGTGCGTGACGCGGCGTCCGACGCGCTGGCAGACATTGGCAAACGGGCCGTGCCTGCGCTCGTTCGTTCTCTTGGGAACGGTGATCCGATTTTTCTGCAGGAGGTGGTCAACACACTGGGACGTATCGGGCCCGTTGCGGTTTCCGCGCTCGTTGAGACGCTGCAGGCCGATGACGAGCCAGAGATAGCGCGCGGCTATGCGGCGCTGGCGCTGGCGCAAATTGCGGATCGTGACGAGGACGTCGTTACCGCTCTCAGCGAGGCGCTCGAATACGATGTCGCCGCCGTGCGTATGTCGACAGCGGAAGCGCTCGGCCATGCGGGCCCGTCCGCCAGGGCCGCCGTACCCGGGCTAATCGGCCGGGTCACCGATGCGCGCGAGGAAGTTCTCGTCCGCGAGTTTGCGATATCGGCACTGGCCAAGATCGACCCCGGTAGCGCAGAAGTGGAAAAAGCACTGGAGGACATAGTTTCTGACGGCAATCCGCGTATCTACGAGGCCGCTGTCGAGGCCTTGATGAAAATTCGGGCGTGGCGGGATGGCGCTCCCGATGTCAACGCGGAGGTGGCACGACTGATCGGGGAGCTTGATAAAGGCAGCGCCGCCGCGGCCGAGTCACTTGGATTGATCGGGGATGAAGCCGAGGCTGCCGTAACGTCATTAATTGGGGCGCTTAATAGCGATGATCCGGAGCTGCGAAATGCGGCTCTTGTCGCGCTGGATCGCATCGGCCCACAAAGGCAGACCATCCCGGCGCTGGTACAAGCCATGCGTTCCGGGGACCTGGCAAGCCGTGGTGCGGCTGCCGCCCGTCTCGAGGCTTTTGCAAAGTCGCGCATCGAGCTGTGGAAGCCGTTGCTGCGCCAGTCGGATGCTCCTGTTCTCAAGAACTGGCTTGCACGGCAGGAAGCGCTCTACGGACTCACGCCCGAGGCTGACCTTCTCGAACCTCGACGTGAGGGGCCGCGACAGGCCGGTTACTTCGATGTCATGGGCGGTCGTGCGGCTATTCGTGAAAGCATGCAGCTGGAACTGATCGACGATCCGGTGACCGGAGTCGACGGCAATCGCAAAATCGCGATTGACTCAATCGATGGCGTACTTGTCGAATCGCACCCGTTCAATATCATGCTCGAATACAGCGACGAGCCAATTCGCCGCGTTGCGCTGGCGGAGTTCGTTCCGGAAGACCGGTTCTTCGCATGGTTTCGGAGTATTGACGCGTTTAAGGATGCGCTTGACGGTGGCGCCAGCCAGTTCATGCGTTTCGAGTCGTCGCTTTCTTCCAAAAGCGTTGAATACAATCTTGCCGACCGTTACATGGCGCGGCTCGGGATCTCCAGCAGCATGCTGGACCAATTGCAGGCGCTGAACGCAATCAAAGACTTTGCGGTCGTCGCGCCGGACCTGTTTTTTATCGATGGCACTGATGTCGCGATCGTGGCGACCCTGACGTCGCCGCTGGTAACCGGCGCAGTCCTCGATTTGCTGGGGCTGAAGATGCCGTCCGAAGGCGTCGTCAGTACCCGCACTTCAGCCGACGGCGAGAACATCTATTGGACGATTCTGAGCGGCACCCTTTTCCTCGCGACAAACGAGTTCGAGATTAATCGAATGTTGACCCTGAACCCCAAGCGCGACCGAGGCAGCCTGGG
>Ga0316187_10003769_pt1 | contig 13157 bp, 6 predicted proteins | sample CroRivburrow1_MG_FD_204927 | JGI IMG/M metagenome (GOLD analysis project Ga0316187, IMG submission 204927) | Coastal sediment microbial communities from Maine, United States - Cross River worm burrow 1 | ecosystem: Environmental > Aquatic > Marine > Coastal > Sediment | place: USA: Maine...
CAAGGACATTGAGGAGCTTGGTGGGGTCTGCACGGGCGCTATTCATCTCACCCAGGAGGGCACCACCCTTACCGCGCAGGTACCTGCTGGTTTCGTGGGTGCCTACGTGGCTGACAGCGCCCTTCAGGAGCGCCTGTCGTGGCTCGCGCAGGTGTTGGAGCCCTGGGGGCCGGATCTCCAAACCGTTGGTCATCTCGGTGAGATGAACCTGACGCCGGAGCCCAACCCAACAGAGCTGCGAGAGATCAGCCGCAGTCACAGGGACGACATCCGAGCCCGACACAAGATGTTCATGCGGGGTGCGCTGGCGAAGCAAGGCACGTCCTACGGTCGTCCCATCGATCCCGACGAGTACCCGAAGATCCCTGGACTGGAGGGGCCGTTCCAGTTCCGCAAGAGTGGTCGCATCCTTTACTACGATCCCAAGGGGGAGTACGCGGGGCGCAAGGGTGCGTACTACGACAGCAAGACAGACCTGTACGTGGACCCAGCGATGGCTGAGTCCGTCATCTATGAGATGGACGGTCCTCCAGCCCCGTCAGACATCCCCCCGGAGGCAGTTGACTACGGACTTCCCCCTGACGTGAACTCCTTGGTTGGTCGCTTCACGAAGATCAAGCAACACATGTGGGACACCCCACAGGTGCGGACAGCCGTCAAGAAAGCGAAGAAGCTCGTAGCTGACGAGCACGGCAAGGACGTCGCCAACAAGTTTCAGACCCAACTGGACATCAACAGGGCTACGGCGCAGGAGTCCGTCAGCGAGAACTATGCCAACTTGAGTGAGGCTCCTGTCCCTGTGTTCGGTCGGTCCAACCTGCAACCCGGCTCTGACGCCGAGAAGATGCAGCAGGCGATTGCCGACGCGGTAGGGTCTGCGGCTGACGGGCACATGTTTCGTTTGGGGTTCCGTGTTCTCGTTGGTATGGGATCCATCACGGTCTATTTCGCTGAAGACCCTGACGCTACCCCGAACACGAACGTTGCCTTCCTGAACGACCGGGCAAGCACTCGCATCTCCATCGGAGAGTTCACACCTGAAGGGGAAGCTGCGACTTACACGAGATTTGGGACTCCTGGGCCGCACAATGGAAAGTTCCGCGCTGAGATGGTTGGTGGCAGTCCATACAAGTTGAAGGGTGTTGCGGGCTATCGAAAGTTCCGAAAGAAGACGGGCAGGTTTGACATGGTTGTGCGGCACGTCGCCAGCTACATCAAGATGCTTTCGGCCACTGTCGAGGCACTGTCTGAGGCGGCTTACTCGAAGGCTGCACAGAAGACCATCTCCTCGAAGATGAGTAAGCAGTACGGCGAGGACCCTTCCAACAAGCAGAGCACGCACAAACAGAAGATCGCCAAGGCCATCGGAGTGGCGAAAGCCAAAGGCCAGAAGGTTCCTCCCTACAAGAAGGAGGGACAGTCGCACCCTTTTGATTTGCTCGGCGCGTTGACAGAGCGTGCAGCCGAGATGACAGGCAAGGAGAAGAAGACTCTCCTAGCTGCAATCAAGATCATCAAGCGCGGTCTACGTCGAGGAACAGCGCAATCCCCAGGACACATGGCCGCACTGGCGGCATTGCGTGACGCGCTACATAGCGAGACAACCTCTGAGTCTCTCGAACAAGCACTCGCGCTTCTGTTCGAGGTTTCAGACAACCCGCTTGAGCAAGCGATGCTGGGGAGGACCCTGATCAAGAGCGCCGGTACCTTCAAACCAGCAGCACAAGCCGACGTCGACGGTAGCGACGACGAAGAGGACAAGGACGCTGACACCAATCCCCCCGAGAATAGGAAGGGCGATTCCAGGCCAGCCGACGATCCGGGAGACGACGACGAAGAAGACGACGAAGACGAGGAGAAGGACGACACCGATGAGTCCATCTTCGAGGACGACCGTCGTATGCGTGAGCTTGAACGGTTGGCCGCGACTGGAGACACGGACGCAGCGACCAGGTTGGCGGCGATGCGGCGTAGGAAAGAAGACCCAGATTCCCCTTGGCTACAGGTCGGACTGACCAAGGTAGAGTCGTTGGTCATTTGGGCGGTGGGTGCCAGAAAGGCACAGTACGGCGGCATCAAGAACCTTCGGTGGCACTATTTGAAGGATATGGGCTTCAACATTTCGTTGGGTCAATACGAGGCGGCTCGCCAGTCGTTGGCTAAGAAGCGCATCTTCAATAAGGCTGGAAACGCTACACCCAAATCCAAGGCTATGCGCCAGAAATTGGCAGATGTGGCTGGTGTTGCTGGTTATGGGGACGGTTACTTGAGCGATGTGCTTCGTGACTACGGTCCTGACCTTGCTGCTGCTCCTGCTGCTGCTCCTGTGAAACCAAAGGAGGAACTACCCACCCTCAGTCGCAGGTCCACAGAGGTAGCTTATGGGATGGCCCCAGGGTATGTGTTCGTGAACAAGCAGAGTGCGTACAGCGCTTTTGGTGGAAGAACACACTACTTCGCCCCGATCAGGCAACAGAAGAATGGGGCTTGGTTTGGTGTCATGGTCACACAAGAGGATGGCCGTCGAGTCGCGAATAAGGGAACGAAGACTCAGGTCGACCGGCGTTGGGAACGCGAAGCGTGGAAGGGCATCCCTGTTTCCGAGACGCCTGATAAGGTGCTCAGACGATTCAAGGAACGAGGCATCAAGGTCGTATAAGAGGCTGGACTAGTTCTGACAGCCCAGATGGGTTACTATGCCCCGAGCTATGACTGATCCGACACCTCTGGACGAGACCGGGCGAGTTTCCATCACCAATGGCATGGCTAACGCTATGGTTCACTACGGCGCTGCTCGTCAGTGTGACTGCTGCGGTTTCGGGTGTTTGAAGTACCCTGGTCAGTATCCTCACAAGTGCCCTCGTGGTGGGTGTGATGGGAAGCTGGTAGCTGCGCGTGCGACTGAGAGCGTCGAGATGGATCAACCGGTTGTCTGCGTGTCTCGAACACATCGTATTCAGCAGTTGATCGAAGGGGGGCAACGGTCGTTCAAGCCGTACGGGCCTAGCTGCTCTCACGTGACGACGATTCGATACGCTGCGCTGGAGTCGTGCGGTGGTCCTGATGTGTTCAAGACCTTCCTCGAAGGGCCAGTTGAGGATGGACACTACTACCGAGTGGAGTCGGTTGAGGATCCTGTTCTCATCTTCGAGTTCGACGACACGTCCAGTCGGTTGCGCATCTTCGCAGCCGATCAGCCAGGCAGGTACCTGTCCTGGGATCCTCGCGAGGACATCGTGAAGGAAGATCACGAAGGGACCTTTGAACCGGCTGGTAGTGAGGCTGTTCGCATGGTCGATGTCGGTCACGCTGGTTTGAGCGAGGCCATCGACCCTGTTTCGGCAGGAAACCTACAACTCTTTGCCAGCGATTCGGAAGCCAGGGACATCGCTGAGAGAATCGGTCTGGATCTGGAGCCGTCTAGCCGCCTCATCGGGGAGGAGACTCTGTGGATTTTGGTCCACGAGAGCACCGGTTACGCGCTAGGTCGCGGTGAGGTCCGACGCTTGGAGGAGTTCTACGGGTCTGGCCCGGGTGCCCCGACCTACAACTCAGCGACGTACGGTCCAGAGCGTGTTCGTGCTCGTCATCGCGCTGTTGACAAGACTCATCAACGTGTTGCTGGGGCGTTCGCGGAGGACAGCCGCTCAAGCATCAAGAACAAGCGCAAGCCAGGGGAGGGGCACACGCAGGTACGGGGTGGGTTTCGTATCCATGTGGGTAAGAACAAGGACCGAAGCCCACGGAAAGACGTCCAAAAGTCCCTCCAGAACAAGTGGAACGTGAAACGTCGAGGTCTGCGCGCTCAGATCGCCGGTTCTAAGAAGTGGCATCGGTCTCGCGAGGGTCAAGACCTTCATCGCGTGCTTGGCGACTACAACAGATCACGCGGTGAGTCTCACGACATCGCGTTGCGTCACAGGATCATGGACGTCAAGGACCGAATCACGAGGTACAACGCTGGGGCTACGCGCAAGATCGGCGCTGCGGTCATGGCTGAAGACATCGGCAACCTTCGACCACGTTCTCAGGGTGGAACTGACCAGATGACGGCGCGCGGTCCGCAGAACTTGGAGAACCCCACTCCCGACGATCACCTTGAGGCTGTCTTGCGCCGTTTGATCGTGACGCAAGACCTGGATGTTCTTCAAGACGTCGAGTTCGATGAGAACACCGGATCAGTCTACCTGTTCTTTGACCCGATCTTGATGCCTGACGAGGTCGAGGAGATCCTTCAGGCCGTTCGCCAGGAGCGTGGAGACATCGAACTGATCGCCAGCCCCGACATGAGCCTGCCTGGTGAGTCGGTTGAGAGTGAGTGGTGGGTCATGTTCCTGGCCGGTCCAGGCGAGTTCACAGAACCAGACCCATCCATCTACGCTAGGACACCGGAGCAGTACGCAACGCGTGTTCAGGCTGTAGTGATGACAGAACCCAGTCCCCCAGAAGCGGCTGCGCAGGGGATCGACGTCAACAAGTTGATGAAAGCGGCTAGGAGTTGATCGATGAAGCACCTTGAGACCGCCATCCGAGTGTATCGCTCTTTGGTCGAGAGCCCTGTACAGGTCGACTCGTCCACCGTCCGTTCCTGGCACAGTGCTGAGCGGGCGTTGTCGCACGCACCGACCCTCTTGCAAGAACTGAAGACCCTGCCACGGGCAGGGCGTGACAGGGTGATGGCTTACGTCGGCGAGTTCGCTCCGCTGAACGAGAGTCAGCCCATCTTCCAGTTGCCCGACCGGAGAGCGGCTGCGACATTCGTTCACGAGATCGTCGAGATGGGTGGTCAGGCGCACCACATGGATGGTGGTGGTCTGGTGTCCGCTATCACGCCAGACCCGCAGAGCGCACACACCATCGCGGCGTCGTTGGGTGGCGTTCAGTTCCAGGGACCGTCTCTCGCAGACAGGTTCGAGCACGTCGACACTACGCTTCCAGAAGCGATGATGCTCAAGTCTGGGCTCGATCTGAACCTGTGTGAGAAGGCATTGATCAAGGCGGCGTACGGTTCGGCCAACGTCAAGGGCGGGTACCTCAGCGAGAGTCTGTTGGGCATCCAGAGCGACGGTCCTCTGGGTAGGTTCACGACTAGGCTCCAGACATTCTGTCAGCCCAAGCAGGTGTTCGGTGTCGACGCCAATCTGTTTGAGGCAGTGCGCCTCGCAGGCATGGCGACTCCAGAGATGCTACAGCTCATGGAGGCCGGTGCTCCTCCTGGCGTTCAGGGGACTGGCAATGCGACAGGTGCGGGTGGTCAGACCGACCGTGGCGGAATCGCGAAGGATCAGCCAGACGCACGGAACGGTTCGCCATCGACTGGTAGCAAGTTCAATCCACAGGAGCAGCAACCCCAACCAACTGAGCACGTTCCTACTCAGGAGCAGGGCGCTGCCAACAACTCGATTCGCTTGCCTGATGGGACTGAGATCCCGATGGATACCATGCGCACCGCGTTCGGGAAGATGCTCCACAACATGGCGACCCAGGTTGAGCAGGGCACGATGGGCGGGAAACCAGCTCCTCGTGGCGTTGATCAGATGGACGCTACTGGTCAGGAGCCCCCGACCCCCAGCGCTCAGCAGCAACAGATGGCGGCGCAGACCGATAGTCAGCAGGAGGTGGGAGCGCAAGCAGATGGGCAGGAGCCCTCCGAGGCTCCGGCACAGGCTGGTGTAGATCAGCAGCCACAACAGCCCCCTGGTCAAGCTCCCCAACCTCCTGAGCAGGCCGCTCCGACACCGCCATCGCAGCAGCCGCCCCCTGGGCAGGAGCAGCCGGAAGCTCCAGGTCGGCAGGCACCCCCCACCCAACCGCAGCCTGTTGGCAACCTGCTCGACGCTGCTGAGCAGGGTGATGCGGAAGCGTTGCAGCAGGCGCAAGGCAGGCAGGGCGAGATGAGCCCAGAGGAGGTTCAGCGGCTACAGGCGTTGCTCGCCGGTCAGCAGCAGTCGGTTCCTGCGCAGGAGTCACTACAGGAGCAACAGCGGTTGGCTCCTTTGAAGCGTGGGCAGATGGTGAGGGTGCAGCCTGGTCAGCGCGGTTTGCGCCCCGCCAACAAACCAAAACCCCAAGGCATCGCTAGCAAGCCGCGAGGTTCAGGCCAGAAGGTGCAGCGGAACGTGCTCACGAAGGTGCAGCCGAAGACTCCGGCAGGGCCTCAGAAGGTCAAACCGAGAGCACCTGCTGGTATCCAGAAGGTCAAGCCAAGGAAGCCCTCTGGCTTGCAGCGCATGGGTGGTGGTGAGTCCGTCCACGAGAACCTGCGCGATGCTCTGAAGCTCATGCGCGGCACGAATGGCAAGCAGGTTATGCAGGGCATCTCGATGGTGGTTGAGACTGGTCTCACGGACCAACCGTCTGCCTTGGCTGAGAGGGTTCTCGATGAGCTGAACGTGCTTGCAGGTCACACTCAGGGGTTCATTCGACAGGCAGCACAACGCGCGCTCAGGATGGTGTACGAGTCCGTTGAGTTGACTGAGGATCTGGTGCCCAACATCATCGCGTTGGCGAAGAAGTACAGGGACAGGCTAGGTTACTGGGCTGACACAGTCATCGACCACGCTAAGCGAGGTAACGAAGCTCGCGCTATCAGCGCGTTGACTGGTGCGTGGGGGATGGAGAGGCTTCCTGCTGACGTCCAGAACCTGCTCGTCACTTTCGGTGAGTCCGTCGACGAAGGTGAGGCGAAGCCAGCGAAGCTCCACAAGGAGAAGAGTGGTAAGCGAACTTACGCGGGAACGTCGTCAGGCCAGGGCGCGAAGAACGGCGCCGAGAAGACGATGACCGCAGTCTCCAAGCTCTTCAAGAAGGAGGGGCGGAACTGCACGACGTGGTCTCCCATCCTGGTTGAGCCCGCTGGCATTCTCCCGGAAGGGTTGGACTACGGTTCTGGTGAGGTGGAGCCCAACACGCCGGTCATGCTCCGAGAGGTTGGAGAGTCAACCTGCATCGTTCAGCTCCCGCACGGTGACATCGTCCGCTGCGACAACGACAACGTTATGGAGCTGACAGGGCACGGGTTCCTACACGGCAAGTTGGTCGAGGTCACCAGCTTGGAGTCAGTCCTTGAGTCAGTTAGTGACATCGTCAGTGAGATGATGATTGTCGCTGGATCGCCGCACGCAGGTCAGAGCTTCTTCATCAAGAACGACATTGGCCCGTGGGCTATGCGCGAGTCCATGAAGGGCAAGAAGCAGCACGGCAGGACAAAGAAGCAGACGCGCAAGGCCACCGGCAAGCACGGTTGGGATGACGACCCCAGGGCCAGGCACCAACGCGCTGTGAAGGGTGGTGGGCGCAAGGGAGGAAAGGGTCTCGGACCAGTTGGTAGTGACAGGTCACCTGGGGGGCGAGAGTACTCCGCAGAGTCGGTCCCCGCTCTCAGCAGTATCAACAGTCAGGTGTTGGAGTCGAACAACGTCCTTCAGGAGCTTCAGACCAAGGCAGCTCACGAGGACTTCAACAGCTTGATGTCGGCTGGGGGTCACGGCGACTTCGAGCGCATGTTGCATCTCCCACGCTTCAGGTACACGAGTGAGGGTCGATCTGAGTTCCTGCGTGACTACATCGACTGGCAGACCTTCGAGGGTTTCCAGGCGGCGAACGGTCGTGGGTTCACCAAGTTCATCGGGAACCCAGCCGTGCAGGAATACTATTCCGGCATGAGAGACAGCTCGAACGTGGAGGACGGCATCCTGACCATGTTCAAGGATCGGATCCGCGAGGCTGTGATCCTGGTTGGTAGCACCCTCATCATCGACTCCACGGTCGACACCGATTTCGACACCTTGCTCGAAGGTGCTGAGCATCACGGTTTCAGGACCACCCTCATCGAGTTGAACGTTGGTCTGAACGCGACTTTAGCGCGTGGTGATCTGTACGAGGTGACTCAGTCTGGGATCATCCGCAAGTACAACACCGTGCGGCAGATCGTGGGTGAGATGCGCCGCGACCCACGCGTCGACAACTTCATTCGCTATGACTGGCAGGTTGCTGGTGGTCATCCTTTCGCTGGCCACTTCAGTGAGGGAAAGTTCGCGGCGAACCAGATCGGGGCGAAGAACACCAGCCAGGAGGTCGACGGCAAGAACCCGAAGAAGCCGAAGATGCGTAAGCAGATCGTCAAGGTTGACGAGACTGTTTCGGTAGTCGCGACTTCCGATGGTAGGGTTCTGATCAATGTGGAGCCTCGTGTTGAGAGTAGCGTACGCACCGTACTGCGAAATGGTGGTGTAGGTATTTCACCCGGTCAATGGGGTAGTCTCGATGTTTCGGGTGCTAGTCAGGGGGAGGTGGTTAAGGTACTTCAGCGCGGGGGTTTCTCGGTAGAGTCACGTAGGGGTAACAAGGTCTACATGGAATCCTTGAACGAACAGCTCGATACCGGTCAGGCTGCGGAATCCGAGTCCTGCGCGAAGAGCATGAAGGAGGGTGGGGAGCTGCTCGCCCAAGCTCGTGAGGCCATCTTCAAGTTGACCACCAGCTCTCTGGTTCAGTGCGCCAGCATGGCTCAGGCCACCGGACAGAAGCGCACGAAGAGCGCCATTGACAAGGCCCAGCAGCTTGGGGCCAAGTTCCTAGATGAGATCAAGGCCATGGGTGCCGCGCTCGACAAGGCCAACGAGATCATGAAGAGCGAGAACGGGGGCATGGGCGGCGACAACATGGACCAGATGCAGCAAGCCGCCGCGATGAATGGGAATGGTGACGGTGCGCCTGTTGTTCCTGGTGCCGAAGCTGCGCCTGTCCCTGACGTCCCTGTGGCTCCTGCGGTGCCTCCGGTACCAGCTCCGACCCCGGTAGAGTCTGTGGTCGACAGGGCACTCAGTGCTTTGATCGAGTCGACTGACATCCCAGGAAGGGTCATCGGAGGTGAGCACTTCCGGTCGTTGAACGAGTCCATCAGAGGTCACTGCCCTGAGTTGACCACGAGGCAGCGAGTGCAGGTCATCGACCGTCTCAGTGCCGTGTCCCAGGTACCGACCAACGCGAACATGGAGGTGTCCTTCAACACCGCTGATCATCGCTTGCTCGCTCAGGTGGCTTCGTTCGGTAGCGTCACCGAAGGGTTGGTCGACCGCACGCGAGGAAACAGGACCACCTTGGCGTCACGCGGTGAGCTGCAAGAGGCTGTCAGGGTCTTGCAAACCAAGGGTGCGTCCGAGCATGTGATGCTGGCCCACGTCTTGACCAAAGCACTGCGTGAGGCTGCCAGTCCTCTTGATGAGGGGAAACGTCAAGCCAGTTCATGGGGCAAGAAGTTCCAGAAGAGTGGCCCGTTTAGGATCAACGTTGGAGCTACGTCGGTAGCCGATGCTGTCCGCTACGCCGAGAGAACTTACAAGTCCTTTGGGTTGTCTGTGGAGGACGACCTTCCCAACCTGGATAGTAACACCGCTCGGTTGCGGTCGGTGATGCGCTACGCCCTGGACATCCCCAGGATCGATATGCCAGTCATCGAACCTACTGACATCAAGAAGTTCGAGAAGAGACTCGCTGGAGGGCATCTCGACATCTTCCAGCCATGGGCTGACCTGTCGCAAGCGTACGGACCAGAGTTCGCTGCCGCGATGCACGGTGACAGGTTCCCGGGGTGGGCCGACATGAAGGGTGGCGCCAAAGGCAAGGCGTGGGTCACTCTCGGTTTGTTGGACGGTGATCCAGGCGACGATAAGGTCAGAGCGAAGATCGAGATGGTTGAGGTCGGCAAGCTGAAGCCACTCCAGTCTGAGATTTGGTACGACAAACTGATTGCGTCGATCCTTGGGTTCGGTGTTCCGACTCCTGGTAGTTTCATTCTGACCAACGCAACGATCATCGTGTCCAAGGAGGGCTACATCCTCGACGGTCATCACCGCTTCGGTCAGGCTATGCTCGCTAGTCCAAAGCTCAAGATCAAGGCGTTGAAGATCGATTTGGACATCGACACTTTGCTCAAAGTTGGGCGTAGTTACGGATCCGCTCTGGGTAGGGCGCCAAAACCATGATCCTGTCATCTGTGGGCTTGCGACTGATCCGACGACCTGGTAAGTTCAGAAACTAGGAGATGAAGGGTGCTTAGCACAAAGGTAGCCGTCTACGACGCTCCGGCCATCGCAGACAGGATCTTGCAACTCAACAACACGGGGACACCCTATGTAGTTGTTGAGAATCAGGACCCAGCATCAGGTGGTGCATCTGCTGCGATCAGGTTTCAGGAATCGGACGACGGTACGAACTGGACCGACATCCCCGACACAAGCGCCACTGTTTTGCCAGGCGGCAAGAGCGTGGCTACATCTGTTCTGAGTAGTAGGGCTCGGATTGCTCTACATGCGGGCGGCAACGTCAAGCTGCTCGTTTCTGTCATCCGTACTGTGGACGGCTCACCCATCGATTTGGGCGCTGCGTAAGAGGAGATCAGCATGACGCTGGAAGGAAACTACACCTTCGCCGGAATCGGTGCGGCGGAAGCGAAGGATCGTGAGAACGAACACCGAACTGGGGTTCCGGGTTCCGGGTCGGGGCTGACGCTCCTGCTGTCGGCACCGGTTCGATTCACAACCGGGCTTCGAGTGATGAACCAGGGTTCGCACTCCGCGCTCGTGGCTCTTGCCCACGGGCAGTCTTCGAAGACCGTCACGGCTGAGCTGCTGGCTGGGATCTCGGTCAGCACGACCATCTACCGTGGCAGTCTCCAGTTCGGTTCGATCACGCCTGGTTCAGTCACCATCACCGAAGCCGGAGCCTTGGCCGACATCGTTGACGACGGTGCTGGGGTTCTTCACGACATCGGTGTCCCGGCCAACGTTCGAGGAACCATCGACTACACCACTGGCGTCATCGACATCCTGTGGGGTGGCGCGGCCACTGAGGTGGTCTCCATCGCATACACCCACACCGACTACACGCAGTTCGCCAATGCGCAGACCACCGTGTTCTCGGCAGCGAATGGCAACGCCCCGGCTGGAGCGTACCCAGAGACCTTGGCCCTGGGCTTCGGTCGTGTCGTTCCGGGATCTGTTTCCCTGACTGACGGCGTCGAGACCTTTGTCGATGACGGCAAGGGCAACATGATCGAGACGACCGCTACGGCTGTCGTGCAGGGCACCATCGACTACGCCACTGGCGTCATCACCCTAACGGGTGGCTCTGGAGTCCTGGCTGACCCCACGACCGCGACCTACTCGTTCAACCCGTTCTCGACCCTCTTGGTTGCTGGCGGTGCTCACACGGGTGTCCCGCTCCTGTCGGATGCCATCCCCGAGCTGGGTAGCGAGGCGTACGCTGACGGTGTCAAGGGCGAGGCCAGCCTGGGTTTGCTGGGTGTCTCTCGGGAGACCGGTGGCACCAACCTGCTGACGCTGTGGGCTCATCACGTCGAGGAGCCTTACCGTGTCAAGGAGGAGTACACCGCGTTCCCCGCTGGTGGCGCCTCGAACGACGCCCGCATCGATCAGGGCTGGTAGCGGCCTAGCCGCGTAGGGAGAGCATCGTGAGCCTCGTACAATCCGGCACCAAGGCACGACTTCGGTTCAACCACCGGGGTGGTGCCGATGGCGCTCGCCAGCTTCTAGGCGTAGTCATCGAGGAACGGATCCCAGGACAGGTTGGGGTGAACATTCGCCTCGACCAGCCCACGGTGCTCCCCCAAACCGATGATCTGATTCGGAATGGTCCTCCGTTCACAGAGCCGCCAGTCACGTTCGTCATCGAGTCGGCTCCTCGACCGCTTGTCACGTCAATCGGTGGTGTGGCCTTCCGCAAGCGGATCCGCACCCTCTCCACTGGAGGGGGTTCTGGGAGCGGTGGTCCGCTGCTCCCGGCTCAGGTCGAACCGGCTTGGGCGCCTGTAGGGATCTCAAGCCTCACTGTCATCGCGTTCGGAAGCGGTGCTGGTGACACTGTGTCCGTCACCCCTTTGGGTGGTGCTGCAATCGTCATCACTGAGGGCGTGGACTTCGCTGCCGCTGTTGACGAGGCAACCACGGCAGAGAACATCAGACTCGCGTTGCTGGCTGTAGGCATCGTCGCCATCAGAACCGGTGCTGTCTTGAGCATTGCCATGCCTCTCGACGCAATCGTCAGTGGTGACGTCACAGCTTGGACGGTTGCGTTGTCTGCTACCATCTTGAACCCGATCCCAGTTGATGGGCTCATCCCGAAGGGTCGTTACAACGGGCATGTGGTGGCGTGGCCTGTCGATCCCAACGGCACCGTTCCGAATGCTGGCTACCAACCTGCTGGAGAGCTTCTACGCGTTCGATGGACAGGAACACCCGAGCTTGGCGAGACCGTTGACGCTGGCGGCAACACTGGGTTCTCGGCAACTCTCGCGTTCCCGAACGTGGTCCCAGGATCAGTGGTGATTCTCGCGACTGTTGGTGGGAACGTCATCACCATTCGTGACGACGGCGCAGGCCGTCTTGTTGGTCAAGAGAGCACTGCCAACGAGGTCGCAGACGGAACCATCGACTACCTGTCTGGTGACATCGTGCTAGCGTTTACTGCTGCTACGGCTGGCAATGTCGACGCAGACTACGAACACTCGTGCCTCTACCGTCCGTTGGACATCAACCTGGCTTGGGACGCCCAACTGGCCCAAGGCTGATATGGCGAAGCTGATCCCACTTCCGAGGTATGACGAACTGCCAGAGGTGGTGGTGTTCCATCGAACCCACCCCACTGAGCAGCGCATCACGCTTCAGGTCCCGATTGGGCCTGAGTCGTCAGAGACGTACGTCATTCGGATGGATCAGCAATCGGCACCGTCAGGCGAGTACGATCCCCGCACCGACCACAATGGATGGCTCAAGCGCCTCAACAACTACCAAGGCTTGATGGATGCGTTGGCGTTGGAGGCTCACGTTGCTTACTATCCGCACCGTAACGGAACGGTGATGCCGCTTGAAGACCCCGACACGATTCCGTGGATGCGCAAGGTCGTAGCGCTGGCCAGGCGTGAGGGGCACTCTCCTTTTGACAAGTACTTCAGGAAGCGCTCGAAGCGTGGCCGCTTGATGTCTGTGCCTCCCCTTCGCTCAGCTCTCCAGAAGCGCCCTGGGGGTGCTCCGTGGTAATGGCCCACACCATGCCGCTGACAACCATTGACGGACTCCCGTACGGTGAGCGCGTTCTGATCAAGGAGCGAGCCGCACCTTGCTACATCGACTTCACCA
>Ga0316187_10003770_pt1 | contig 13154 bp, 9 predicted proteins | sample CroRivburrow1_MG_FD_204927 | JGI IMG/M metagenome (GOLD analysis project Ga0316187, IMG submission 204927) | Coastal sediment microbial communities from Maine, United States - Cross River worm burrow 1 | ecosystem: Environmental > Aquatic > Marine > Coastal > Sediment | place: USA: Maine...
ACACATCGATACTCAGATAGAAATGCGGCACATGCTGCTTGGATTCACTCAAGCGGCGGGCAATCGCCTTGCGCATCATCGTATTCTCGATGCGCTCAAACTCATCGTCATGGTAAGGCAAGGGGCCGGCAGGCAATGGCCGTGCCGGCGGTGCAATAAATGCTGCCGTACCAAGGCCCAGACTAATGCCGCGCTTACCGGCTAATTCGATATCAGAACGGGTGATGCGTCCACCTGGACCCGTGCCGGTAATGGCAGCCAGATTGATACCCTTCTGCTTGGCCAGCCTGCGGGCCAGCGGGCTTGCCTTGATACGACCGCCTCGCGCTGCCGGAGCAGGCGTGGCAGCTGGAGCCGCAACAGGTGCAGGCGTCGATGCAGGAGCAGGCGCAGATTCCGGGACTTCGGCTGCCGGGATTTCAGCTGGAGCAGCCTCGACTTCCATTTCGCCGGCCTCCGGTTTGTAGTCAGCCGGAACCTCTTCGCCATCTTCGGCAATCACGGCGATGGCTGTGCCGACAGGCACAATCGATCCTTCCGGCGCAAGAATGCTGTGCAGCACACCCTCGTCGACAACCTCCATTTCCATGGTTGCCTTGTCGGTTTCCACCTCGGCCATCACTTCCCCGGAGGACAGTGTGTCACCTTCCTTCTTCAACCAACGGGCAACCTTACCCTCGGTCATAGTCGGCGACAGCTGGGTCATAAATACGTCAATCGGCATTCTTATACCTCGTCATCACTTGCCACAAAAAAGCGCATGACTAATTGCACCCTTCGTGGTGAACAGAATGTCTGTCATCAGGCGCGGTTGCAAACCACGCGGGCGGCTTCGACAATATCGGCCACACTCGGCAGCGTCATGCGCTCAAGGTTGGCAGCATACGGCATCGGCACATCCTTACCGGTCACGCGAGCCACCGGAGCATCCAGATTATCAAAACCCTTTTCCATAATACGCGCTGAGATCTCGGCACCGATACCGGCAAAACGCCAGCCTTCTTCGGCCACCACACAGCGGTTGGTCTTCGCCACCGAGGTGAGAATGGTGTTCTCATCCAGCGGCTTGATGGTACGCGGATCCACCACCTCGGCCTCAATACCCTGCTTGGCCAGTTCTTCGGCAGCCAGCAGCGCAAAACCGGTCATGCGCGAATGAGCCACAATGGTCACGTCTGAGCCTGCGCGTTTGATGTCGGCCTTGCCCAACGGAATGATGTATTCCTCATCCGGCACTTCACCGACATCGCCATAATTGATCTCGTTTTCGATGAAGCAGACGGTATCGTTGTCGCGAATCGCTGCCTTCAAGAGCCCCTTGGCATCGGCCGGATTGGACGGCATCACCACTTTCAAGCCCGGCACATTGGCCAGCCAGTTCTCCAGCGACTGCGAATGCTGTGAACCGACGCGCGCGGCAGAACCACCGGCCCCGCGAAAGACCATCGGCACATTGTACTGCCCTGCCGACATATACTTCATCTTGGCTGCTGCATTAACAATCTGATCAAGTGCCAGAATGGCAAAGTTCCAAGTCATGAACTCGATAATCGGACGCAGGCCAGCCATCGCGGCGCCCACACCGAGACCGGCAAAGCCCAGCTCGGTGATCGGCGTATCAATCACCCGCTTGGAGCCGAATTTCTCCAGCATGCCCTGCGACACCTTGTAAGCGCCATTGTATTCGGCTACTTCTTCGCCCATCAGGAATACGCTCTCATCGCGCTTCATTTCTTCACACATCGCCTGATTCAGCGCTTCACGGTAAGTTATTTTTGACATATTCAGCCCACCTTGCCCGGATAGGGATATGCACCCTCAATGGGATCGGAATACACATCCGTCCACATCTCTGCGGCATCCGGCTCCGGCATGGCCTCGGCTGCCTTGGCAATCTCGTTGACCTGCTTCTTGATTTCCCGGTCTTTATCCTTGAAATCGGACTCACTGGCCAGACCTGCTTCAATCATCTGCACCTGCAGACGGGCAATCGGATCACGGCCTGTGCGCCATTCATCCACTTCTTCGCGCGAGCGGTATGTCGCAGGATCGGACATCGAATGCCCGCGGTAGCGATAGGTCATCACCTCGACGATGATTGGCCCCTGTCCGGAGCGCGCATGCTCAATGGCCTCGCGCATCTTCTGTTCCACCACCAGCACATCCATACCATCAATATGCATACCGGGCACTTTGAAGGAAATGCCGCGCTTGAATAAAGAGGTTTCAGCCGAAGCCCGGCCAATCGAAGTCCCCATGGCGTATTGATTGTTTTCCACCACAAAGACAACCGGCAGCTTCCACAGCGAGGCTATATTCAGCGATTCGTACACCGCACCCTGATTGATCGCACCATCACCCATGAAACACAGCGAGACACGCCCGTCATCGCGATACCAGGAGGCAAAACCAAAACCAAGGCCAATCGGGACCTGCTCACCGACAATACCGTTTCCGCCAGCGAAGTTCAGATTGGAGTCGAACATATGCATCGAGCCGCCCTTCCCCTTCACAATACCACCGGCGCGACCGAGCAACTCGGCCATAATCGCTGTCGGATCGGCGCCACGCGCCAGAATATGGCCATGATCGCGGTAACCTGTCATCATGTAATCAGTGGCTTCAGCAGCATGCTGCACGCCCACGCACACGGCCTCCTGACCATTGCACAGGTGGCAGAATCCGCCGATCTTCTTCAGGCCATAGAGTTGCCCCGCCTTCTCTTCGAAACGACGGATAAACAGCATGGAATCGTGCATTTCTTGAAGGGTTTCAGCGCTGTATTGGCGCCCTTCATGGCTCAAGCCCGGTGCGGCCTTGGCGGTCTTGCTTTGCTTAGAGGACATGAACACTCCCGTATAAACTTTCGGTGGCGCATGCTGCCCTAGGGGAATGACAGCTACAACCGGATGAAGAACAGGGAAATATAGCTATTTGCGATGCCCGTCACAGTTTCAGCAACATACACCTATAAAGTCCAGCCTTCCACCCGGTGGCTCACTGCCGCCCCATATCTTTCGGCAAACCGCCGGGTGGAACAATCAAATAGCGAAAGGGGAAGAGGACAAGGCGATGGCACGCATATTACAATTCCGCAAAGGTGATGTTTTGATGCGCCAGGGCGATGGTGGTGACGCCGCCTATCTTATTCAGGAAGGCTGGCTTGAGGTTAGCCGCAAGGACAAAGGAAGAAAACCGCTGACAACCCGACTCGGGCCAGGCGAGATCGCCGGTGAACTGGCCTTGACGGGCGCAGCGAACAAGCGCACGGCAACAGTGCGCGCCCTGACCGACGGTTCTGCTGAAATCATTGATCGTGGCAGCCTTATTCGACTGGTAAATGGACCGGGGACCCGTCTGATGCCATTGCTTGGCGCACTCTTCTCGCGCCTGCAAGACACGCTGGTTAATGAGGAAAAGAAGGCCGGGGCAGGGAAAGACTGTCATGCCACGCTGCGCGGCGTGAACGACAAGGCGAAACGATCGCTATGCAACGCCCCTTGCTGTGTCAGTCATCTGCCTTGGGTTTTCGGCGCCTACATTAACCCGGTCAGTGTCACCGAGCTTTTCAGCGGTCGCCTTTTGCCGGATGTGCGTCTGCCTGACGAAGGCCGCAAACTTCGCGAGCAGCATCTCATCATCGAGACAAGCCCCGATGGCGGCTTGCAATTACGCGTCGTGAATCATGGCGATTTCTGCATGCTGGACGAGGAGCGTATCGCCCATGGCAGCACACCGGATGTCGCTCCCTTAAGCCCCGGGCGACATGAAATCAGCTTCGGACCACTTAACAACCCATACACCTACATCCTTGAGGTGTCGCAAGAAAGGCCGGAGGCCTAATCGCGTTAACGACGCACAGCCGCCGCAGATAATAGTACCGTTATATCAGGCAACACCCGACGCACCGCCCTCATAGCTGGCCAAAGCACACAGAACATCCCCGGCAGTAACAGATATACATAGCACTGATAGGAATCCAGCCGACCATCGTAGGCGGCATAGGGCGAAGCAAACAACAAGACCAGCACAAATGGCCAGAGCAGGCGAAGCACAAGTGGTAGCCGATCATACAATACGCGTAGCAGGCCCGATATCTGCATCAGTGCCATGACGGCCAGCGCACAGACCATGGCCGCCAGCGCCAATTCAAGTGAGGTTTGCGAGTAAGGCATCAAGGCCAACACCTCATAAATCAAACCGGTCGTTTGCGGATTGATCTCGGTGAAATGCTGCCCGGCAGGCGTTTCACCATACACCCGCCAGGCCACCCTTCCTGCATGCAGTAATGCAAAATTGAGCAACACGGTCCCAAGCACCACCATCAGCAGGCGGAACAACTCACGCAATACATCATTCACATACGACAATACCTGTTCCATCTACCTTCCCTGTTGCAAACAAAGCTCCCGGCATTTCAGAGCCGGAAGAGCCATCCGTCAAGAGCCCCCTTTGCCATTCGCCAATCATCATCATAATGTTAGCGCATGCGACGGAGGCTGATAGATGACGGATAAGGCGCGGCTGGTTTATTCAACCGAACACGGACAGATAGGCAAGACAATGTCGGGCAAAGATAAGAAGAAGGCAACGCCACCCGCTGCAGCAGCCAGCATCAAAAACCCGGCCAAGCAGGGCATTCGCATCGGGCGTGAAAGCAAAGGGCGCGGTGGCAAAACCGTCTGCGTGATAAGCGGACTGGACCTGCCTGAAGAAGCTTTAAAGAAACTGCTTAAAAAGCTGAAAAGCCAGTTAGGGACAGGTGGTTCGATAAAAAATTCCTGCATCGAGATTCAGGGAGACCATCGCGAAAAACTGCTGATACTACTCGAAAAAGATGGCCACAAGGCCAAACTGGCCGGTGGTTAATCCCTTGTCGGGGATGGTCATGCTTGTAATCCGGTAGTATGATTTCTCCTGTTTTGAAACATCAAACCAACAGATTATTAAACCAAGTAAAGTGAGTCTTCGCCGATGACCAATAATGACCTGACCGCCGAACCCGACCTGACCCAGCACGATACAGGCACCGGAGCTCAACGCAGCCGTATCCCTGTCTACATGGATTTTCTCCCGCCATGCAATCATGCCTGCCCTGCCGGCGAAGACATTCAGGCCTGGCTGGCTTTAGCCCAGGAAGGACAATATGAAGCCGCATGGCAGAAGCTGATCGAAAACAATCCCTTCCCCGCGATTCATGGTCGTGTCTGCTACCATCCCTGCGAAACATCATGCAACCGCGCCCTCACCGATCAGGAGGTGAGTATTCATGCCGTCGAGCGTTTTCTCGGCGATATGGCGTTGGAGAAAGATTGGACGCCAAGCTTTACCGCGCCGCCAGATGGTAAAAAAGTTCTCATTATCGGCGCCGGCCCCAGCGGGCTGTCCTGCGCTTATCATCTCAAACGTCTAGGTCATGATGTGGAAATCCGTGAAGCCGGTCCGTTTGCCGGAGGCATGATTCATTTTGGCATCCCGGCCTACCGCATGCCGCGCAATGAGCTCAATGCCGAGATCAAGCGTGTTGAAGACATGGGCGTGAAGATTGTACTCAATCATCGGGTTGAGGATGTATTGGCCGAAAAAGAGGATGGTGGTTTCGATGCCGTGTTCATCGCTGTCGGCGCACATCTGAGCAAGAATATTGATATCCCCGGCCGCGATGCAGCCAAGATTATGGATGCGGTTAGCTTCCTCAAGAGCGTGGAAAATGGTGAAGAGCTGCAAATGGGCAGGCGCGTAGCCATTTACGGCGGCGGCAATACAGCCATGGATGCAGCACGTACCGCCAAACGTCTGGGCGCAACCGAAGCGGTCATCATCTACCGCCGCGACCGTGCCAGCATGCCGGCGCATGATTTCGAGGCCGATGAAGCCATCGAGGAAGGCGTAAAAATAAACTGGCTGCGCACCATCAAGGAGATCGATGCCACCACCTTCAAGGTTGAGGTGATGGAGCTCGATGATAGCGGCCGCCCGCAACCCACCGGACGCTTTGAATCACTGGAAGTCGATTCGCTCATCATGGCTGTGGGTCAGGATACCGACACCGCTTTCCTGAGGCAGATTCCCGGCATCGAATTCAACCGTGACGACACGGTGATTGTGAATAATGGCATGATGACCGGTGCCGACGGCATCTTCGCTGGTGGTGACATGGTACCTTCAGAGCGCTCGGTAACCATTGCCACCGGCCACGGCAAAAAAGCCGCACGGCATATCGATGCATGGCTGCATGGCAGCACCTATCAGGCCGCCGACAAGCATCCCATCGTCGGCCATGAAAGCCTGCAGCTATGGTATCGCACGGAAGCGCCGAAGAAGAAACAGGGCGAGCTGGCTCCGGAAAATCGTCTGGGCGGCTTCGAGGAAATTATGCAGGGCCTCTCCGAAGAAGAAGCGCAGTTCGAGGCACGCCGTTGCCTGTCCTGCGGCAACTGCTTCGAATGCGACGGTTGTTATGGCTCCTGTCCGGAGGATGCGATTATCAAGCTCGGCAAGGGCAACCGTTACCAGTACAACTACGACCGCTGCACCGGCTGCGCTACCTGCTACGAGCAGTGTCCCTGCCACGCTATCGAGATGGTTATCGACACCTCCGCACAAACCGCAAAGGGAGGTGCCGCATGAGCGATAAGAATAAACCCGCAAATGCCACCCCTGAGCAACAAGCACCGCAGGTCGCCATGGATGGCGGCACAGCCGTAGCGCATGTCGCCTATCGCGTCAGTCAGGTCATCTCCATCTACCCCATCACCCCTTCCACCGATATGGCCGAACTGTCCGACAACTGGTCCTCGCAGGGCAAGCCGAACATCTGGGGACAGGTGCCGGATGTCATTGAAATGCAGAGTGAGGGTGGTGCCGCCGGCACAGCCCACGGCGCACTTCAGACCGGCGCTTTAACCACCACCTTCACCGCTTCGCAGGGCCTGATGCTGATGCTGCCCAATATGTACAAGATTGCCGGCGAATTAACCGCCTGCGTCTTCCATGTGGCCGCCCGCTCGCTCGCCGCACAGGGCCTTTCCATTTTTGGCGATCATCAGGATGTGATGGCAGCCCGCACCACCGGCTTTGCCATGCTCGCCTCATCTTCGGTGCAGGAAGCCCATGATGCCGCACTGATCACCCATGCAGCCACACTTGAAGCCCGCATTCCCTTCATTAACTTCTTCGACGGCTTCCGCACCTCGCACGAAATCAACAAAATCCATCTGATTCCTGATGCGCAAATCCGCGCAATGATTGATGATGAGCTGGTCTTCGCGCATCGTGACCGGGCGCTGAATCCCAGCAACCCCTTCATTCGCGGCACGGCACAGAATCCGGATGTCTATTTTCAGGGCCGTGAAAGCGTGAATCGTTTCTATGCCGCCACACCTGAGATTGTGCAGAATAACATGGATCGCCTCGCCGCCCTCACCGGTCGGCAGTATCACCTGTTCGACTACCACGGCGCGCCTGATGCCGAGCATGTCATCATCATCATGGGTTCGGGCGCTGAGACCGTGTGCGAAACCATCGATGCACTCAACGCGCAGGGCGCAAGTCTGGGTGTACTTATTGTCCGACTGTATCGTCCGTTCAGTGCCCAACACATGGTTGCGGCCTTGCCTGCAAGCACCAAGCGCATTGCTGTACTCGATCGCACCAAGGAGCCGGGCTCCGGTGGCGAACCACTGTATCTGGATGTGGTAACCGCACTGGTGGAGAGTGTTGCCGATGGCAGCTTCCCGCATATGCCTGCTGTTATCGGCGGGCGTTATGGCCTTTCATCCAAGGAATTCACCCCGGCCATGGTTCAATCGATATATGCAGAGCTGGGCAAGGACAAGCCCAAAAACCACTTCACCATTGGCATCAACGACGATGTCACCCACACCAGTCTGGAATACGATCCCTCATTCAGCATTGAGCCCGAAGATGTCACCCGCGCCCTATTCTTCGGTCTGGGCTCCGATGGCACGGTCTCGGCCAACAAGAATAGCATCAAAATCATCGGCGAAAGTACCGATCTCTATTGTCAGGGTTATTTTGTCTACGATTCGAAAAAGGCCGGCTCGCACACCATCTCCCATCTGCGCTTCGGTCCGCACCCGATTCACGCCCCCTACCTGATCGAATCGGCCAATTTCATCGCCTGTCACAAGGCCACCTTTATCGATGAAGTGGACATGCTGGACAAGGCGGCGGACGGCGCAGTCTTCCTGCTCAACACACCGCATACTGCCGATGAGGTATGGGGCACCCTGCCACTGCCCGTACAGCAACAGATGATTGAGCATCATGTGCGTTTTTATGTGATTGATGCCTCAAGCGTAGCCCGCGACACCGGCATGCGCGGCCGTATCAACACCATCATGCAAACCTGCTTCTTCGCCCTCTCAGGCGTACTGCCGCGTGATGAAGCCATCGAAAAAATCAAGACAGCCATCGAAAAAACCTACTCCAAGAAAGGCGCTGAAATCGTGCAGCTGAACTTCCTCGCCGTGGATTCGGCACTGGATCATCTGCATGAGGTGAAGGTGCCGAGAACCGCCGACAGCCTGCGCCAGATGCATCTGGCAGTACCTGCCGCCGCACCGAAATTCGTGCAGGAAGTAACCGGCCCCATGCTCGCCGGGCATGGCGATGCACTGCCGGTAAGCATGCTGCCGGTGGATGGCACCTACCCATCCAGCACAGCCATGTGGGAAAAGCGCAATATTTCGGATTTCGTGCCTCTGTGGGAATCCGATACCTGCATTCAGTGTGGTAATTGCAGCTACGTCTGCCCGCATAGTGTGATTCGTGCCAAGTTTTATCATGAAGACCATCTGGAGAAGGCGGATGAGGGCTTCCATTCCGCCCCGGTCAGCGCACGTGGTTTCCCCGAAACCCGTTATACCCTGCAAATCTATGTTGAGGATTGCACGGGCTGCGAGTTGTGCGTGCATGCCTGCCCGGCGCTTGATCCGCAGGACCCGACGCGCAAGGCCATCAATATGACCGACAAAGCACCGTTACTGGAACAGGAAAAGAAGAATGTCGAATTTTTCGAAACCATCCCCTACAACGAGCGCGCCAATATCGACTTCTCCTCGGTGCGCGGCACACAGTTCCTCGAACCCTTGTTCGAGTTCTCCGGGGCTTGCTCCGGTTGCGGCGAAACGCCCTACATCCGCCTGCTCACCCAGCTCTTCGGGCCACGCCTGCTGGTTGCCAATGCCACTGGCTGCTCGTCCATTTTCGGCGGTAATCTACCAGCCACGCCGTGGAGCAAGAATGCCGACGGCAAAGGCCCTGCATGGTCCAATTCATTATTTGAGGACAACGCGGAATTCGGCCTTGGCATGCGCATCTCGGCCGACCATCAACTGGCCATGGCCAAGCAGCGCCTGCATGAAATGGGTGCCGACTATCTCGATCTGGAATTTATCGAAAACCTGTGCAACACAGAGCAGCACATCGGCTCGGAGATGCACAAACAGGCCGTGCGTGTGAAAGCACTGAAGAGCAAGCTGGCCGAGCTCGACACACCGGCATCGCGCGAACTGCTAACGGTTGCCGACCATCTTCTCAGGCGCAGTGTCTGGCTGGTCGGTGGTGATGGCTGGGCCTACGATATTGGCTCGGCAGGCCTGGATCATGCGCTGGCTACCGGTCGCAATATCAATGTACTGGTGCTGGATACCGAGGTGTATTCCAATACTGGCGGGCAGGCCTCGAAATCCACGCCAACCGCCGCCACAGCCAAATTTGCTGCTGCCGGCAAACGTGTCGGCAAGAAGGATCTGGCTCTGCAGGCCATCTCTTATGGCAATGTCTATGTGGCACGTGTCGCCATGGGTGCGAATCCGCAGCAGACACTTCTCGCCATGCGTGAGGCCGAGGAATACGACGGCCCATCATTGATTCTGGCCTACAGCCATTGCATCGCCCACGGCATCGATATGACCAAGGGCCTCACCCAGCAGGATCTGGCTGTTGCCAGCGGTTACTGGCCGCTGATCCGCTACAATCCAGCCTTGCGTCGCGCCGGCAAGAAGCCATTTGTGCTGGATTCACCGGCCCCGCGCATCAAGCTCAAGGATTACGCCTACAATGAAATGCGCTACAAATCGATTCTGCGCACCAATCCGGAAGAGGCTGAACGCCTTATGGCTCAGGCTCAGGCCACGCTGGAACGGCGCTGGAACACCTATGAGCACATGGCCACACAGGAATCATCCGACTTCCAGCCGACCGGCTAATTTGAAGTCGCTTAAAGAATAAAATCACTAGCAAGGATGCCCTGCATGTCAGGGCATCCTTGCATGTATCAGGCTGAAAAAACCTTCAAGACACCAGCCTTATCGGCGGCCTCAACCGCGGCCTCCCCCTCAGCCATGGCCTCAGTGGCACGATCAAATTCCATCAGGCCCATATGCCCCAGTCGCGGCTCGATTAAAACATCGGGCGGATTATCGGCCAGCCGGTTGCGGGTAAGGATGTCCTGCATGATGTCGATAGAGCCGACAATCACCTCGAACATATTCGGCCGGCGTGGCGCACTTTCTGCCAGTAAACCATTCTCGGGTAGCCATGCCTGCATCCGCTCACGCAGTGGCGCAAGCTCCTCAGAGATGCGCTGAAAGAATTCACTTTCCGGCAGATTCAGCGATAAACGGCTTTCGCGCTCAGCAAAGCGTGCCTTACGGTCGGACGGTTCACCATTAAGATTCACCCCGATCACCACATCCGCCCCCAGAGCACGACAGATGGATACCGGCACAGGATTTACCAGACCGCCATCCACCAGCCAGCGGCCATCGCGGCAAACCGGCGCAAACAGCCCCGGCAAAGCCATGGAGGCGCGAACCGCCAGCGGCAGAGGCCCGTCGCACAGGCTCATCTCCTTGCCGCTATCCAGATCCGCAGCCACGGCAGCATAGGCCATCGGCAGGGATTCAATGGAAACATCTGCCACGAAGGCGGCTAATTCCTCCATCAAACGACCACCCTGAATCAAACCACCACTACTCAGGGAAAAATCCATCAGACGCAATACCTGCCTGTTGGTGAGTTTGGCCGCCCATTCGGCCAGCCCGTCGAGTTGCCCGCAGGCAAGGGAAGCACCAATCATGGAGCCCATGGATGATCCACAGACAACATCCGGCCGGATACCACGCTGCTCAAGGGCACGGATCACGCCGATATGTCCCCAGCCGCGCGCCGCGCCACTACCCAAAGCCAGACCGATCCGTTTTGCTTTACTCATGATGCACCCCGATGATTTTTATTATGGCACAAAAAAGGGCCGCGGATGCGGCCCTTATCCGGGCGAACCCGGTGATCGATTGGCAAAGCAGCCCAGTCTCAACGAACCTCGATTGATTTCGGCTTGGCGCTTTCACGCTTATGCAGACGCACCTCCAGCACACCATCTTTCATCTCTGCCTCAACATGTTCGCCATCGATATTGGTCGGCAGGCTGAAGCTGCGTGAGAAGCTGCCATAGGCACGCTCCACGCGATGCACGTTCTTTTCAGTCACGTCCTTTTCATATCGACGCTCGCCGGAAAGGGTCAGCACGCCGTCGTGCACCTCCACCTTGACGTCCTTCTTGTCGATGCCCGGCAATTCGGCCTGCACCAGTAATGCATCCTCGGTTTCGCGTATATCTACCGACGGCGCCCAGTGGCCTGCGTTTTCTTCACTGATTCCGCTCCTGCCATCGTCAAGCAAACGGCTTAACTGCCGATTCATGGATTCCAGCTCCTGCCATGGAGCCCAACGCACCAAAGTCATAACCATGACCTCCTTCACAAGTTGTTATCATACCGGGAAACATCCCGGTAAATATTTTGTATGGGCAGTTTTTGGCATTTTCAAGTGTGAGCGAAAAATACATATCACAGGGGCTGGTTTCATTTAATATAGGGAGCAAGTAAGATACGGGCTTCGGTAATGTCCCAACGCGCGGTTAGCTCAGCTGGATAGAGCGCAGCCCTCCGAAGGCTGAGGCCACAGGTTCGACTCCTGTACCGCGCGCCATTTTCTTCGATTTACAAACCCTATGCGAGACCCAAGCGTTTGCGCATTGCTTCCATATGCGACGCGACTTCCTCGTGGGCTTCCTCTGAGTCCGTATCCTTATCCACCCAGCGCACATGCTCCTCACCCAACTCCTGTAGAAACGGCGATGGAGCCAGTGATTCGATCTGACCATAGCGTTTTCGCTTTTTCGAACAGCTCATGGTGAGATGGAAACGCGCCCGGGTCACAGCCACATACATCAACCGCCTTTCCTCTTCCAAACGCTGTTCCTCCACCGCATTGCGATGTGGAAACCCGCCCTCTTCCATGCCGATGATATACACATGGTCGAATTCCAGACCCTTGGCGGCATGCACCGTCATCAGGCGTACTACATCGCTGCCGGCTTCATCATCGCGATCGGCCCACAGCGCAAGACGCTGAATAAAATCGGAGAGATTGCCACCCCTCTCAGCATGATCCACCCACCAACGACGGAGTTCCGCAACATTACCCATACGGGCATCACGTTCCTTCTCGTCCTCGGCATCGGATTCAATCGCATTGGCCAAGCCTGAGTCCTGCATCAAGGTATCAAAGGCATCATCGGGTTCGCAGTTGGTAAACATATGACCTGTCGCCACCATCAGTTCGGCAAAGCTGGTAAATGCAGTCTTCCTGCTATGTGAAAAATCGTCGTGCAGACAGGCATCTACTAAAGAGCAGTCATGCTGTCGGGAGAATACACCGAGATCGCCCATCGCCTTATCACCGATACCGCGCCGTGGTCGGGAAATGGCGCGCATAAAGGCCAGATCATCATCTGGATTGGCGACAAGCCGCATATAGGAAAGCACATCGCGAATCTCGGCCCGCTCGAAGAAGGAAAGACCACCGCTCACGTGGTAGGGCACGCTCAGCTGACGCAGAGCAAGCTCCAGTGGACGCGACTGATAGGAGGCGCGATACAGCACGCAGAAATCCCCCCAGCTGGCATCCTGTGGCAGATGTCTCGCCACGATATCGCCAGCCACGCGGTCGGCTTCATCATCCGGTGTGGCCGCCTCCCAGATGCGCGCCGGTTTGCCGCGTCCGAGATTAGAACGCAGCGCCTTGCCCAGCCGCTGACTGTTATTGCAAATCAGGGCATTGGC
>Ga0316187_10003771_pt1 | contig 13154 bp, 11 predicted proteins | sample CroRivburrow1_MG_FD_204927 | JGI IMG/M metagenome (GOLD analysis project Ga0316187, IMG submission 204927) | Coastal sediment microbial communities from Maine, United States - Cross River worm burrow 1 | ecosystem: Environmental > Aquatic > Marine > Coastal > Sediment | place: USA: Maine...
AAAAGAACGTTCAGAAAATATTATGATCGTTGACCTGGTGCGTAATGATCTATCAAAAACTGCCATAAAGGGTTCTGTAACCGTTGAAGAATTGTGTAAAGTATATACATTTGATCAGGTTCATCAATTAATTTCGACTGTTACTTCTTTGGTCGATGAAAAAACAGATAGTATTGATGTCATAAAAAGCCTATTCCCTATGGGAAGTATGACCGGTGCCCCTAAAATATCGGCCATGCAAATTATTGAAGTACATGAATCTACTAAACGAGGAATATACTCAGGAGCTGTTGGATATTTTACACCTAATGATGATTTTGATTTTAGTGTAGTAATACGGAGTATTTTATACAACAGTACGAAGAGATACTTGTCATATTCAGTTGGTAGTGCTATCACATCAAAATCAGATCCCGAAAAAGAATATCAAGAATGTTTATTAAAGGCTATAGCGATGAAAAAGGCATTGAAAAATTAAAGTACTTTATTCATCTTATTATTGATCTCATCTAAACATAAATTACCGATGCTACCTAAATGTGAATGCTTAATTTTTTTATCGGGCTTAAATTCACCCTTTTCGACCTTAGCTCCTACTATTTTATACGCATCCCTAAATGCTATTCCTTGTTGTACCAAATTATTTACTTCTTCAACGGTAAATAAATAATCATACTTTTTATCTTCAAGAATGGTCTTGTTAACTCTCACATTTTGCATTGAAAATGTCAACATTTCTAAACATGATTTTAGAGTCTGAATACCAGGTATTAAACCTTCCTTAATCATTTGAAAGTCTCTATGATAACCACTTGGTAGGTTATTAGTGATCATGGTCATTTCATAAGGCAATGCCTGCAGTGCATTGCACTTTCCACGGATCAATTCGAATACATCTGGATTCTTTTTATGAGGCATAATACTTGATCCCGTAGTGAATTCGTCCGGAAAAGATATAAAATTAAAATTCTGACTCATATACAGACAAATATCCATCGCAAATTTAGCCAAGGTACCTGCCACCGCACTTAGCCCCGTAGCTACTGCTTTTTCTGTTTTCCCTCTACTCATCTGTGCAGCCACCACATTATATTTTAATGTTTCAAAACCTAATAATTCAGTGGTATATGCTCGATCAATATTAAATGAACTGCCATAACCTGCTGCCGAACCTAAGGGGTTTTGATCCGCTATTTTATAAGCAGCATTTAATAGATATATATCATCGATTAAACTTTCGGCATAAGCAGAAAACCACAACCCAAAAGAAGAAGGCATGGCTACTTGAAAATGAGTATACCCAGGAAGTAATACGTTTTTGTGTTCCTTCGCTTTAGATATAAGCAGATCAAATAAGGTCTTGATCTGTTGTTTAATTTCAATAATTTCATCTTTTAAAAATAAATGAACATCAACCAATACCTGATCATTTCTTGAACGTGCCGTATGGATTTTTTTACCGGTGTCTCCTAACTTTTCTGTCAACAAAAATTCCACCTTTGAATGTACATCTTCAAATGAATCTTCAATGATAAATTGGCCCTTTTCGATTTGTTGAAGTATCACATTGAGTTCAACTTCTAAAGCTTTTATTTCATTATCTGATAGAATCCCTATTTTATGTAGCATTTTAGCATGGGCAATAGAACCTATCACATCATATTTAGCCAACAGTAAGTCTAATTCTCTATCATTTCCAACAGTGAACATATCTATTTTTTTATCTGTACTAAAGCCTTTATCCCAAAGTTTCATTTGTTATTTTTTTATAATATTTTACTTAACAAATCGATATAGATCTGTATTCCTTCTTCAATCTCATGAACATAAATAAATTCATCAGCAGTATGTGATCTTAACGAATCTCCAGGCCCTAATTTTAAGGACGGACAACTCAACACAGACTGATCAGATAATGTCGGTGATCCATAAATATCTCTACCCATAGAAACACCCGCTTTTACAATAGGATGTTCTGCCGAAATGGATGATGAATTTAATCGTAAAGAGCGCGGTTTTATCTCCACATCCATATGTTCGTTTATAATATCTAAGACCTCCTGATTACTATATTTATCAGTTACCCGAACATCCACAACAAAATGACAGTCAGCAGGTATCACATTGTGTTGAGAACCTGCATTTATTTGGGTAACCGTCATTTTCACTTTTCCTAAAGTTTCTGATTCTTTGGGAAATTGAAAGGTTTTAATCCATTTTATTCCCTCTATCGCTTTATAAATTGCATTATCTCCCAAACCATGTGCGGCATGTCCTGCTTTTCCATGCGCGTAACAGTCTAAGACTAATAATCCTTTTTCGGCGATAGCTAATTGCATTAAAGTAGGCTCCCCAACAATGGCAAAATCTATTTTTGGTAGTAATGGCAATACACTGTTAAGTCCGTTTTGTCCTGAACTCTCTTCCTCAGCCGAGGCTACAATAATCAAATTGTACTTTAAACTTTCCTCATTGTAATAGTAAGCGAAAAGTGATAATAGTGAAACAAGGCATCCACCCGCATCATTACTCCCTAAACCATATAACTTATCTTCAAGTATTTCAGGTTTAAATGGATCTCTTGTATAACCATTATTTGGTTTTACTGTATCATGATGAGAATTCAACAGAATAGTTGGCTTTGAATCATCAAAAAATTTGTTTTTTGCCCAAATATTGTGATTACTACTATCAAACTTAATGTCATACGTAGAAAACCATTGCATGATCAAAAGTGCTGTTTCATCCTCTTCAGACGAAAATGACTGTTTAGAAATCAATTTTTGCAATAACAATATTGCATCTTCAGTTAGTTGTTTGATCATAATGTTAAAGTTGTACTCAGTTGATCTTTATTTGCAATTATTGAAGGATTTCCTATAATAATCTTTGATACCCCATGTTGCAACGCAAAAAAACAATTCTCTAATTTTGGCAACATCCCCTCCGAAATAATATGATCTTCTTTTAATTCTGCATATTTTTTTAAATCAATATTTTCAATTACTGAATTACTATCGGTAACATCTTTTAACACACCATCTTTTTCAAAACAATAGATTAAAATTGATTGATAGTCTTTAGATAATTTTGAAGCAATTTCAGAAGCAATAGTATCAGCATTGGTGTTTAATAATTGCCCTTTATTGTCATGGGTAATTGCACAAAACACCGGTGTTATTTTATTTTCTAACAATAGTTTAATCGTGCTCTGATTTACGGTGTCAATATCTCCTGCAAAACCATAATCAATATCTTTAACGATCCGTTTATGAGCTTTAATAGTATTTCCATCTGCTCCAGATAATCCCATAGCATTACAATTATTCTTTTGTAACTGGGCAACTATATTTTTATTGATCAACCCTGCATAAACCATTGTGACCACCTCTAAATTATCATGATCAGTAATTCGTCTGCCGTTCATCATTTTAGGAGCCAACCCCAATTGATTTGACAATTCAGTTGCTTTTTTACCGCCACCATGCACAAGAATTTTATCTCCATCCAATAGTGCGAAATTTGCCAAAAACACTCTCAATTGATTACTATCATTAATCACATTTCCTCCAATTTTTACAATATGTACTATTGACTTATTAATCATCTTATATCTCTTAAAACAATAGGTAATTTATTTATTTTAATTCATTTAAAGACTCTACCAAAGCTTCAATAAAAGTATCAACATGTTCTTTTTGAATGGTCAGAGGGGGTAAAATTCGCAATAATTTCTTATTATTTGCTCCTCCTGTAAAAATATGTTTTTCATAGATTAGTTTTTTTCTTAATTCAGCTACCTCAAAATCAAATTCAAGTCCTAACATCAATCCTCTTCCTTTAATGCTTTTAACTTGAGGTATACTATTCGCTTTATCTATAAAATAATTCGACATCATTTCAACATTTCCCAATAAATTATTCTGTCCAATTACATCTAATACCGCTATGGCTGCAGCACATGCCAAATGATTTCCCCCAAAGGTAGTCCCTAACATACCATATGTTGCCCGAAATTTTGGAGAAATAAGTATGGCTCCAATTGGAAAACCGTTACCCATACCCTTAGCAATTGAAATGATATCCGGTTTAACACCGTGAATTTGATGTGCAAAGAATTTACCAGTCCTTCCATAACCAGATTGCACCTCATCTACTATAAAAACAACCTTATGTTTATGGCATAATTCCTCTAATCCTTGAAAAAATAAAGTAGTCCCTTGATCTAATCCGCCAACTCCCTGAATACCTTCTATTATTACAGCACAAACATCACCCTTAGTCAATTCTTTTTCTACTAAACTAATATCATTTAATGGAAAAAATGTTTTAGGGTTTGTTGAATTTATGGGAGCGCTGATCTTTTGATTATCAGTTACCGAAACTGCTAACGAGGTTCTACCATGAAAAGAATTCTCAAAACAAATGACCTTTTTTTTACCCGTATAAAACGAGGCTAGCTTTAAGGCGTTTTCATTTGCTTCAGCTCCTGAATTACACAAAAATAAATTATACTCTTGATATCCTGATAATACACCTAGCTTTTTGGCTAACTCAGCTTGTAATGGATTTTTTACTGCATTAGAATAAAACCCAATGGCGTCTAACTGCTCCTTGAGTTTTGATACGTAATGAGGATTTGAATGCCCAATAGAAATAACTCCATGTCCACCATAAAAATCTAAATATTTATGTCCATTAGAATCTGTAATAAATACATCCTCCGCCTTTACTGGGGCTACATCGTACAATGGATATACGTCAAACAAATTCATATTTTACATTTTTGAGATTTCATTAATTTTATTAAATGAGGTCACAATACCTCTAATCAAAGACGAACTTAAGCCGTGGTGCTCCATTTCATTCAGCCCTTCAATGGTACAACCTCTTGGTGTAGTGACCTTATCTATTTCTTCTTCAGGGTGCCTACCCGATTCTACCAATAACGTAGCAGCCCCAAGACAAGTTTGCATAGCCATTTCTTGAGCTATATGAGATTCAAAACCTAACTGTATAGCGCCTTGTGTTGTGGCTCTGATCAATCGCATCCAAAAAGCAATACCGCTGGCACAGATAACCGTGGCCGCCTGCATTTGATCTTCGGGTATTTCAATTGATGTACCAAGACGATTATATATAGATGAAGCTATATTAATTCTCTTTTTACCTTTTTCATTACAACAAATACAGGTTATAGATTTGCCCACAGAAATAGCCGTATTAGGCATAGATCGAATTATATAATTATCTGAACCGATTATTGATTCTATTGAATTAATTTTAAATCCGGTAACTGTTGAAATAACCACATGATTTTCTGAAAGAATATCGGCTATTTCCACCAATATATTTTTTACATGCCCCGGTTGTACAGATATAATAATTATATCAGATTTACTTACTGCTTCCTTATTATCTGAAGTAATATTTACGTTATCATATTCTGACCAATTTTCAATATTCTCAGTATTTCTTTTTGTAAGGTACAATGTTGTTACGGCATTGTTAATAATAAGCCCTTTGGCTATTGAGAGACCTAAATTTCCTGCACCTAAAATTGCTATTTTCATTTGATCATTTTTTTTAGAAATATGTGGCTTTAAGTTGTAATCCTTCTTTCTCATCAAAACCAAAAAGTAAATTCATATTCTGTACTGCCTGGCCTGAAGCTCCTTTTACCAAATTGTCAATAACACTTGAAATTAGCAATTTATTCTTATGCTTGTGAAGGTGAATTAGACATTTATTAGTATTTACAACTTGCTTTAAATGCAGTACTTCATTACTTATAAATGTAAAGGCCGAATCCTTATAAAAGTCTTGATATAAATTTTTTGCTTCTTCGAGTGATCCATTAAATTTGGTATATAATGATGCAAAAATTCCCCTGCTAAAATTTCCCCTATTAGGAATGAAATTTATTTCTTCTTCGAACGAACTTTGCAATTGTGACACACTTTGGTTTATTTCATCTAAATGTTGATGTGTAAATGGTTTGTAATATGAAAAATTATTATCTCGCCACGTAAAATGAGTTGTTGTTGATAATGAGGTCCCGGCACCTGTTGCTCCGGTTACAGCATTAACATGAAGATCATCAATAATCAAATTATTTTTCGCTAAGGGCAACAGGGCTAATTGTATTGCAGTAGCAAAACAACCTGGGTTCGCAATATTTGTTGAATCCTTAATTTCTTTAAAATTCAATTCAGGTAAACCGTAAGTGAATTTTTTATTTTGAAATATTGAATTTCCTTTCAATCTAAAATCATTACTCAAATCAATTATTTTTGTAGATTCAGAAAATTCATTCTTTTCTAAAAAGGACTTGGAATACCCATGCCCCAAACACAAAAACAAGGCATCTACTTTTAGGTTTACGGTTTTAGTAAACTTCATAGCAATTTCGCCTACCAAATCCTGATGGACACTACTTATTTCATTACCCGCATTCGAAGTACTATACACAAAATTTATGTTAGATTCTTTATGCTGCAATAATATTCTGATAAGTTCACCGGCTGTATACCCCGCACCTCCAATAATTCCAACTTGTATCATTATGATTTGTTTACTTGATTATAAATTTTATTCTGATTTGATAAGATTTTAATAAATCCTTTGGCATCATCAGCAGTCCATCCATTGTTCATTTCTCCATACGAAGCAACAGGAGAATTCATTAAATCATTAGATGAAGTAATACCATCTAAAGCAAATCTATAAGGATGTAATGTAACAATCACATCACCATTTACATTATTTTGTGAGTCTGATAAAAATGCTTCAATATTTCTCATTACCTCATCTAAATAATGACCCTCATGCAGCATTGTTCCATACCAATTAGATAAATATTCTTTATGGTGCTGTTGCCATTTGGTTAGTACATGTTTTTCTAACAAATGATGGGCCTTGATAATTATTAATGATGCTGCTGCTTCAAATCCTACCCTTCCCTTAATACCAATGATAGTATCTCCCACATGAATATCCCTGCCAATAGCATAATTAGAAGCTATTTCATTTAATATCTGAATATTTTCTTCAGGTTTAGATTTAACATAATTTATTGCGACCAACTCTCCTTTTTCAAAACTTAAATTTACTTTTTCTGAACCAGTTTTTTGCAACTGACTTGGATAAGCTTCTTCAGGTAATGGTAAATTAGAAGTTAAGGTTTCTACACCACCAACACTGGTACCCCAAAGGCCTTTATTAATAGAGTATTTTGCTTTTTCCCAAGGAATATCTATACCTTTCTCCTTCAAATAATCAATTTCAGATTGTCTTGATAATTGCAGATCTCGGATGGGGGTAATAATCTCAATTTCAGGAGCTAAAATTTGAAAGATCATATCGAACCTTACTTGATCATTACCAGCTCCTGTACTGCCATGTGCAATATATTTCGCTCCAATATTTTTCGCATAACTAACAATTTCTATTGCCTGAATAATCCGTTCGGCACTTACAGAAAGCGGGTAAGTATTATTTTTTAACACATTGCCATAAATAAGATATTTAACCACTTTTTGATAGAACAAGGTAACTGCATTAATATTTTTATACGATTCGACGCCTAAACTATAGGCCTTTTCTTCTATGTGTTTAATCTCTTCATCTGTAAATCCTCCCGTATTTACACTTACTGCATGAACTTCAAAACCTTGATCTGCTGACAAGTATTTTGCACAATATGAAGTGTCTAATCCACCACTATAAGCTAGTACTACTTTTTTCATGACTTTTTGTTTTTGAGAAATAATGATTGTTTTATGTTTTTTAATCGTTGTAACACTTTTTTGTTATACGGATGATCGTGTATTTTTTCCTTTTTTGATTTACTATCGCTATTAGGGTCATACAGCATACCTGTACATAAACATAACTTTTGCTCTGTTCGTGTTAAGATATCATAGTTTTTACAAGTCTGACAACCTTTCCAAAATACCGGATCATCTGTAAGTTCTGAAAATGTAACTGGTTTGTAACCCAATTCATAATTTATTTTCATGACTGCCAACCCTGTTGTAATTCCAAAAATCTTAGCTTCTGGAAATTTATCTTTTGAATGCTCAAATATGACTTTCTTGATTTTTTTAGCTAACCCTTGATTTCTAAAATCGGGATGAACTATTAATCCTGAGTTTGCGACAAATTTATTATGCCCCCATACTTCGATATAACAAAAACCTGCAAATTTATCGTCCTCTAAGGCAATAACGGCATTATTTTTTTCTAGTTTACTTATAATATATTCCGGTGTACGTTTGGCTATTCCGGTTCCCCTAACTTTGGCCGATTCTGCAATGGTCTCGCAAATTATGGATGCATATTTACTATGCGATTTATTTGCAATAACTATATTCATAGTATTGTAATTAAATTATTAAAATGTTTGAAAAAAATGTTTGGAAAAAGAACCGGACTCACCTAAGTTCATATAAAAAGTATGTACCCTTACGGGCGACGACCTATGGTAATGCGTCTTACAATTGCAAAATTTGTATGTGATAGTATCATTTTCACGAAGCAATAATAAAACTTTTCTATGAAAAATCATAAAAAAAAATTAGAATTAGCCAATTATTATCATTTCAAGAATTAATAAGACTTAAAATTATTTATTCAATAATTAATTCGTAACAATAAGTGCATAAATTCAACAAATTAAGATAACGTATTGATAATGCGTTGTTTAAGATAAAAGTTCTTATCTTTAATTAACATTTTTATTGTAAGCCAGAGCTCTTTTAATATTTTTGATACAAAGGGCAATACATGATTCATAAAGAATTTGATTTTTACAACCATAATGTCAAGTTTTTCGGTCAATATTGGCAAACCGCCTCAACTAATGCAGTAATTATCTTAGTTCATGGCATGGGCGAACATTCTACACGATATGCCGATTTTGTAATTCCAGAATTTTTGAAAAATGATATATCGGTTATTGCTTATGATCAGTTTGGACATGGTAAAACTCAAGGTAAAAGAGGTCACAATCCAGGTTTTGAATCTGTTCTTGATTGTGTAGAAATAGTAATCAATAAGGCTAACACAATATTTAGCAACATTCCAGCTTTTCTTTATGGCCATAGCATGGGAGCTAACGTTGTGATCAATTATGTATTAAAGAGAAAAAATAATCTTAACGGAGTAATTATGACAAGTCCGTTTTTTAGATTAGCCTTTCAGCCGCCATCCTGGAAATTGGCCTTAGGTAAAATATTACATAAAATAGCACCCTCCTTTACTATGAAAAGTGAATTGGATGTCACTGCATTATCACGAGACAAACATGAAGTTCAAAAGTATATAAACGACCCGTTAGTTCATGATAAAATAAGCCCTAATTACTCGTTGACTTTTATGAAAACAGGAATATGGGCAATTAATAACGTCGATAAATTGTTATTGCCAGTGCTGTTAATACATGGTACAGGAGACCGATTAACTAGTCATGAAGCTTCCAAAGAATTTGCGGTTAATAATAACAAAATCAGCTTAAAATTAGTTAAAGATGGTTATCACGAATTACATAATGATTTGTGTAAAAAAGATATTATGCTTAGTATTGTACAATGGATTGAGCTTACGCTCAAGAAAAAAAGAAAAAGTTAAATCGCTATGAAAAAATTACTCCCCTTATTTTTTTGGGCAATATATGTATTGTCTTTTGCTCAAAATGGACTGATCTCAGAACTAACAGATGATGCTGCTTTCAGTTCTATTGAAGAATTAAATTTATTGACTTATCCAGAAGTTATTGATTATACTTGGATGGAAAATTTATATGATTCTCCGTTATATAAAGACACGGAAGAAAAAAACTCCTATGAAGAATTTACGTCTGATCTCTTAAAATTACGTTTAGGAAATTTAAATGATAGAACCCCTTTTAATGTCGAGTACAATGCCACATTAGAGCGCTATATAAGATTATATTTAAAAACTAGAAAAGATGATATTTCAAATTTAATGGATAAGGCAAAATATTACTTTCCAATTTTTGAAGAATATCTTGACAAATACAACTTACCCTTAGAAATAAAATACTTGGCTATAGTGGAATCTGCCCTAAAACCGAATGCGAGATCAGCTTATGGAGCGACAGGATTATGGCAATTTATGTATCATACAGGTAAGCAATTCGGACTTAAGGTTACCTCTTATGTTGATGAGCGATCTGACCCAATAAAATCAACTGAAGCCGCATGCAAATATTTAGAAAGTTTATATAAAACTTTCGATGATTGGGATTTAGCACTGGCCGCTTATAATTCTGGGCCTGGTAATGTTTCAAAGGCAATTAGACGTTCTGGAGGGTTACGGAATTATTGGAATATTAGAAAATATTTACCTGCAGAAACCCGGGGATACTTACCGGCTTTTTATGCAACTTATTATCTTTTCGAATATGGTAAAGAGCATGATATTTATGCTAAAGACTCTAAAATAACATTTTTTGAAACAGACACGGTTCATGTAAAGAAAAAACTAACTTTTCAAAAAATAAATGAAGTAATTGGAATTGATAAGGGTTTATTAAAAAAGTTGAACCCTCAATACAAGCTAAATATCATTCCGATAATTGATGAGTTTAATGTATTAACACTTCCTAAAAATTATATTGGCAAATTTGTGTCCAGCGAAAATAAAATATATAATATACCGAAAGATAATAGCAAGCGAGAAGTATCAAAGTACATCACTCCAACTCCATACAATAGCTATGTTGTTTTACAAGGTGATAATTTATCTAAAATCGCGAAATCTTTTGAAATTACATTAGGACAAATAAAAACTTGGAATGGCCTGGAAACTAATTACTTAATAGAAGGGCAAAGTTTAGTTGTGTCAATAGATAAAAAAATATATTTAGAGAAGAATTCATCTAGTACCAGCATACAAGCGAAAAATTCATTTATAAAAAAGAGGTCTCTTGAAAATAATCGACAAGTTGAAATGTACACCGTAAAAGAAGGAGATTCACTATTTTTAATTTCAAAAAAATTCCCAGATGTTACTATACATCAAATCCGTAACTGGAACAATATGTGGAATGTTTCTTATGTAGAACCCGGTACTCAACTCAAAATTTTAACAGAAACTGAATAATTTGTAAGTTTTTTACACGTTAATCAGTATGGTTTTACAACTTTCCAAATCTACTATTAGAACCAATATGGTTATATAATTCAATTATAAAATTGGCATAAAAATTATTTTTATACATTTGTTTTTCTTGAACCCATATTTTTGTCTGTCAAAAAATAATAAAAACTAAGCATAATGAAACCCCTTTTTGCCTGTATACTATTGCTATCCTTAAATGTTTTTTCGCAAGAAAAAGAATTGCCTCTGGCAGATAATAAGGAAGTTGCTACCCCTAAGAACATTGAATTGGTAGCTGATGCTGATGATATTAAAAAAGATTCTGCTCAGCTAATTAACCATAAGGAAGCTACGTTAATAGACAGCTTGTGGCTCAGTACTATGTATAATTCGCCATTATATGATGATTTTCAATATGTAGATCCCGACGAAAAAATAAATGATACTATTTTTAATGAACTCAGCACTGAAATTCTTAAAGAAAGGCTTTCATATTTAAACAGTAAAACACCATTTGATGTTTCTTATAATTCTTCTTTAGAACGTATTATTAAGCATTATTTAAAAACTCGTAAATCTACATTGGAGAATCTAATGGGTAAGGCAGCCTATTATTTTCCTATGTTCGAGGAACATCTTGATAAGTATGACCTGCCTTTAGAAATAAAATATTTAGCCATAGTTGAGTCTGCATTACGTCCAAGAGCACGCTCAAGGGTGGGGGCTTCAGGCCTATGGCAATTTATGTATTATACAGGCAAACAGTTTAATTTAAATGTCAGTTCTTATGTAGATGAAAGACATGACCCTATAAGAGCTACTGAAGCAGCCTGTAAATACTTGTCTAGTTTATATACAATCTTTGGTGATTGGGATTTGGCCCTGGCAGCTTATAACTCAGGTCCCGGTAATGTTTCAAAAGCCATCAGACGTTCCGGAGGGAGTAAAAATTATTGGAACATCAGACATTATTTACCACGCGAAACGGCCGGTTACTTACCTGCATTTTATGCCACTTATTATATTTTAGAATATGCAAAAGAGCATGATATCCAACCAAATAAATTGATGATTAATAGATTTGAAACTGATACGGTTCATATAAAACATCAAATTACTTTTGAGCAGATCAATAAGGTTTTGAATACCAATGATGAATTACTCGAACTATTAAATCCTCAATACAAGCTTAATATCATACCATTTATAAAAGATAAAAATTACACCTTACGCCTACCTAAAAATTTGATAGGTAAATTCGTTTCTAATGAAGAGCAAATTTATACTTTCGCGAAAGCCGATGACGCCCTACGTGAAAAACCGCTCCCAAAATATTTTGAATCTCCTCAAAGAATACGATATAGGGTTAAAAATGGTGATTATCTAGGCAAAATTGCCCAAAGATATGGCGTAACTGTTTCTCAAATTAAGCGTTGGAACGGCTTGCGCAGCAACCGTATTAGTATTGGCCAACGATTAACAATTCATCCAAGAAAATTTTCAAGTAATTCATCCAAAACAAAATCAACTATTGCAAAAAGTACAAAGACTAAAATCGTTCCGAAAGGTGACTATACTACTTATGTGGTTAAAAATGGAGACTCTTTATGGTTGATCTCAAGAAAATTTCCTGAAGTTTCTGTTGATCAATTAAAAAGTTGGAACAATATTTGGAGTGTTAAAAGTCTAAAACCGGGCACAAAACTCAAAATCTACAAAGGCTAAATGCTATGAAAAAACTTTTTGTAATTACAATAGTCTTATTATCGATTCTAGCTTGTAATAAAAAAGATGGCTATATAACATTAGTAGAATCAGCCGGAAACATTAACCATTTAACCATTGTTATTGATAATGGCCTTTGGAAAGGGAGCGTTGGAGATTCATTACGTGAAATTATTGGAGCACCAATATTAGGGCTTCCTCAGGAAGAGAATCAATTTTCAGTAACACAAGTACCTCCAAAGACTTTTGGCAGGTTATTCAAAACGAGTAGAAATATACTATTTATTGGAATAGAAGATAAAGTC
>Ga0316187_10003772_pt1 | contig 13152 bp, 13 predicted proteins | sample CroRivburrow1_MG_FD_204927 | JGI IMG/M metagenome (GOLD analysis project Ga0316187, IMG submission 204927) | Coastal sediment microbial communities from Maine, United States - Cross River worm burrow 1 | ecosystem: Environmental > Aquatic > Marine > Coastal > Sediment | place: USA: Maine...
CTTCTACCTGGGCTACCGCAAGTACGCGATGCTGGAAATCATTGGCGCCACCCTACTCTGGGCCCTGTTCCTGAGCACACTGGTCCCAGCATTGATGACGAAAGGTCTCGAAGGCGCCCTCGTCGCGGGCCCCCTCTTCGGCCTGCTCGCCCTCATCCATATCGGCGACGCCCTCCTCACGAGAGCAAAAGCCAGAACAGGCCTACACTCCAAAGACGGCAACCTCCCCACCGAAAATTATTGACGAAAGGTCAGTCTGCAGATGGGTGACGCATGTAAGGGACGCGTGGCGTTGGTTACCGGGGCGAGCCGGGGGATCGGGAAAGCGATTGCACTCCGGCTGGCCCGGCGCCTAGAGCCGACGAGCTAGAACGCTGATGCTGTGGACGCGGAACTTCTGGGCCGCGTTCTGCGTCGAATCTTGGCTGAACGAGTAGGCCTCATTCTGGCTGGTCTGCTCGATCTTGAAACCGGCCTTCTCGATCAAGCGGAGATATCGCTGCGCCTCCTGGGCGCCCCCGATGCATTCGGCCCAGAGCGCGCAGTTGTCCCGAACCGAATCGGGAAGCTCGACCCCCGTCACGATGTCGGAGAACATGAGCCTTCCGCCCGGAGCCAGCACTCGGTGGATTTCCGCGAACACCGTCTCTTTGACCGGCGAAAGGTTGATGACGCCGTTACTGATGACAACGTCGAAGCTTTCATCGTCGAGGGGCAGTGACTCGGCGTAGCCCTTCTTGAAGCTCACGTTCGAAAGCGAGCTTACCTCGAGATTCCGGTGTGCCTTCTCGAGCATGGCGTCGGTCATGTCGAGGCCGGTTACATGGCCCTTCGCGCCAACCTGAAGCGCCGCAAAAAAGGCGTCAGTCCCCGCGCCTGAACCCAGGTCCAGCACCCGCTCGCCCTCGCGCAAGGGCTCGAGGTCGAAGTGATACCCGACGCCGGCAAAGGACTCGAGCGCTCCCGAAGGGATTTTGTCCAGGAGCTCCGGCGAGTAGCCGAGCAGCTCGAGAATGGGACGCCCCGTGGGGAAGTGAAAGTTGCCGCGCGGCAATTGCGCGACGTCCGTGTACATGTCGGCGATGTAGCCGCGAAGCTCTTGAAGATCGATGTTCATGATGTGCCCGAGACACCGCTTGCTTTGCAGCGGCTCCACAAGGTCGTAATCTGCACACAGGCGCCCTGCAATTGCAACCTCGATCGTGTCACCTGGAATGACTACCGAAGACACAAACGCTGACCTCGCCGTCAAGCTCGAAACCCTTGCCAAGGAGCTTCGCGAGCTGGACGAGCGGAATCTCGAGCTCGAGCAGCTGGCGGCCCAGCGGGGGGTCAAGCTCAGCTGCGCCAACATCGCATTGTCCCGCGCAAAGATCGCGTTCGAGCAGGCCGCCAACCGGCGCGAAGAAATGGTGCAGGACGTGGCGCACGACCTACGCACGCCGCTCACTTCGATCAAAGGCGCCACGCAGAACCTCCTCGACGACATGGCGGGGCCTCTGAGCGACTCGGCGCGCGAGTATATCGAGATCGTCGGCGACCAAGCCGAGCGCCTGATCGGAATCGTGAACTGGCTGGTCGACGCAATTCGGGTGTCGCTCGATCCGGTGGAGCTGAAGACGACACCGGTAGAAATCGACCAACTCGCGAAGCGTGTCGTACGCGGCCTTCGCCCCATCGCCGACGAGCAGGAGATCGAGCTCACGGTCGAGACGGAGCCGGCCGGTGCCCTGGTCGATCCCGACAAGCTCCTGCTTGTGCTCGAAAACCTAGTCGGAAACGCGCTCAAATTTACCGAGTCGGGTGGCAAGGTGTCGGTGTCGGTTCGGCCGGTCGACCAGACGGTGGAGATCACCGTCGCCGACACGGGCATCGGTCTCTCGTCCGACGAGGTCGAGCACGTCTTCGATCGCTACTACCGCTCCAGTCACCCGCGGGGCGGTTCGGGCCTCGGCCTTTCGATTTCGCGAGAGCTTGTGCGCCTACACGGAGGCGATGTGGCCCTCAGCAGCGAAAAGGGCAAAGGCAGCACCTTCGTCGTCACACTGCCGAGCGACTGCCGCGAGCTTACGGCTTTGGCACTCCAAGATTCTTGATCAGCCGCGCCAGGTAGGGCTGCCGCACGCCGAGGAGGTCGGCGGCCTTGGTCTGGTGGCCGCCCGTTTCTTCGAGTGCGCGACGAATGATCGCGCGCTTGGCTTCGAGAACCGCGTCACGGTAGGGGCGGATCTGCGAAGAGTCCGTCAGAATAGCGCGCACGGCGCTCGTGTCGCGCTCGAGCGGTGCCTCGAGCTCACGAAGCTCTTCGGGTAGGTCGTCGACTTCGATCTTGTCGTCGGGAGCAAGCACCGCAGCTCGCTCGATGACGTTGTTGAGCTCGCGAACGTTCCCGGGCCACGGGTAGGTTCGCAGCAAGTGCCACGCCTCTTCCGATATGGTGAGAGGAGCGCGGCCGAGGTCGGCGGTACATCGAGCAAGCGCGTGCTCGACGAGCGGCTGCAGGTCCTCCGGCCTCTCTCGAAGCGGCGGCAGCCGAACCGACACGACGTTGAGTCGATAGTAGAGATCGTCACGAAACGCACCATCATCGACGGCCTTGCGCAGGTCGCGATTAGTCGCCGCAACGATTCGAATATCCGCGTCGAGAGTCCTGGTGCCACCGACGCGCTGAAACTGCCGCTCCTGCAGGACGCGAAGGAGCTTGGCCTGCACACCGACACCCAGCTCGCCAACCTCGTCGAGGAACAAGGTGCCGCCCTCAGCCAGCTCGATGCTGCCAGGCTTCGACTTGTGAGCCCCGGTGAACGCGCCCTTTTCGTGACCAAACAACTCACTCTCCAAGAGGTCACCGGCCAGCGTCGCACAGTTCAGGGCGATTAACGCCTCGTTCGCACGCGGGCTTTGCTGGTGGATGTGCCGGGCCATCACCTCTTTGCCGCTCCCACTTTCACCGAGGAGCAGAACGGTGGCATTGCTCGCGGCCGCTCGGCCCGCGAGCCCGAGCGCCTCTTTCATGGCTTTTGAGCCGCCGCGAACGAGCGTGTGACGATCGGAAAGCTGTGTCTGGAGCTGTTCCAAACGCTGACGAAGGCCCGCCGCTTCGAGCACACGCGAAACGACGTGGTCGACTTGGGCCGCTTCGAACGGCTTGGGGATGAAGTCCGCAGCACCAAGTTGAATGGCCCGGACCGCGCGCTCGATGTTGCCGTGCGCGGTGATCATCACCACCTGGGGCGGCGACTCGGTGCGGCGTAACGCTTCCAGCACCTCGAACCCGTCCATCTTGGGCATCTTCATATCGAGCAGCACGAGCTCCGGATCGAAGTAGGCCACGGCTCCGAGCGCCGCTTCGCCGTCAACGGCGACTTCTACTTCGTGCCCTTGGGCACGCATGCGGTCGGCGATGATCTTACGAATCGCTGGATCATCATCGACGACGAGAACGCGGGCGGCTGCCATGACCGAGCGATAATACAGAATCGGACATAAGCCGAGACTTCTCATGTCCAAAAGGACATGTCCGAAAGGACATGAGGCGGCGCTTCTCCCACTGAATCGCAGGCGCTTCCCCACGAAAAGCGTGGCCGAACGTCAACGGCGAGATGTGGCACGGCGGTTGCAAAACAGTTCGAGCAGCAACGGCGAAAGAAAGAGAGAGAGAGAGAGCATCATGGAAAAGAATCACACACGAAAGTATCTGCAAATCCAGGGCTTCAACCTGGACGACGACGCCTTGGTCGAGATCGGTCCCTGGATGCGATGGCCGTACGTCTTCTGTGCGAGCATCCTGAGCGTGGGCGTGGTGCTCGCCTCGCCCTGGATCATCTGGTCGTTGGCGGCCATCGCGATCTCGACCGTGTTTCTGCCGAGCCATCCATTCAACTACGTCTACAACTATGGCGTCCGCCACCTGACCGGGACGTGCCGGCTCCCGCGAGGCACCGTGCAAGGGAAGTTCTCCTGCGGTGTGGGCGGGGTCTGGCTGATCGCAACCGGCGCCGCATTCTTCACCGGCGCGACGACGGTGGGCTACGTGTTGGGAGGCGTGATGGCGGCAATGGCGACCCTGGTCGCGACCACGCACATCTGCATCCCCTCCATCGTCTACGGCCTGCTCTTCGACAGGAAGCAAGCGCAGCCGGCATAGCCCCGTCAATTCGAGCCCGAGCCAACATGGACCGCGATTCGCCCCCAGCGAGTCGCGGTTCGTGTTTAATATTGGCGCCTGCGATCTGGATTTGTGACAATGACGGGGTCTCCCGAGGGGGCCAAGGAGTCGAGATGATCAAATTCGTTCAGTGCATTCGTCGCAAACGCGGTCTATCGAAACAGGAGTTTCGCGAGCAGTGGGCTGCGTACGGCGAGAAGGTGAAGGCGGTTGCGGACGCATCGGAAGCGACGCGAACGGTCTTGAGCATGGCGTTGGAGGTAGAACAAAACCTCGAGATTATGCAATCACGGGGGACAAAGGCGCCTTACGATGGAATGGTCGAGATCTGGTGGGAACGTGCCAACGAAGTAGTCGCGTTTTTGGACTCGGGGGCGGGCGACGAGATCCTCGACGACCTGCGCCGGGCGCAAGAAGCGCTCATGGACCTGCCCAACTGCACGTTCTTCTTCGCCAGCGAAGACACCTAGGCTGTTCCCTATTGCGTTCGCGAGGCTTCCAGTTGTAGGAAGATAGCTTCAGAAGGAGCTATTCGATGAACAATCCGGCCTTGGATCCCTCGCACATCATGGAAGTCGGAATGGGCTTCTTCGGCTCCCGAACGCTCCTCTCCGCGGTCGATCTCGACCTGTTCACGCATCTCCGATCCGGGAAGCTGACGGGTGAAGCCATCGCGCAGCGCCTCAGGCTTCATCCGCGCGCAATTCCGGACTTTCCCGACGCCCTCGTCGCGTTGGGTTTCCTCGATCGCGAAGGCGAGGGACCCGAGGCGCTCTACGGGAACACGACCGAGGCGGCGGCGTTCCTCGACAAGAAGAGCCCGCAGTACATTGGCGGGATTCTCGAAATGGCGAGCAGCCGCTTCTACCAATTTTGGGGGAATCTCACCGAAGCGCTTCAGACCGGCCAGGCGCAGAGCGAGATCAAGGATTCGGGCGAACCGATGTTCGCCAAGCTGTATGCGACGCCCGAGCGCCTCGAGCAGTTCATGAACGCGATGGCGGGCGTCTCCGCTGGCAACTTCAAGGCGTTGGCGGAAAAGTTCGATTTCTCGAGGTACGAGACGCTTTGTGACGCGGGAGGCGCGACTGGGCAGCTGTCGTGCATGGTAGCTGCAGCGAATCCGCATATGCGTTGCATCTCTGCGGACTTGCCGCCAGTTGAACCAATTGCCAAGAGGTGCATCGAACAGGCCGGATTGTCCGACCGGGTCACGACAGCCCACATCGACTTCTTCGCCGACCCACTTCCGAAGGCCGACGTCATCACGATGGGGATGATCCTGCACGACTGGAACCTCGAAAAGAAGAAGCATCTCGTCAGGCTTGCCTATGACGCCCTACCTCCAGGGGGCGCGTTCATCGTCGTCGAAGCGCTCATCGACGACGCGCGCCGCGAAAACGCATTTGGCCTGCTGATGTCCCTCCACATGCTAATCGAGTTCGGAGACGCGTTCGATTACACGGGAGCGGATTTCAAGGAATGGTGCAGCGAGGCGGGCTTCAATCGATTCGAGATCATCCCGCTCGCAGGCCCGTCGTCCGCGGCCGTGGCGTACAAACCCAGGTAAGGATGCTGGATCCAACCTACCTGGCCGTATCTCTTCTCGTCAGCAGCGTGGGTTTCGTGATGTTCATGTATGGCAAGAAGCAGCACCGGCCGGTCCAGCTGGGTGCCGGCCTGTTGCTGTTGCTCTTTCCCTTCTTCGTGCATGACGGGCTGGCGCTGGGAATAGTCGGCGCTGCGATCTGCGCGCTCGTCTGGGGCAGCGTCAAAGCCGGGCTCTAGGAGCCTTGTGCATCGGCGGCGGCGGGTATATTGAGACCGCGATGATCTTCCATGGCAAGGACAAGCACAAAGAAATGACCCCGCTGGCGCGCGAACGTCTCGCAGAGATCGTCGAGCAGTATCTCGCCGACGAGGACGACGCGACTCGGCGCATCGTGACAGCCGTGGCCGGGTTGCTCGCCAAAGTGGCCTACGCGGACGGGCACTATTCGACACAGGAAGAGGCGACGATTCAAAAAGAGCTCAGCCGGGTGCACGGCCTCAGTCAGGCAGGTGTCGACGCGATATGCGGGCTGCTGGCCGACCAGATCAGTCACGTAGCCCTTCTCGGCGACCACGATTGGACGCGCGATCTGCGAGACCTCGCCGACCGAGAACTGCGCCTCGAGGTACTCGAAGTGCTCGTGGAAATGGCAGTCGCCGACCACGTGCTCAAACACGACGAGCAAACTCAGCTGCGCCGCATCGCGAAAGCCCTGAGCCTCACGCAGGATGAGTACAACGCGATTCAGGCGAAGCACCGCGACAAGCTTTCGACACTCAGCTAGTGGCAGCCGTGTCGGTGCCCGCCTGCCCGAGCATCTGGCGCATCAACCCGTGGAGCAGATTGACCGCCTTGAGCGGGCGAATCATCACCTTGAAGTCGTCGATCTTCCCGTCGGCGTTCCAGTGAATCATGTCGACGCCGTTGATGTGGATGCCGTTGATCTCGGACGTAAACTCGAGCACGGCGTCCGAGTCGCCGACGACCTCCCGCACATACTCAAAGTCACTGTTGCCAAGCACCATGATGGCAGCGCTCAGATACATCTTGGTGAGCTGCTTCCCCTTCTGCGGGGTGTGCACCACCGGCGAGTGAAACACGGCATCGTCCGCCAGAATGTCATCCAGCGCCGCGACATCTCGCTCAGTGATGAGTTGGTGCCAAGTCTCAATCGCGGGTTTGCCCATGCCGGGGACTGTCCCCTTTTTCGGACCAAAACGAAACCCGAAATCAACCGGTCAAAAGAGGGGACCGTCCCATTTTTTAGCGGGTGGCTTCGATGAGCTCGTCGAGGGCGGGGCGGAGCGCGTCAGTGATGATGTGCGGGTCGGGGATCGCATCTGCATCTGCAATGAGCCCGAAGGCCAAATCGCCACAGTAGCTCCACCCCGTGATATTCAGGCCGATGCCCTCGACTGCGGGGCCGACCGAGTAGATCGTTCGGAGGCGCGCGCCCGCGACGTAGAGCGGATGATCGGGGCCGCGAACGTTGGAAACGACGAGATTGGCCGGGGGCGGCATGTAGTCCGACACCCTCGACTGCGAAAAGGCGCCGAGGATCCACCGGTAGAGGCCCGCCGGAGCCGCGTCGGCCCAGTCGAGCATGGTCTCGATTCCGAGTTGCAGTTGCACCTGTTTCGATTGCGAAGTGACGGCGTGAATCATCTGCAAACGCAAAAGCGGATTTGTCACATCGTTGCAGAGGGACGTGAAGAGGTTGGCAACGCGGTTACCCGCTTCACGCGGTGCATCGCCCGCCGTCGCAACCGCCATCGGCACGCTCGCGATGAGCGGCTTGGACAAGTGCTCTCCGCGCTCTTCGAAGAACCGATTGAGCGCGCCCGCAACGGTCGCCAGGACGACGTCGTTCAAGGTGACGTTCGCCGCGCTTTTCACCGCCTTGAAATCCGCGAGCGGCAGTGAGGTCGAAGCAAACGAGCGCCGCGGAGAAAGCGTGCGATTGAACACCGTGCGCGGCGTCCCAAATGGATACGGCACGTCGATCGCCCGGTGCTTCATGTTCTTGAGCACATTGACGCCGCCGCGGACGGTCTTTTTGACCAGCGGTCCCAACATGCCCATCTGCTGCCGTTGGTCGCTAAATGCGCCGATGATGAGCTCGGGGCGAGACGGTAGGCGCTCCGGAACCCAGGTGGGCGTGGGCACGTGGAGGTCGTCCTGGTCGGGGTCGAGGCTCATCACCTTCGCCATCATGGCGGCTGACGCGACGCCGTCGGCGAGGCTGTGATGGATCTTCGTCACCAGGACGACGCCGCCATCAGCCAGTCCCTCGAGCAGCCAGCTCTCCCACAAGGGACGATCGCGCGGAAGCTGTATGCTCGCGATCTCAGCGATAGCCTGGTCCATCTCGCGAGGCCTGCCGGGCTCCGCGATCTTCTTGCGATAGAGGTGACGCCCGATGTCGAAGTTGGGGTCATTCACCCAGAGCGGATGGTGCAGCCCCGCAGGGACTTCGACGAGACGCAGTCGAAGGCGAGGCACTAGATGCAGCTTGCTCTCCATCGAGGCGCGCACGAGCTCGAAGACATCGGCGTAAGGAATCTTGGCAGGCAGATCGATGACCGCGATCTTCAGCGTGTGCATGTGCACGCTGGGGGTTTCCATGTAGAGAAAAGCCGCGTCCTGCCCGGTGAACCGCTCCACGCCTGGCCTCAGTGATCCAAGACGGCAAAGCCGGCTTTGTGAAGGCGGTGATCGACGAAGGGCGCCACCTCGGACGACCAGAAGAAACTCACGTGACCGCCGGCAAACCAGCGAATACCCGGCTGCCCCCAGTGCTCCCACAAACGCTCCGCCTGCTCGGGCGTCGACACCTTGTCGTCGCTTCCAGCAAAGATGAAACGGTTCTCGAGCGTCGTGTGAGGCGTCACGGACAATGGTGAGACGAGCTCGAACAGCTCGCGTGTGCGCACGCCAAGCACACCGTTGTCCTCAGCCTCTTGGCGCTGATCGAGCGGCGCGTGGTGCACGAACAAATCCGGAATGTCGCAGAGCGGGATACCTGCAATCACGACCTCGACGTCCTCGAGACCTGACAGCAGCGCAGACACATAAGAACCCATCGACTGTCCGTACAAGCCGATCTTCGTGGCGCCCTGGGCGCGCGCCCATTGAATCAAGCGGCGCGTGTCCCAGACGGCTTGCGAGACGCCGTGGAACGCATCGAGAAGATCGTAGGACAAGAGCGAAGCGACCGGCAGCTCTGGGGGCTTGCGAGGGCCGTGCAAGGGAAGCACCGGCATCAGCAGGTTGAGCCCCAGCTCGTGGTGCAACATCTCAGCGCGGAACCCCGCGAAGTCTGCGTAGGGGCCGCCCGTCCCGAGGCCGTGCGTGCAGATCAGCCAGGGCCTCTCCGGATTACTGTGGCGGGCTACCCAGGCGTGAGCGATGTGATTGCGCTCGTAGTTGTTCCACCGGTCGCTCGCCGGGTCATCCGCGGCGGCGGAGTAGCCGCTCTCGAACGAAAGCCACTCGAATCGCATCGAGGGGTGCCACGCTGGCTCGATCGAAGGGGACAGCAGCGGCGGCGGAGCCGTGTGAAACGCGCTTGGAGCTGCGGGCCCGCCGTTGCGGTAGAGGGCGTGGGCGCCAGCGATTTCTTCGCCCACCCGCGCCAAGTCTCCAGGACCCGGGTAGCGATGAGGCCGCCTCATGGCGGTTAGGAAAAGCCGATCGACCGAGCGTCCGGAGATGCGTGCGAGGCCAGTGTACGCGTTGCTGCGCGCGAGACGGATGCTGGCGCCGGGCGTTTGTTTCACCGAAGCTCCGGGCTTGTCTCTACGACGGCAGCGTCCCGCGGCTGGCGCCGGTGCACGCCACGGAAACAACCGATGAATCAGACTTGACCACACGCCCGCACCAACCATCCGTTTCTCCAGTCGATCGAAAATAGAACATGTACTATTTTCATTCAACCCGACTCCGGATACAAGAGTGCCGATGCCCCGCAGAGGGAGCAATGCTCGCGATTCGCGGGCGCAGGTTTTGCGCCAAGCCATGAACGACAAAGCAACCAGTCTCGACCAGAAGCTGCCGCCGGGGGTAGTGAAGGCTTTGCGGAGCTTCATGCAGACCGGGTTCTGGAACAAATGGGCCGAGGCCACCGAGGCTCACCTGGACGAGCCCGCGAGGCAGTTCGATCCGGAATTCATGAGCCAGCTCGTGCCCAAGATGGAAGCGTTCTCGAGCTACTTCCGCGCGGAGGTCCGCGGCATGGATCGTGTGCCGCCAAGCCCCGCCCTGCTGATCGGAAACCACTCGGGTGGAGTCATCACGCCGGACACCAGCGCGGTCTATGCGGCCTGGTACGGTGCACGGGGTTTCGAAGACCCGCTGATGGGGCTGGCGTTCGACGGTGTCTACGGTGTGCCTGGATGGCGCGAGCTCATGCAGAAGATCGGCCAAATGCCCGCCAGCATGGACAACGCGCGCGCTGCTATCAGCGACGGGTGCTCGGTGCTTTTGTATCCCGGCGGCTCGTACGAAGTGTTCCGACCGTGGAAAGATCGGAACCGCATCGTCTTCAACGGTCGGAAGGGTTTCATCCGCCTAGCGCTCAGGGCCGGGGTTCCCGTGGTCCCGGTGGTCGGACACGGCGGACACGAGACCACGATCGTCCTGGCACGCGGCGAGCGTTTCGCGAAGCTCCTCGGCTTGGACAAGATACGCATGGATGGTGCGCCCCTGCTCTTTCAGCTCCCTTGGGGGGTGTCGTCACCTATGATCCCAGGCGTCCCACTCCCCGCAAAGATCACCGTGCAAGTGTGCGAGCCGCTCGACTGGAGTCGGTTCGGTCCCGAGGGCGCCGACGAGCCCGAAGTGCTGGAGCAGTGCTACGAAGAGATCACGTCGATCATGCAAGCCACGCTCGACGTGCTTGCAATCGAAAACCCACGGCCACTCCTCAGCCGTTTTCTTGGGCGGAAAGGATAGAGCGACACCGCAATGTTCCTCGGCGCACCAACGATAGCTTGGGCATTCTTGGCGGTCAGCCTGATCGGCGCCGTGTTCACGGCGAATGCGTTCGTCCCGGTGCGTCGCGTCCCGGCGTTGTTCATGCCGAGCTTCTTTGGCTCCTGGCTGACCGCAGAGCTCGCGGCTCATCACATCCTTTGGCAGGCCGTGGCTACTTATGCGTTCTTCAGGCTTGGTGCGTTGGCGGCCTGGCCGGGCTGGGCGGGCCTGCTGATCACCTTCGGCTCTTGGCTGGGCTTGGCTGTCTTGTTTGCGGATGGCAACCGGGCTCGCAAAACCTTGCAAGCCGCTCTCCGGGGGCTGCAAGCGCCTCCCAAGATGAGAAGCGTCCCGCGCCGCCAGGTCGTCTTGCCGTTTTCTTCGAAGCGACGCCGCGGGGTGAAGGTCGTGCGGAACATCGAGTTCCGGCGTGTTGCAGGCACGACACTCGAGCTCGACGTGCTGGCGCCTGCCGAGAAGGGCGAAAACCGACCCGCCATCATTCAGATTCACGGCGGCTCCTGGATCATGGGCGACAAGGGCGAGCAGGGCTGGCCGCTGATGTCGCACCTCGCTGCCAATGGCTGGGTTTGCTTCAACCTCAACTACCGCCTGAGCCCCGGCGCAACTTTCCCCGACCACTTGATCGACTTGAAAGCCGGGCTCGCCTGGGTGCGCGAGCACGCGGACGAATGGGACGTCGACCCCAACTTCATCGCGGTGACCGGCGGCTCGGCGGGCGGGCATCTCGCCGCGCTCATGGCCTTGACCGCGAACGACCCCGACTACCAGCCCGGGTTCGAAGACGCCGACACGTCCTTGCAAGCCGCCGTTCCGATCTACGGAGTCTACGATTTCACGAGCCGACTCGGAACGAATCGACTCCCATTCTGGTATCGACGACTCGAGTCGAAGATCATGAAGGCGTTCCGCGACGAAGAGCCCGAGAAGTTCCGCCGCGCCTCACCCATCGAGCAAATCCACCCAGAAGCACCGCCCTTCTTCATCGTTCACGGCGACCGGGACACCCTCGCCCCGGTGGAAGAAGCCCGCTACTTCGCCGCCGAGCTCCGTGACGTTTCGAAGGAGCCGGTCATCTACGCCGAGCTCGGTGGCGCCCAGCACGCCTTTGATCTCTTCTGCTCGCCTCGGACCTCGCACATGCTGGTCGCGGTGCTGAAATTCCTCGACGCGACTCACGCCAGCGCCTGCAACCAGGTCGCCGAGGAAGAGCTAGCGAATGACGGAGTTGGATACCTGGGGGTCGCCGTTCCCTAGGTAGAAGATGCCCGGGTAGCCCTGGGTTTCGAAACCGTCGCTTGGATTGTTTTCCAGGACGGAGTCTTCGATGATCAGGGTGCCAGTGCGGTCGTTGCTCACGAAGAAGATCGCGCCGCCGCCCTCGTTGGCGGGGTTGTTGGCGATGTGTGTTCCACAAACAGTGAGTGTGAACGTGTTGCCGTCGTTGTAGATAGCGCCGCCGCTGCCGCCGCCCGGGGTGCCTGAACGCTGCGGGTTGGCTCCATAGCCAATCGCCTCATTGTACGTGAATGCGCTGTTGATGACGGTGTACGAAACGCCAATGGAGCTCAGCGCGCCGCCGTTCGAGCAGACGTTGCCGAGACCCTCCCCGCCAAACGTGCTGTTCACGACATACACCGGGCGATCTTGATGCTGGTCGAACACGCGAATGGCCCCACCGCCCACGTCAGGACCGACGTCGTGGCATACATTGTTGAAGAATCGCGAGTTGAGCACTTTGAATCGTCCGCCGCGCGCGAAAATCGCGCCACCGCCGTCTTCCTCGGCCTTCGCGTTGCCGTCGACGAATGTCAGATTCTGCACGGTCAGGCGTGGGTGATCCTGGTCGTTGCAGTGAGAGGTCGTCCAGACCTGGTCCTGATCACAGGCGTTCTGATACAGAATCCTCACGCGCCCCCCACCGCTCAAGGTCACCTTGCCGCCACCATCGATGACGATGTCCGGATTTTGGTCGTTGAACACCTTCGCGGTTCGGTCGAGGGTGATGACGACCGGGTCGGGCCCACAGTTGAATGTGATGACCCCGCCCCGGGCAACCGCCTCGACGAAAGCATTTGAGGTACAGCTCGCTGGGGTTCCATCCCCAATCACCGTGTCAGGGTTGGAAACGTCTTCCTCCTGAGCTTCGGCAGGAACGTTGCAGCTGCCGTCGCCATTGCCGATCGGCGGCGCGTCGCTCGGATCGGTTGGCGGATCGTCAGGCGGCGGGTCGTCTGGATCGGTTGGCGGATCGACAGGCGGCGGATCATCGGGATCGGTTGGCGAATCGCCAGGCGGCGGGTCGTTTGGATCGGTTGGCGGATCGACAGGCGGCGGGTCGTTTGGATCGGTTGGCGGATCGACAGGCGGCGGGTCATCGGGATCGGTTGGCGAATCGCCAGGCGGCGCCTCATTCGGATCGGGCGGGGCATCGGTC
>Ga0316187_10003774_pt1 | contig 13150 bp, 12 predicted proteins | sample CroRivburrow1_MG_FD_204927 | JGI IMG/M metagenome (GOLD analysis project Ga0316187, IMG submission 204927) | Coastal sediment microbial communities from Maine, United States - Cross River worm burrow 1 | ecosystem: Environmental > Aquatic > Marine > Coastal > Sediment | place: USA: Maine...
TCAAGATTTTGAATCGAGTAGTTGAACAAGGGTCGATCTAGACCCCTTTTACCCCGTTCAATTGCAGTTCTTCCACGAAATGACAGGCTGAACGTCGGCCCTGGCCGATGTCATGGAACGCCGGTTCCTCGTCCTTGCACCGGTCCTGACAGTATCGGCAGCGGGGGTGGAAATAACAGCCATTTGGCGGATGGGCATTGTCGGCCACATCGCCCGTGAGGCGGATACGGGCGCCGGTGTCTCTCAATCTGGGATCTGGTTTCGGAACAGCGGAGAGCAAAGCCTCGGTGTAGGGGTGTTTGGGTTCGGCAAAAATCTGGGCGGTTGTGCCCAACTCTACCAGTTTTCCGACGTACATAACCGCCACACGATCGCTGAGATACTCGACCACACTCAAATCGTGGGCGACGAAGAGATAGGTCAGATGAAACTCCGCCTGTAGATCCTGCAGCAGGTTGAGGATCTGTGCCTGTACCGACACATCCAGGGCCGAAACCGCTTCATCGGCGATGACGATTCTGGGGTACAGTGCCAGTGCTCTGGCAATTCCGATTCGCTGCCGTTCCCCGCCGCTGAAGGCGTGGGGATAGCGGTGGATGTATTCGGGTCGCAACCCGACCTTGTGCAGAAGATCGGCGACACGGTCCTCAAGCTCCGTACCATGGGCTATTTTGTGCCGCTTCAAAGGCTCGCCGACGATCTGGAGTACCGTCATGCGCGGATTGAGCGAGGAGTACGGATCCTGAAAAATCATGCGAACGGCCTGCCGATAGGGCTTCATGCTTTGCCCTTTCAGGGTCGCCAGGTCCGTGACGTCGCCGTTTTCTTCCACGAAATTGATTGCTCCGGCCGTCGGGTCATAAATCCGCACGATGCATCGGCCTAAGGTCGTCTTTCCGCAACCGGATTCACCTACTAGGGCAAGGGTTTCATTTCCCCGAATGGTAAGGCTGACATCATCCACGGCCTTTACATGGCCGACTACCCGACGGAACAGCCCTCGAGTGATTGGGAAGTACATCTTGAGGTTCTTGAGTTCCAGCAGCGGCCCCGCTTTCGTGGGCATCGACGCTTCGGGGATCTGGTGTGAGGTTCCTCTGGATGCCATTACGCCTCTTCCTGGGAGCCAAGGCTCTCCTTCTGATCGGAATCCGCTTCGCCGTAGAGGTGACAGCTAACATCGGCGCCCTCGCTCAAGGTGACGAAGGGCGGATCGATCCGGTCACAAACCCCCGGCATGAAGCTCTCACAACGGGGGTGAAAATTGCAGCCATGGGGACGGGCGAAGGGATGGGGCACCATACCGCGAATAGTCTCGAGGCGTCCCCTGTCGGCCTGTCCGAGCTTGGGTATCGATTTTTGCAGCGCGCGCGTGTACGGATGTTTGGGGTCGTGGAAAATGGTGTCCACATCGCCCCGCTCGACCACTTTGCCTAGGTACATCACAACCACGTCGTCAGCAATTTCGGCCACGACACCAAGGTCGTGGGTAATAAACATGATGGTCATGTTCAGGTCTTTCTGCAGATCCTTGATGAGATCCAGGATGGTGGCCTCTGTCGTCACGTCCAGCGCCGTTGTCGGCTCATCGGCGATGAGCAGGTTCGGCCGGCATGACAACGCCATTGCGATCATGGCCCTTTGGCGCATGCCGCCGCTTAGCTGAAAGACGTAGGTGTCGATCCGTCGATCCGCATTGGGGATGCCGACCCGGTTGAGCAGGTCGACCGCGCGGGCTCTGGCCTCCTTCTTGTCAATATCGAAGTGCAGTCGGATGGCCTCTATGATCTGGTTGCCGATCTTGTGCACGGGACTCAAGGAAGTCATCGGCTCCTGGAAAATCAAGGCGATCTCTTTACCACGAATAGCGCGCATGGCCTTACCGGTGGTGCTGAGTTTGGTCAGATCCACGAGCTCGCCGGAGGCGCGGTGGAGCAAGATCTCACCCTCGACGATCCGACCGGGTTTGTCGACAATCTGCAGAATCGAGCGTGCTGTCACCGATTTGCCGCAGCCCGACTCGCCCACCAGACAGACGGTCTTACCGCGACGCACCCGAAAGTCGGCACCATCTACCGCTTTCACAACGCCTTCATCGGTGAAGAACTGTGTCCGCAAGTCTTTGACTTCAAGAATGACTTCGCTATTGCTCATATCGTTCCCGCCAGTCAATGCGGTAAATGTCACTTGTATGGATCGGCAGCATCTCGGATCCCGTCTCCTAAGAAGTTGAGTGCGAGCACTGCGACGATCACTGCGGCTCCCGGCAAAAACAACCATGGGGAGGTCGCCAACACCCGGACGTTTTGCGCCTCTCGCAGCAAAACACCCCAACTCACGACCGGTGGCCGCAGACCGATGCCAAGGAAACTGAGCGCGGTTTCCGCAATGATCATCTGGGGAATGGCCAGCGTCAGGGTCGCAATAATATGACTCGTAAAAGAGGGCACCATGTGACTTAGAATGACCTGCAGCTCGCTGCAACCGTCCAGCTTGGCGGCGATGACAAAGTCCTCTGTCTTCAAGGAGTAGAACTTGCCGCGTACCGCCTGAGCCAGCCACGTCCAACCGATCACGGAAAGAATGATGGTGATCATGAAATACACCAGCAACGGCGACCAATAGGCCGGAATCGCCGCCGCCAAACCCATCCATAGCGGAATGGTCGGCATGGAGCGCAGGATCTCCATGACACGCTGAATCAAAAGATCGACCAGCCCCCCGTAGTAACCCGAGACACCGCCCAGGACGACACCCAGCACCAGGCTAAGTGTGACGCCCACCAGGCCAATCGTCATAGAAACGCGCGTGCCGTATATCATGCGGCTGAACAAGTCGCGCCCCAGACGATCCGCACCCAACAGGTACATCGGCGCTTGCGGATCGACCGGACCGATCAGATGTCTATCCGACGCAATCAGCCCCCACAGTCGATAAGGCGCACCCTTGGCGAAAAAGCGGACCGCGATCTTCTGCTCTTTATCAACCGTGAAGGTGCGTTGCAGCGAGAGGACGTCGATTTTAGACGCATATCCATAAACGTACATGCCGAATTTGAGTCCCTCGTCGGTTTTTTCCCAGAGGCGCAGGCGCTGGGGCGGTGCGTAGGCGAGCTGCGAGATCATGCGGTCGGGGGGAAACGGGGCCAGAAATTCGACGAAGGCCGCCACAAGATAAACGAGAATGATCACGATACTGCTCACCAGGGCCAACTTGTGCTTGCGAAATCGCCACCACATCAGTTGCCACTGACTGGCGAGCTGGAGGCTGATATCGGCTTCTGGCGGCAACTCGTTCGCCGTGGCATCCGGGATGTTGGGTTGCGGCGGCCCTGTTTTTTTTGTTTCCATTAGTGAAAACGAATCCTTGGGTCTACAATTGCCAGGAGCACGTCGGAAATCAGGGTCCCGATTACCGTCAGCACGCTCAGCAGCATAATGAAGCTTGCCGCAAGGTACATGTCCTGACCCATTAGCGCGCGCAAGAGCAAGGGCCCGGTTGTCGGAAGGCTCATAACCACCGATACGATCGTTGCCCCCGAAACGAGATCGGGAAGCATCCAACCCAGGGTCGCCACAAATGGGATCAGAGATAGCCGCACCGGGTATTTGAGAAGGAGTCCGAGTTCGGATAGTCCCTTGGCTCTGGCGGTAACCACGTAAGGTTTGAGCAGTTCATCCAGCAAATTCGCCCGGATAATCCGAATCAGCGAGGTCGTGCCCCCCAAACCCACCACAATCATCGGTATCCATAAATGAGACAACAGGTCACGGTATTTAGCCCAGTCCCAAGGAGCCCTTGTATACTCAGGGGAGAAGAAGCCTCCGATGCTCTGTCCGAAATACCGAAAGCCGATGTACATCAGGATCAGTGCCAAAAGAAAACTGGGGACTGCCAGACCTAAAAAGCCCACACAGGTGGCAACGTAATCGCCCACGGAGTGCTGCCGGACAGCAGAGTAGATTCCGATCGGTACCGACACCAAAATGACGAAAAAAAAAGCACTGCCCGTCAAAATCAAGGTATAGCCCAGACGTTCCCATATCAGCGATGCGACCGGTCGGTTCCAGATAAAGGACTGGCCAAAATCGCCACGCAGAATGATGCCGGATATCCACTTCCAGTACTGCACAAGGAGCGGCTGATTCAAGCCGTAACGTTCTTCAATCGCTCTGATCGCATCCTCGTTGACCGAAGCACCCTCCATCATTTCCGCCGCCACGGTGTCGGCGAACGTACCGGGCGGAAGCTGGATAAGGAGAAAGGAAACAAAGGAGATGACCAGCATGGCCGGTATCGCGTAGAGGGTTCGTCTTATGAAGTACCCACCCATAATCTACCCCTTAGTTGCATAAATAACAGGCCAAAGAATATATAATATTTTGTTATTATTTAAAATACCTTAGCAATAGCGAGATTTCTTGGAAACCACTCCTGATGAATTTAAAGGATAAAGTCCATATTGCGCTTTTATTTACCCTTCGGGAACGCCGGAGGACTTCAGATTCTGTGTTGTCAAGGATTCGAAGTAAAGTATTACGACTTCACCCTTGACGCCTTGAATCTGAAGCCCTCCGACGTTTGCAACGTTGGGGTCTATCCGACCTATGAAAAAAGATGAAATCCAGGACCCTGTCGCCAGGGTCCTGGATTTTCGTGTACTCAGACCAGTCGAGTGTTCCCGATTAATCGAAAAAGAACTGCTCGACACCCACCGGAGAATCACTGGGATACGCCCAGCTGTTGATTAGCGTCTCCGGAACGTTGCGGAAGTTGTGCTTGGCAATCGTGATGGTCAGGGGCGGAAACAAAATTCCCATCACATGGAATTGTTCTTCCGAGATTTTGAGAATCTCGGTCATCAGCCGGACCTGTTCCTTTTCGGTGGCGGCCGCTTTGAACTGATCGTAGAGCTCGAACTGCTTTTTAACGTCCGCCGGTGGCTCCATGGCTTCCGGAGCGTCCGGATTCTGATTCCACAACGCCCAGCGCGTGGCATGCTCTGATTCGAAAGGACTGGTCGGCAGGTAAATACGGGGATTGAGGTACAGATCACCCCGGGTGCCGCCGTCACCGGACCATAGCACGATGTCATGCTCGTTGGCAAATATTTGGGTGGCGTGATGCGATCGCTCGATTTCGCTGAAATGCACGTCGATTCCGACCGCTTTCCAATTATTCGCAACAAGTTCCCCGACATCCACGTAAATCCCGATAACTTCAAAGGCGATCCGGATCGGTTTGCCATCGGGACCTAGACGGATTCCCCGGGAGTCGCGCTTTGAATAGCCCGCTTCATCTAGGAATTTGTTGGCCAGGTCAACGTTATACTCGGTGTACTGCTTGGCCATCGATTCGCGGTAAAGCCCGGAATCCGGCAAAGGACTTATGTTGGCCGGTTCACCAACCCCGGCGTAGATGGTGTTGATGATCGCCATGCGATCGATCGCGTGGGAAAGGCCGATGCGGAATTTCTTGTTCTGGAACACCCCGCGCTTGACCTCGTCTTTGTGGTTGAGGTTCAGCTTGATGGCAACATCGTTGGCATAGGTAAATTTAGTGGGAATAATACGATAATTGCCTTTCTTCTGGTTTTCCACAATGAGCGGACGGTATTTCGGTGCAAATAGATGGCGCCATTCAAAATCAATTTGCCCATTGGCAGCCGCGAGTGCAATCGCATCCGCGTCGTTATAGAGGGTGTACTCCTGATAGTCGATGTAGGGCAGCTGATTGCCTTCCGTGTCGACCTTCCAATAGTAGGGATTGCGCTCGTACAGAAGCGCCGTGGTCGTCTGTTGGGGGCCGATCTTGATTTTGTAAGGCAGGATCACCGGGAACTCGGGATCGTAGCGCGGATCCGCCGTCGATCCGTGGGAATTGAAATACCCTCCCTTGATCCCCATCAGTTCCGGCCAGGACGATACGCCGGCTTCGGCGATGAGCTGGTCGAGATTGGTCTTGTTATAGCGCGGGTGATATTTTTTGAGAACGTGTTTCGGATAACGAATCGGTTCCCCGTTGGCTTCGCCGGTACACATATTCAACAGAAAGAGCCCGTAACCTTTAGCAAAGGTCAGTTTGACTGTATAGTCATCGATTTTCTGGGCCTTAAAGGTCTCGCCGCCGGCCTTGAACCTGTCACTGGGAGCATACTTCTGTCCGTACTCCGCATTGCCGACCAGATCCTCAGCCCAGAACATGACATCATCGGCCGTAAAGGGCATACCGTCCGACCACTTTACACCCTTGCGCAAATGAAAGGTGTACTCCGTCGCATCCTTGTTGATATCGATCTGGTGTGCGAGGTTCGGTTTCCAGCCGGACATGTCCACTTTCCAGCGAACCAGTCCGTCGTGATGGGTTGCCTCGCGGTTGACGAGCCCCAGATCGGCGATCGTTCTCATCCCCGAGCGCCAGGTGCCGCCATACTTGCCGGTGCGCTCAACAGGCGTGACAACCAGCGGGTTTTCAGGAAGACGCTCCGCTACGGGCGGCAACTTCCCTTGCTCCACAAGCTTGGTCAGCATCGGAGCCTCCTTGTATTTTCCTTCTGAAAACGCTGTGGTTGCCTGCAGCAGCAGGGCGCAGACCATAAGCACGACCGGTCCAAAGACAAACATTCTTTTTTTCGTCATCTTGGTTCCTCCTTTCTTAGATTGTTGTATTTCGAACAAATAAAGCATTCAAAGATCGGATTGTCAAGGAAAATCACAAAAAATACTTGCTATTTTACCAATTTAAGATTAAATAAACAACATGTCCAGGACCACCTTGTTTTCGCTCGTACGCCAGAAGAATATTGCCTCGATATTGAATGTGCTTCATTTAGAACAGATAGCGTCGCGCGCCAGAATCTCCACGTTAACGGGCATTTCCCGATCTACGGTATCCAATATAATCAACAAGTTGGAAAAGCTTCAAATTGTGGAGTATACAAATGAGCGTCGCGATCCTTTTTGCGTCGGCAGACCCGGGGTATCGCTTCGATTAAATCCAAGAGCGTTTTATGCTCTCGGCATAGAGATTAACGTATACACTTCAAGAACCATGCTGGTAGGGCTGGACGGAGGCGTTATCGCCAAACAGGATATCGAACTCAACGGCCGAACCGATCCCCACCAGCTTTTATCCACCCTTGCTGAGGCAGCGGAGCAGGTGATTTCCAAATCGGGGACGGATCGTGAACGGATCATCGGCCTCGGGGTGAGCTTTATGGGACTGACAGATCATACCAAGGGTATCGTCGTCCGCTCCACCAGTCTGCCGGAGTGGAACCGAATGAATATTGTTGAGGGATTTCAGGAGCGGCTCGCCCTCCCGGCGTATGTAGAGAACAACGCCAACGCCATGACCCTGGGTGAAGCTCGCTTTGGTATCGGACGGGGTAAAGACAATATTCTGGGGGTGACCATCGACGAGGGCCTTGGCGGGGGGATCGTTATTAACAAGCGGTTATACATGGGCAGCCATGCCGCCGCCGGGGAACTCGGCCATATGAGTATCGTGCCGGCCGGGGCCATCTGTCATTGCGGCAACAAGGGCTGTTTGCGCACCCTGGCCAGTGAATCCGCCGTCGAAGCCAACGCGATTCGAATCATCAAAACCGGTGTAAAGACTCTTTTGCGAGACCGGCCGGACGTTGACCATATGAAAATCACCGTTCAAGACGTGATCGCAGCAGCCGGACGGGGGGATGCCTGCTGCAAGGATATCATTGTTGATGCAGGCAGGTATCTAGGGACGGGTTTGGTTAACCTGGTGAATGTTCTGAGCCCCGAATTGGTAATCTTAAGTAAAGGGCCGTTACCAACCTCTGAGCTTTTCTTTGAAGAGGTGAAAAAGACCATTGCTGAGGGCGCCTATGCCGGGAAGCTGGGGATTCCGGAGTTGGCAATCTCAGCTCTTGGTGAAGATGCTGTTTGTGTTGGTGCGGCCAGCGTCGTCATGGACCGGCTCCTGGCCGGGCACGAAATGTAACCGGAACACTTTCGGAGGAAGTACATGCAAACAGTGGGCCTCATCGGCTTGGGCAACATGGGAACCGGTATGGCTAAAAACCTGCTGAAGAAGGGCTTCAAGCTCATGGTGTATGATATCCGTGACGAAGCCTTCAGTGAGATGGTCGAACTGGGTGCCGGGATCGCCACCTCACCGCGCCATGTCGGAGAACAGTCGCAAGTCGTATTCATTATGGTGCTCAATGGCGCCCAGGTCAAGGAAGTGGTAACGGGGAAGCAGGGATTGCTGGAAGGAATCAAGCCTGGGGCGACGGTGATCATTAACGCCACGATTTTGCGTTCGATCATGATCGAAGTTGCTGCCGTTCTCGAGGAGAAAGGAATCGATGTCATCGACTGTCCGGTCAGCGGCGGGCAGCCGGGAGCAGCTGCCGGCACCCTCACCATGATGGCTGCCGCAAAAAAAGAGGTTCTCCGGCGCTGCCACGACGTGCTCCAGGCGGTGGGAAAGAATATTTACCATGTCGGCGAGGAAATCGGAATGGGCCAGACCGTCAAGGGAGCTCTGTCAGCCCTTACCGGCTCCTGCTACGGTGGAATCTTCGAAGCCCTGGTGTTGGGAACCAAAGCCGGTGTGAAACCGGAAATCCTGTACAAGGTGATCAGCACCAGCATGGTGGGCAACGATCTTTTCCGGGACACGGCCAAGCACATCATGGACCGCCGCTTCGAAGGCGCGGGAGCGTGCATCCAGACCATGTACAAGGATCTGGGGATTACCCTGAGCATGGCCCGGGATAGTGGTGTACCCATGTTCACCACCAGCACTGCATATCAGCTGTTCCAGGCCGGCATATCCCTCAGGCCCCAGGAGGATAACTGGACCATAATCAAGATACTCGAGAAGATCGCCGACACTGAAGTAAAGGGAGCCGTCCCCTTGGGGAAATAAAATGAACAAATTCCAAACCGTGCAGTGGGGAATTATCGGTTGTGCCCGAATAGCCGCAACTGCCATGATCCCAGGTATCAAAGGCTCTGCCAATGGTGACGTCCTGGCCATCGTCAGTAGAGAACAGGAGAAGGCCAAAGCGTATGCCGGCAAATTCGACATCCCCCGGGCCTATGGAAGCTATGAGGCGCTTCTGGACGATCCTGAAATCCAGGCGGTCTATGTGCCCCTGCCCAACAGCCTGCACAAGGAGTGGACCATAAAGGCCGCCAAGAAGGGCAAGCATGTACTATGTGAGAAACCGATAGCCTGCTGCGCAGCGCATGCTCAAGAGATGAACGCGGCCTGCCGTGAGAATGGTGTTCTTTTGATGGAAGCCTTTGCCCAAAGGTTTCATCCCCAATACCAAAAAGCTCAAGCACTGATTCAGAAAGGATCTCTATCGAAGCGGTACATCAGTGGCAGTTGGAATTGGAGTTTTTTGCCGACAGGGTTCTCACCGAAAGATCCATCGAGTCACCTGGAGAAAACGGCGTGGCCAACATGAGGGCAATCGATGCGGTTGTTCAGAGTGCGCAGACAGGTGTGCCGGTTGAGTTGTCATGAAACAATCGAGGTCGCTCAACTTCAAGGCTAACGCCCTGCAATGATGGGAAAAAACATGAGCAAAACGATTGGAATAGGAATTATCGGCGCGGGGACCATCGCACAGATCAGTCATATCCCCTATATCCTCGATGATGAGCAGCGCTTCAAGCTACTCGCTATCTCAGATATCAACGAGTCTCTGCTATCTGAAGTGGCCGATCATTACCACATCGATTCCCGCTATCCCGACTATCGGGCGTTATTAAACCGGGAGGATATCGACGCTGTCATCATCTGCCACAGCGGCTCTCATCACGACTCGGTGCTGGCGGCGTTGGATAAGGGCAAAGATATTTTGGTGGAAAAACCCCTGGCCTGGAATCTGCGCGAAGCCGAGGAAGTCGCAGCACGCGTCGCGCAATGCAATCAGATCGTGCAGCTGGGCTACCACAAACTTTACGATCCGGCCTTTGCCGTGGCAAAGCAGCAGGTGGAGATGATCGAAGATCTCGGCTACGTGCGCATCGCCGTTCTCCACCCGGTTGCTGAATTTGGTTTTTCCCACCTGCGGATAAGGCGCGGCGGGGGGCAGATTCAGGAGGGTCATCGGGAGCCCGGGAGTTGGGCCGAACAGCTGGAAGCTCAACTTCAAGGTCTGGCCGGTGGCACGCTTGCGCATCTGGTCGATGAAGCATTGGGGGCGCGCAGGGGTGATCGGCGGCTGCGGCAATTTTTCGGCACCCTGAGCATCAGTTTGATTCACAGCATCTACATGATGTTCGGCTTTCTCGGAGAACCCGCCCGGGTGCGAAGTGTCGAGCTCTGGCGAGATACCATGTCCTTCCAGATTCTCGTTGAGTACAGTCCCGACCTGTGTTGTTGCCTGGAGTGGCACCATCTACCGTACCTGAAGGACTACCGGGAAGAATACGCCTTTTATGGAAACCGCAGCCGGGTATCGCTGCAATTTCCGGCTCCCTACTTTCTCCACTTTCCCAGCCCGATAATCGTTCAGGGATGCGATGGGGAGCTGACCTGGGAGAAAAAGATACAGGTTTCCTACGACGAAGCCTACCAACGTGAGCTGGAGGCGTTCCATAAGAGCATGACAGACCGCAGCCTGCCGTTGGCCAACGTGAATGAAGCGCTAAAACATACCCGCTTTATCCAGCAGGTTATCGATAGCACCCCATGAGGTCGTTTCATTTTCATTCCCGAAAAGTAGAAAGCGTGATGGGTTCTAAATCTTAAGACAGAGTTCCACGGTCGTATCCGTGGGAATAAACCAATCAATATAAATAGGAGCAAAAAGTGAAAAAAATAGGAATAGTGGGTTTAGGAAACATGGGGATCGGCATGGCCAAAAATCTCGTTGATGCCGGCTTTCCGCTGAGCGGTTTTGACCTCCGTCAGGAGAGAAAAGAGATGCTCTCTGAGTTGGGAGGAACTTCGGTCGATTCGGTAGGCGCCGTGGGTGAAAACAGTGACTGCGTTTTTGTCATGGTCATGCACGGCTCCCAGGTTCAGTCGGTGGTCGCGGGGGACGGTGGACTCCTGGAGACCATGCGTCCGGGGTCCTGCATCATCGTCAGCGCGACGATCAACCCCTCGGACATCAAGGTATTGGTAGAAAAAACAGAAAAAAAGGGGATTGAACTCATCGACAGCCCCGTGAGCGGCGGAAAAAGTGGTGCAGATAGTGGAACCCTGACCATGATGACTGCAGCCAAAAAGGAGGTGCTCGAAGCGCACCGCGGGGTCCTCGAAGCGGTGGGTAAGAGCATTTTCCACGTCGGTGAAAGCATCGGACAGGGACAGGTCGTCAAAGCTGCCCTGCAGGCGCTGATCGGCGCAAGTTTCACCGCTATCTTCGAGTCACTTGTTCTTGGAACGAAGGCCGGCGCCGACCCTGAGATTCTCTATGAAGTATTCTGCGCGAGTGGTGTCGGGAGCGGATTGCTGAAAGGCTGCGGCGCCCTGATCCTGGACCGTAAATTCGAAGACACCGGGAGTCATATCGCAACGATGTACAAAGACCTCGGAATATCCATGGCGATGGCTCGGGAAAATGGCTGCGCCGTGTTTACTGCCGCAACGGCATACGAGCTCTTCCAGACGGGCATGTCGCTTTACCCGGAAGGCGACAACTGGGCAATTGTAAAATTCCTTGAACAGATAGCCGGAACCGAGGTCAAACGTTCCGGATCATAGAAACCGCTAATCATACAGGAGAATAAAATGAAACTAGGCGTAATTACCGACGGTATCAGTATGGATCTCGAATATGCCCTCAAGGTTATGAGTGAACATGGCATGCAGTGGGCTGAACTTCAGTTTGTCTGGGATAAAGAGATTGGAGATCATAGTCCTGAAGAAATCGCGAAAATAAAGGCGCTGCTAACTAAGTACAATATGAAGGTCACCTGCATCACCCGTCATAATTTCGCGGGCCTCTGTATGAAGACCACCACGGCCAATGACGAAGCCTTCAAGCAACACATGGAGGCGCTGAAACGGTGTATCAAGACAGCTAAAGCGCTGGGAACCGACACGGTAAGGGTCATGAGCGGCCGAAAAGAAATGATTATCTTCGGCACCAACGGCGCTGAAAAATGGGTGGCCAGCACCGGATCATGGGATAATCTTGTCAGACTCATGGCGGCACCCGTCCGCTTGGCAGAGGATGAAGGCATCACTTTGGCCGTGGAAACCGGCAACAATGCCATGGTCACCTCCGGATATTTGGCCAGGAAGCTGGTCGATGATATCGGGTCTAAAAATTTTAAGATAATTTGGGATATCCCCAACACCTTGTACTGTACGGACGTGCCTTATCCGGATGCTTACGAACTGGTCAAAGACCATCTTTCCCACCTGCATGTCAAGGACATGACGTCTGATATCGCGAAAGCAGCGGTTAACTTCTGCCCATTGGGCGAGGGTGAGATGGCACCCTACCTTGAAGATATCGGCGCAGCGTTAAAAAGGGACGGATTCCAAGGCGTCGTATCCTACGAAAGCGTATACCGTCCGGACGGCGGCACCTTTGAAGATGGATTTAATGCCTCCGTTGAAAAATTCAAGAAAATATTCAGTTAATAGAAGACTTGATATTGCCTGTCAACCTAATATACTAGGTAGCGTAAGCGATATACTCGGGATGAACGTTGTCAGCATCAAAGCAATTAATATTGCAAGGTAAAAGGGCCAGATTGTTTTCACCGCATCCTCTAACTTAACACCACCGACCGCACAACCGACAAACAGACACGACCCCACCGGCGGCGTACAGAGCCCTAGCCCGAGGTTCATCAATAAAATCATGCCAAACTGATAAGGATCTATACCAATGGAATTAGCGATAGGCAAAAATATCGGTGTACAAATGAGAATCAACGCGGCCATATCCATTATCATGCCTAAAAGAAGTAGCATCAGGTTGATCATCAACAAGAGAGCGACCGGGTTATCTGAAATACTCGTCAGGAAAACCGACATTTTTGTCGGCACCTGGTAAAAAGTTAACAGGTACGCAAATGCGCCCGTACAGGCAATCAGGATCATTACCATCGAGGTAGTCCTGACTGAATTTGTAACAGCCAGCTTAAATTTCTCCCATGGCATAGCCCTATAGACAATAATTGTAACG
>Ga0316187_10003775_pt1 | contig 13148 bp, 12 predicted proteins | sample CroRivburrow1_MG_FD_204927 | JGI IMG/M metagenome (GOLD analysis project Ga0316187, IMG submission 204927) | Coastal sediment microbial communities from Maine, United States - Cross River worm burrow 1 | ecosystem: Environmental > Aquatic > Marine > Coastal > Sediment | place: USA: Maine...
CCATAAATCAAACGCGACTCGATCATGTTGGTCATCACCGTGACGTCGGTTTTGCCCTGGCGAACACAATCCCTGATCGTGCGTGCGCTATGTCCGACCTCGAGGCCGATATCCCAGAGGAAAGTCAGAAATAGCGAAAGTTGCTGCTGCTGCGGTTTGGTGGCCTTTTTCTCCAGCAGGATCATCAGGTCGATATCTGAACCCGGCAACAGTTCGGACCTGCCATAGCCGCCAACCGCGACCAGGCAAAAGTCAATTTTGCTGTGTTCACCGATAAAATGCAGAAAACAGAACTCGAGTACTCTATCAATCAGTTTCGAAGTATCGTGAATCAGCTTTTCGACGGCGATACCTTCATCGAAATCGCGGTAGATTTGCTCTCGCGCCGCATTCAAACCGGCCGCGAGCGGTTTTGCCTGCAGTGTTCCACCCTTCAGGGCCTGCTGTAGAAATGGGTCGATAACTTCACTCACTAACTCAGAATCCAAAATCGGGGTGTAAGGTTAAAACTTCGAATCCGGTTTCGGTGACCAGATTGGTATGCTCCCATTGCGCGGACAGGCTGTGATCCTTGGTTACCACGGTCCAGTCGTCGGGCAGCAGCTTTACAAAACGCTTGCCAAGATTAATCATCGGTTCCACGGTGAAAGTCATTCCCGGCTCGAGCATCAATCCCGTATCCGGCTTCCCGTAATGCAGCACCTGCGGGTCTTCATGGAATACCTTGCCGATACCATGGCCGCAATATTCGCGCACTATGCTGCATTTGTTCTTTTCCGCATGCTGCTGGATGGCATTGCCGATATCACCCAGGCGAATGCCAGGTTTTATCATTTCGATGCCGATTTTCATGCATTCGTAGGCGATGCGCGAAATTCGTTTCCCCTGCACGGTAGGTTTGCCGACCATAAACATACGGCTGGTATCGCCATGGTAATCGTCCTTGATCACGGTTATGTCGATATTGATGATATCGCCATTCTTCAGCTTCTTATCCGCCGGGATGCCATGGCAGACCACGTGATTGACCGAAGTGCAAATCGAACGCGGAAAGCCACGGTAATTGAGCGGTGCCGGCACCACCTGCTGCTCGTTTACCATGAAGTCATGACAGATGTCGTTCAGTTGCTGGGTCGTAACTCCCGGTTCCACATGGGGCTCAATCATACGCAATACATCGGCGGCAAGCCGCCCGGCGACGCGCATTTTTTCTATTTCTTCGCTTGATTTGATCGTAACACCCATAAAAATATGGCTAGCTGGTTGTTGAGAATACGGGATTATGGTATAAAGCGCGCGCCTTCGGCAACTGCGGGGGCAAATTAATCAAAACACCAGGTAAACTGGCGTTTTAACTACACACACATGCCACAACGCGTTTATGGGTGCCTGCATTTACCAGAGAGCAGGTCGTAGACGTCGGGTATGTGGAGGCTTAACCCGGGATAGTTGTAATACGGCTATCCGACAGACATCTGGAGATACTATGTCTAACGTCACTATGCGTGAAATGTTGGAGGCGGGCGTTCATTTTGGCCATCAAACCCGCTTCTGGAACCCCAAAATGGCTCCCTTTATTTTCGGTGAGCGTAACAAGATCCATATAATTAATCTCGAACAAACCATGCCTCTGTGCAAGGACGCGGTTAATTATCTCGGCAAGGTTGCCTCCAAAAAAGGCAGAGTCATGTTTGTCGGCACCAAGCGTGCTGCCAGCGATGCAATAAAGGAAGAAGCCCTGCGTTGTGGTATGCCTTTCGTCAACCACCGCTGGTTAGGCGGCATGTTGACCAACTTCAGAACCGTGCGCGCGTCGATCAAGCGTCTCAAGGAACTCGAAGACATGGCCGCCAGCAACAACTATGAAAAGATCAGCAAAAAGGAAATTCTACAACTATCTCGCGAACAGGAAAAACTCGAGAAGACGCTCGGTGGCATCAAGGAAATGGGCGGTTTACCGGATGTACTGTTTGTCATTGATGTCGGTTATGAAAAAATCGCCGTACAGGAAGCCGCCAAGCTGGGAATTCCTGTCGTCGGCATCGTCGATACCAATAATTCACCCGATAATATCGACTACATCGTTCCTGGAAACGATGACTCAATGCGCGCCATCAAACTGTATACCAGGCTGGTAGCGGATGCAGTACTTGATGGTAAACAAAGCATTACTGGCGGTGCTGACGGTGATGCAGAACTCATTGAAGTTGAACAGGACGCACCACCCGCTGCAGCGAAGCCGGCAGTTAAAGTGACCGCGAAGAAGGTGACAGCCGAAGCAAAAGTCGCCAGCAAAACGGCAGACAGTGAAGTAGCAACTCCGGCAGAGGAGCCTGTGGTCGCCGAATCTGCTGCTGAAGAACCTGTTGTGGAAGAGGTTGTCGCGCAAGACCAGTCTGTTGGTGAAACAGTAGCCGATGCAGGCGAAACTGCCGCAGAGGCTGCACCGAAGAAAGTCGTTGCCAAGAAAGCAGCGACCAAGAAGGCGGCTACCAAGAAAGCAGCCACTAAAAAAGCGGCTCCCAAGAAAGCGGCTACCAAGAAGGCAACCACTAAAAAAGCAGCTACTAAGAAAGCCGCAGTTGAGGAATAACCTGACACCTGTTTTAAGTAACGGGGAAACTATAGAGGTAATATTGAAGTGGCTATAACAGCATCTTTAGTTAAGGAACTGCGCGAGCGAACCGGTTCGGGCATGATGGAATGTAAAAAAGCACTGGTCGAAACCGACGGCGATATCGAAGCAGCCGCGGAATTGATGCGTAAATCCGGTGCGGCCAAGGCTGATAAAAAGGCCGGTCGTGTCGCGGCGGATGGCGCGATCAAGGTTACGGTTAGCGATGATGGTAAATCTGCCGTGATACTCGAAATCAACTCGGAAACCGATTTTGTCGCTAAAGACGATAACTTTCAGGCTTTTGCCGATGATGTGCTGGCGACCGTGGCGCAACACAAACCAGCTTCCGTAGAAGCCCTTTCGGCGATGACGATGAGCAATGGTCAGAGTGTCGAAGAAGCTCGCCAGGCATTGATTGCAAAGGTCGGCGAAAATATCCAGGTACGTCGTTTTGAAATGGTCGAATCTGATGATTCGATTGCCTCCTATCTGCACGGTGCACGTATCGGTGTACTGGTCGATTCGAGTGCTGATGCGGCTCTGGCACGCGATATTGCGATGCATATCGCGGCAGTTAACCCGCAATTTGTCGATCGGGACGCGGTGCCGGCAGAATTTGTCGAAAAGGAAAAATCAATTTTGATTGCCCAGGCTGAATCGAGTGGGAAGCCGGCTGAAATTATTGAAAAAATGATCCAGGGGAGACTAGACAAGTTTCTTGCCGAAGTGACTCTGCTGGGACAGCCTTTTGTCAAGGATCCCGAGCAAAAGATCGAAAAATTGCTGGCGACCGCCGGTGCTTCGGTTACCGGTTTTGTTCGCTACGAGGTGGGTGAAGGTATCGAAAAGAAAGTTGAAGACTTTGCCGCGGAAGTTGCATCGCAACTTAATTCCTGATGCTAGAAAAAGCCGCGACTTTCGCGGCTTTTTTTTGTATCAGAATATGCGCTGACAGCTGCATTTGTTAAAAATGAACTTATAATGCGGATTTGTTAACGATAAAATCCACGAGCGCGACCGCCTGGCACGACCTTGATGTTTTGCGCATGAGGTCAGCTACTCCCTTGGGTAACTAGATCATATATTGTATGTCGAAAATCAATTACAGACGCATTTTGGTAAAGCTTAGCGGTGAAGCTTTGCTGGGCGAGCAGAATTCAGGTATTGATCCGGCGATGATTGATAAACTTGCCGCTGAACTCATCGAATTACATTCTGCCGGCGTTGAAATCGGTTGTGTAGTCGGTGGCGGCAACCTGATGCGCGGCGCCAGCCTGGCGGTGTCGGGACTCGACCGGGTGACTGCTGATCACATGGGGATGCTGGCGACGGTTATGAATGCCCTGGCCCTATGTGATGGATTACAGCGACAGAATGCCAACGCAGTGGTTATGTCGGGGCTCGATATTCCGCAGGTATGCGAACCTTATACTCAGCGTGATGCGCGTCGACGTATCGCCACAGGCGAAATTATTATTTTTGCGGCAGGGACCGGTAGTCCGTATTTTACCACTGACACCGCCGCCAGCCTGCGTGCAGTCGAAATTGAAGCCGATTTGATGATCAAGGCGACCAGGGTAGATGGTATATACGACAAGGATCCGATGATACATAAGGATGCGGTGCGCTATACGCATCTGGACTATGATCAGGCGATCGATCAGCGTCTCGCCGTGATGGATGTAGCAGCAATGATTTTATGTAATGACAATGCACTGGATCTGGTTGTTTGTGACATCAATCAGCCTGGCGCATTGCTTGACCTGGCAACGGGCAAGTCGATTGGAACCCGGGTTAGCCGGAAAGAGGCAAAATCATGATAGACGATATCAAGCAAGAAGCGCGCAATCGTATGAGCAAGAGCATCGAAGCCTTCAAGGCCGAGCTGAGCAAGATCAGAACCGGCAGGGCGCATCCGAGTTTACTGAATCATATTATGGTTGATTTCTACGGCAGTGAAGTTCCAGTAGGGCAGGCGGCCAATATCACCGTCGAAGATGCACGCACACTGGCAGTGTCTCCCTGGGATAAAAGCATGGTGCAGGTGATTGAGAAAGCGATAATTTCCTCTGATCTGGGATTAAACCCATCCACCGCTGGAACCGTGATTCGGGTGCCGATGCCTCCACTTACCGAGGAACGTCGCAAGGAACTGGTCAAGGTAGTGCGCGAACTGGCCGAAAACGCCCGCGTCGCGGTCAGAAATATTCGTCGCGATGCGAATAATGATTTAAAAAACCTTGCTAAAGACAAGGATATTTCCGAAGACGATGAGCATCGTGGGCAGGACCTGGTGCAACAGGTGACCAATCAATCTACCGATGAGATTGAGGAATTGTTGCAAACCAAAGAGAAGGAATTGATGGAGATTTGATCGCGATATCGATACGGGATCATGACTTCGCAAGCTCAGGTATCGATTCCCAGCCATGTTTGCATCATTATGGACGGCAATGGCCGCTGGGCGAAAAAAAGGCTGATGCCGCGTAGTTTCGGGCATCGTAAAGGTGTCGAAACGACGCGACGTATAGTCGAATTATGTGCGCATGCCGGCATTAAGCATCTCACCCTGTTTGCCTTCAGCAGTGAAAACTGGAATCGCCCCGATGAAGAAGTAAACAGCCTGATGGAGTTGTTCATGCAAGCGCTGCAAAAGTACACCGGCGAGTTGCATGAAAAGGGCATTCGCATCCGCTTTATCGGTAATAGCGCATTATTTTCAGATAGCCTGCAGCAGCAGATCGATGCAACCGAAAGAAAAACTTTTAACAACAGCACTATGACTCTAAATATTGCGGCAAACTATGGTGGACGGTGGGATATCGCCAATGCAGCCAGGGTTTTAGCCCGCCGGGTGCAGGATTGCGAACTCGCGCCGGCTGATATCGATGAGCGAATTTTCAGCCAGGCGCTTGCGCTGGGCGACAGTCCCGATCCGGATTTTTTCATCCGCACTGGCGGTGAGCAGCGAATCAGCAATTTTCTATTATGGCAACTGGCTTACGCTGAATTCTACTTCACTGACCGGCTATGGCCGGACTTTGACGACGCTGATATGCGCACCGCCCTGGATGAGTACGCCCGCCGACAGCGGCGATATGGTAAGACCGGCGAGCAGATTGAGGCCTCCAGCTAGTGCTAAAGCAGCGGATAATTACCGGGGTTATCCTCGCGGTTGTCGTAATCGGTACTATCCTGTTCGCGGATACATTCTGGACCAGCATTTTGTTTGCCGGGGTTTTGTTCGCCGCTACAAGGGAGTTGCTGGCGCTTACCATCAGAGCGGCGGGTTTGCCTGCCTTGTTAGTTTCGGCACTGTTCGTGATGTTATTCTGGTGGTCGCTAGCACTGGTTAATCCACTCCTGATCTACTGGCAGTCACTGGCAGGGCTGGCGCTATGGATACTCATTTCATTTTCATTACTGGCATATCGGTATAACGGCAACTGGTCGTTATTGCCTAGAGTGCTCATGCTCGGAATTGGACTGGACTTGCTATGGATATGCGTGCATGACCTCGTTTATCTGCACTTTGCGTATGGTGGTGAATTGCTGCTTTACCTGTTCAGCCTGGTATGGATAGCCGATATCGGGGCTTATTTCAGCGGACGCAGGTTTGGCAAACATAAACTGGCACCTTCTATCAGCCCGGGTAAAACCTGGGAAGGCTTAATCGGTGGTCTGCTGGCCAACCTGGTCTGGATTGTTGGTGTTTACCAGCTTAGTTCGGGCTGGGGCCTCGGCTTAACACAGTTTCTGATCATTAGTCTCGCGACTTCGCTTATCTCGGTAGTCGGCGATTTGTTCGAGAGCATACTGAAACGGGAGGCCGGGGTAAAAGACAGTGGCAAGTTACTGCCCGGGCATGGGGGTGTGATGGATCGCATCGATAGCGTGATCGCGGCAGCGCCTGTTTTTGTCGCCGGATTATTCATCGTGACTCCATTGTGAAACAGGTCACGATACTTGGTGCTACCGGCTCGATTGGACAATCCACGCTTGATATCGTCGCACGTCACCCGGACCTTTACGCACTGTACGCATTGACCGCGAATAGCAATCATCAGAAAATGCAGCAATTGTGTCGTCAGTTTGAACCACCCTTCGTGGTGATGCGCGACGCCGACAGCGCCCAATGCCTGGCGGGAGCGATTACAGACCTGTCTACCGAAGTTCTGACAGGGGAAGAAGGCCTGGCGCAGGTGGCTGCAGCTGGTGAAGTCGATGTGGTGGTTGCGGCGATTGTCGGTGCGGTAGGTTTGCTCCCGACCCTGGCCGCTGTTCGTGCGGGCAAGCGTATACTGCTCGCCAACAAGGAAGCGCTGGTTATGGCGGGTGCCTTGTTCATGGATGAGGTTAAGCAACACGGTGCCGAGCTATTACCGGTTGATAGCGAACACAATGCAATTTTTCAATGTCTGCCTGCGGGGTCTATCGGTAAAGGGGTTGCTGAACAGGGGGTGCGAAAAATAATCCTGACGGGTTCAGGTGGGCCGTTTAGAGATTTCGATTGCGCGAGCCTGGAAGACGTTACTCCCGAACAGGCCTGTGCTCATCCAAACTGGGACATGGGACCCAAAATTTCGGTAGATTCGGCAACCATGATGAACAAGGGCCTGGAAATGATCGAGGCCTGCTGGATGTTTGCAGTAGATCATAAAGATATTGAAATCCTGCTACACCGGCAAAGTATTGTCCATTCAATGGTTGCCTATACTGATGGATCGGTAATCGCGCAAATGGGTAATCCGGATATGCGTACCCCGATTGCCAATGCCCTGGCCTGGCCTGATCGTATCGAAAGTGGGGTTGAGCCTCTGAATTTGTTGCAGGTCAGCCAATTAGACTTCACACTCGCGGATGAGGCCCGCTATCCCTGTCTGGCATTGGCGCGAGAGGCCTGGCACCAGGGTGGGACCAGCATGGTAGTGGTGAATGCCGCCAATGAAGTCGCGGTTGAGTATTTTTTAAATAAGCGCATAAAATTTACCGACATATCGAGGTTGATAACTAAAGTGATGCAACAAGCAAAAACAGGGCCGGCCGATAAGTTGGAAAGTATTCTGCAGGCAGATTTCGAAGCGCGTAGCCTGGCACGTGAACTGGTTGAGTTAAGAGACTAATCACTATGGATTTCCTGGGTATCATCTACAGTATCCTCGCCTTTGTCGTAGCTATTGGTATTCTGGTTACGGTCCATGAATTTGGCCATTTCTGGGTTGCTCGCCAGCTAGGGGTCAAGGTGTTGCGATTTTCGGTCGGCTTTGGCAAGCCATTGTGGCTGAGGAAATCGGGTGCAGATCAGACAGAATATGTTATCGCCGCTATCCCGTTCGGCGGTTACGTCAAAATGCTCGACGAACGTGAAGGCGAAGTCGAGGAGCATGAACTGTCACGAGCCTTCAATCGAAAATCGGTGTGGCGACGCATCGCCATCGTGGTTGCTGGACCAGCATTCAACTTCCTGTTTGCGATTCTGGCTTATTACCTGATATTCCTAGCTGGAGTCAGTGGCGTCAAACCGGTTATCGGTGAAATCAATATTCCAAGCCCGGCCCATACAGCCGGGGTTCAGCCGGGCGATCTTATAATTTCAGTGAATGGAATCGAAACTTCTAGTTGGGAAAGAGCCCGTTTCGCAATGCTGGAAGAATCGGTAAGTGCCGAACAGATTATTTTGCAGGTGCAGGGCCGGGATTTGCAGATTCGAGACAAGGTCATAGATATCAGGGAACTGGCATTGCTGAAAGAAGAGCAAATCGATCTGATGCGAGACCTGGGAATATCCACCTGGAGACCCGATGTCCCGCCGATTATCGACCAAGTGCTGCCCGATGGTGCAGCCCAGCAGGCCGGCTTGCTGGCCGAGGACAAAATTTTATCACTCGAGAATGTTGCCATCATAAACGCCAGTCAGTGGGTAAATCTGATTCGCGCCAGTCCCGAAAAGGAAATGCCGCTCAGGGTTTTACGTGACGGTGAAGAGGTCGAGTTGACACTGACTCCCCGCAGTCGTACCGAAGCGGGTGAAACCTATGGTTACATAGGGGTCCGGAATCGTATTGAAATTCCCGAGTCTGTGCGCCGGGAAATGATGGTTACCGAGCGTTATGGTCCGTTGCAGGGAATCGCCGAGGCAGTAGATAAAACCTGGCGCATGACATGGCTTACCCTGCGGGTTTTGGGTAAGCTCGCCACTGGTGAGGCGAGCGTCAGAAATCTAAGCGGCCCGATTACGATTGCGCACTATGCTGGGGTTTCGGCGCGCATTGGGCTGGAACCGTTTTTTGGCTTCCTTGCGATCATCAGTATTAGTCTGGGTGTATTGAATCTGCTGCCGGTACCGATGCTGGATGGCGGTCACTTGTTTTATTACCTGATTGAAATATTTAAGGGCAGTCCTGTGTCGGAGCAAACAGAAATTATCGGGCAGAAAATTGGCATCCTGCTGCTCTTTGGGTTGATGTCGATTGCAATTTATAACGATTTACTGCGCCTGGTAGAGTAAATTTGAGAATTTCTGTCTGGATCAGTGCGTTGGTGCTGTTGTCGGTGTCTTGCTGGGCGAGAGCCGACAGCTTCGTAGTCGACAGCATCGAAGTTAACGGTATCAAGAAAATCACTATTGGTACGGTGCTCAGCTATTTGCCCGTAAATGTGGGCGAATTGCTGGATATTGAACGTACACCAGAAATTATTCGTGAACTTTACTCGACCGGTTTCTTTGAAGATATCGAATTGTTCAGGCGGGATAATGTTTTAATCATTGAAGTGGTAGAGCGGCCTTCGATTGCGGAAGTAAACTTCGAAGGTAATGACGATATTGAAGATGAGTCGCTGGAGCAGGCACTGGATCAGGTCGGTATCGCTCAGGGGCGAATTTTCAATGAAAACAATCTTGAGAAAGTCCAGCTTGAGTTGCAACAGGTTTACTATTCACTGGGAAAATATTCAGCTAGCATCGAGGCCAAGTGGAGAGCGCTGGATGAAGATCGAATTGCGATAGACATTACGATATCGGAAGGTATCTCGGCGACTATAAAATCCATCAATATAGTTGGTAATCTGGACTTTGACGAAGAAGAGTTACTCGAAACTTTTCAATTGGAGTCCAGCAGTTCGGGTATGTTCGCAGATGATGAATACTCGAGTTCGAAGCTGAGTGCTGATATGGAGTCGCTAAAATCATTTTATCTCGACCGGGGCTATCTTCAACTACAGCTCAATTCTCAACAGGTAACGATTAGCCCGGATCGAAAAGATATTAGCCTCTCCATCAATATTTTCGAAGGCAATCAATTTACGATAAGTGGCATTGCTGTGGCGGGCGAAATGGTGGTTGATGCCGAGGAGTTGCGCGCCCTGATTACTTTTCGTGATGGAGAGGTTTTTTCTCGCAAGAAAGTAAACCAGGCGATTACCGCGATGCAAAAACGACTCGGTGAGGCCGGGTATGCTTTTGCGAGCGTCCGTATCCTGAATGAACTCGATGAACAAAACAAGACTGTTGCACTGCAGTTTCTTGTCGAACCGGGCAAAAAAATGCGCGTTCGTTTTATCAATTTCAATGGTAATGAAAAGACCCAGAATACAGTTCTGCGCCGCGAATTGCGCCAGCTTGAGGGCGAGGTGTATCAGAGTTCCAAGGTTGATCGTTCGAAAGTGCGGTTGCAGCGTCTGAATTTTCTTGGATCAGTTGATATCAAACCCCAACAAGTACCCGGTGCGGATGATCTGGTTGATCTCGATATTACGGTGACTGAACGATTTTCAGGAAACCTGTCGGTCGGAGCCGGTTTTGCGCAGAATCAGGGAGTAATCTTTAATCTTGGCTTTAAGCACGAAAATATCTTCGGTACGGGTAACTCGGTCGAAGTTGGATTCGACAATTCCGCTTCCTTGAGACGTTACTCATTCAAATACGATAATCCCTATTACACAGCGGACGGAATCAGTCGAGGTTTCAATTTCATATATAGTAAAACCGATTCTTCGGAGAACAATACCAGTAACTACACGATCGACCGCGGTAGTGCGTCGATTAATTATGGCATTCCTTTATCTGAGTATAACAAGCTCAAGCTGGAGGTTGGAATCGAGCAAAATGACTTCAAGTCTACCAATTCATCATCCGACGAGGTAATCGATTTTCTGATCGATACCAGCGATAAATATGACGATTCAACGCCTCGCTCTGAAGTAGATGATGAGACTTACCTGACCGTGTTTAGCGTGATCGGATTTGCCAAGGATACGCGTAACCGACGGATTTTTGCCAGTTCGGGTAGTCTCAACAGTATTGCGCTCGAGCTCCAGGTCGGTGATCTTGACTTTTACAAGTTGCAGTATCGACATCAAACTGCCTACGGTTTGAGTGATCTCTTCACGGCCAGCCTGAAGGGCAGGGTCGGCTATGGTAATGGTTTTGGAGATTACGATGATTTGCCAATATATGAAAAGTACACTGCGGGTGGCGTGCGTTCGGTCAGGGGCTACGAGTTTAATAGCTTAGGGCCACAAGATAGCACCGGTGATGCGCAAGGCGGCAATCTGCAGGTGATAGGTACAGCCGAAATTTTGTTCCCGATAGAAGCCCTGGCTAGTGCAGATACCTTCCGCCTTGGGGTATACTTTGACTTCGGTAATGTGTTCGGTGAAGTTGATGATTACGAGACCAGTGAATTGAGACAATCGGTTGGTATATCCGCCAAGTGGTTCTCAGTTATCGGCCCCATCGAGTTTAGCTACGCGTTCCCGCTTAATGATGAAACTGATGACGATGTCCAGCCATTTCAGTTCGCGCTTGGAGCGCAATTTTAGTTATGACTTTGAACAGATTTTTACGCCCGTTTCTTGTGCTTTTGTTTCTGACTGTGACGCAGACAGCCTCGGCGCAGGATTCGGGATATAAGATCGGGTTTGTAAATACTGCGCGGGTACTCAAAGAAGCGCCACAGGCACGTAAGGTCGAAGAGCGACTCAAAGCTATTTTCGAGCCCCGCGAGGCTCAGCTGAAGCAGGAGCGGCAGGAAATCCTCACCTTGGAGGATCAGTTGAAATCGGATAGTGGGCTCAGTTCCAATGCGCGGCGCAAACTGGAACGTGAAATACGTCTCAAGGTCAGCCAGCTGAAATTTCTCGAACAGGAGTTTCGTGAGGATCAGAACCTGCGCCGCAACGAGGAGATACGTAATTTGCAAAAGGTTATTTCCAACGTGCTGAAAAAACAGGGTGATAATGGCAAATTCGATCTGATATTGACCGAGGGTGTAAGCTATGTCTCCGATCAAATCGACATTACTGCAGAGACGATCGAAATGTTGAAGCTGCAATCGGACACCGGTGAAGCGGCTCAGTAGCAAGCGGCATCCGTGATGCTGATACTTCGTTCAGACCAGGCAGCATTATCCATATGAGTCTAAACCTGCAACAACTGGCCAAGATATTGAAGCTGGAATTTCGCGGCGATGCAGGGTTAACGATCAATGGTGTTGCATCGGCTCAATCAGCGCTTGCCGGCGACCTGTGTTTTATCCTGTCTAAAAAATATGTCGATGCTGTTACCGCGAGCAAATGCAGCGCCGTGATTCTCCCTGCGGAACTGGCTACCGCGGTCGAAGGCAAGGCGCAGTTGCTGTCGGAGAACCCTCAATACAGTTTTGTCAACGCGATCAAGGCGCTTGGCCTCGAGCCACAACCTCTAGCTGAGGCGGGTATTCATCCATCCGCGCAAATTGCCAGTAGTGCCAGAATTGGAAGCGGGGTCAGTATCGGTGCCCTTGCGGTTATTGAGGATGATGTCGAGATTGGCGCGGATACATCGATTGGTGCGGGTACGGTAATAGAGCGATCTGCGGTTATTGGTCGTCAATGCGTTTTGCATAGCCAGGTAATGTTGGGACGAGGGGTCAGCCTGGGTGATCGTTGTATACTTCAGTCGGGCGTGATTATCGGCGGCGATGGTTATGGCCTGGTGAACCACGAGCGGCAATGGTACAAGATTCCACAGCTTGGTAGCGTTGTGATTGAGAATGATGTCGAGATCGGTGCTAATACGACAGTCGACCGAGGTGCCCTCGACGACACGATAATTGAGCACGGATGCAAGCTCGACAACCTGATACAGATTGGTCATAACGTCCGCATCGGAGCGCATACCGTAATTGCCGCCAGTGCCGCGATAGCCGGAAGTGCGATCATAGGACGTTACTGTGTCATTGCGGGAGCAGCGAAAATAAGAGGGCATATAAGCATTGCGGACAATGTAACGATCACGGCGACGTCCATGGTACTTAAGGACATTAAGCAAACCGGGGTTTATTCATCCGGTACGCCGTTACTGGAAAACAGTGTCTGGCATCGCGTCTGCGCGCGTTATAAATCATTGGATAAACTTGCCCAGAAGGTGGCGAGGCTGGATAAATCCAGCAAATAGTCGAGAAGTACTGATACTAAACCTAACCGGGGATTTGATTTGGATTTCGATATAAGCAAGGTGCTGGAACTATTGCCGCACCGCTATCCTTTTTTA
>Ga0316187_10003776_pt1 | contig 13145 bp, 13 predicted proteins | sample CroRivburrow1_MG_FD_204927 | JGI IMG/M metagenome (GOLD analysis project Ga0316187, IMG submission 204927) | Coastal sediment microbial communities from Maine, United States - Cross River worm burrow 1 | ecosystem: Environmental > Aquatic > Marine > Coastal > Sediment | place: USA: Maine...
CGTCCGCGAAAGCGAACTGCGGCGTCTCCGTTGGGAGTACCGTTGCCATGTATCTGCCCGGGTAGATGATGTCCGTGGAAATATCGTCATCGAGTTTCAGTACAACTTTGCCTTTGGCCATTTCAGTTCACCTCCCGCGGGTCGGAAATGACGCCAGTCAACGCACTTGTCGCTGCCACCATTGGTGAGCACAGGAACACCTCGGCCCCTGGATTGCCCATACGACCCTTGAAATTTCGATTCGTTGTGGCGAGCGCAGTCTCGTTATCACCCAGCGCCCCTTGATGAATGCCAAGGCAGGGCCCGCAGCCGGGGTTGCAGACCACCGCGCCAGCCGCGATCAGGTCCCCCAGGTAACCAGCGTTCAACGCGTCAGAGTAAATACGCCACGATGCGGGGAACACGAGCATGCGCGTTCCTTCTGCCACGTGCTTGCCCTTGAGGGTTCGCGCGACGATCTCGATATCATCAAGACGACCATTAGTGCAGGAACCCACTACAATCTGGTCTACCTTCTTGCCCTTCACCTCGCCGATCGGCTTAACGTTGTCCACCGTATGGGGACAGGCAATCTGCGGCTCAAGCTGTGCCGCATCGATCTCTACCACCCGGTCGTAAACGGCGTCCGCATCCGGTGCGAACAGATCCAACTCGTCCTGGACACCGGCCTCGTCCCGCAAGTAACGGCGGGTTTCCTCATCCGGCGGCACTACGCCACCGGTTGCGCCGGCCTCAACCGACATATTGCATAGCACCAGGCGGCTCGAAGTCGGCAGGTTACGGATCGTATCCCCGTGGAATTCAATCACCCTGAAGTTTGCGCCCTCGGCCGTCAGCAGACCCACGAGGTGCAGAATCAGGTCCTTTGCATAGACCCCGTCAGGGAACTCGCCGTTAACAACTACCTTGATCGTGCCCGGCACTTCGACGTTGAGAATACTGCCCAAAGCCCAGACCGCTGCCATCTCGGTGGCCCCAATGCCGAATGCAAAAGCGCCGAGCGCGCCATGCGTCGTCGTGTGGCTGTCGGTACCCACCAGAACCTGACCGGGCCGCACGTACCCGTTTTCCGGGAGTATCTGGTGACAGATGCCACCCACGTCGCCACGGACGTCATGAAATTTTTGGATGCCTTGTTGCGTTACGAAACCGCGGGTTTTCTTGTGATTAGTCGCGGTCTTCGCCGACTCGGCGGGCACACGGTGATCGAAGATGATTGCGATCCGGTCCGGATCCCACACCTGCGCCTCCCGCCCGGTATCCCGGTAGATCTCGTTGAACTGGTTGATAACGAGTGCGGCGTTTTCGTGGGACATCGCCAGGTGCACCGGCAGCTCGAGGACGTCCCCTGTCTCCACTGCAGTCATCCCGCACGCCCGGGCGATGAGTTTCTGTACGTACGTCATGCCCATATCAATCTCCTTCTCTCAGCAGCTGTCAGACAACATGCTTTGCCATTAAATCGGACAGTTCGTCCTTCGTGATACCAATGTCCGCCAATACCTCAGCAGTGTGCGCCGATAATCGCGGCGGCGCCGATGTGATATCGCCCGGCGTTCGTTCAAATTTCGCAGTCAGGGTAAACAGCGGAACCGTACCAATGCCCTCGATCGGCACATCCTTCAAAGTCTTGCGGTGCCTGATCTGCGGCTGCTTCAGCGCATCCTCGAGACTCAGGATGGCGCCGCTCGGCACACCGTTGGCGTTAAGCAGTTCTACCCACTCCGTCGTGCCGCGCTCCGCCAGTTTTGCTTCCAGGAGCGGCGTCAATTCCTTGCGGTTCTTCTTGCGAACGTCGCGCTTCTGGAAGCGCGCATCGGTTTTCAGTTCTGGCAGGCCGAGCACGTCACAGACGGACTCCCACTGCTCCTGCTTGTTGGCCGCGATATTGATATGTCCGTCCCGGGTACAGAACACCCCGGACGGCGCCGCCGTGAAATTGTCGTTACCCATCGGTACCGGCTCCTGCTTCGCTATGAGCAGGTTGGCGGCAACCCAGCCCATGAGGGGCATGATGGAGTCGAGCATCGCGATGTCGATAAATTGCCCCTCCCCCGTACGTTCGCGGTGGTAAAGGGCCGCCATGATGGCGAAGGCACCATTCAGGCCGCCCACGGTGTCGCAGACGGGAAATCCTGCGCGCAACGGATTCAGCCGCTCGTCTCCATTGACGGCCATCTCCCCGCTGAGGCCCTGGATAATCTGGTCGTAGGCTGGCTTGTGCGCATCGGGTCCGGTCTGCCCGAAACCCGAGATGGCGCAATAGATTAGCCCCGGGTTTATCTCCTTCAGGACGTCGTAGCTGAGTCCCAGCCGTTCCATGACGCCCGGCCGAAAATTCTCGACCAGCACATCCGCATCCCTGGCCAGCTTCTTGAAGATCTCCTTGCCCTCAGGAGACTTTGTATTAAGCGTTATCGACTTCTTGTTCGAGTTTTGTGCCAGAAAGCTCGTCCCCATGAGTTGCTCGTTCAACTCGGAAAGAGTGCCCAGTTTGCGAGCCAGATCACCGCTCCCGGGCCTCTCGATCTTGATGACCTCAGCACCCAGCAGTGCAAGGTGCAGTGTGGCAAACGGCCCCGCCAGCACGTTGGTGAGATCGAGGACCCGAATGCCCTTGAGGATCTGTTCGCTCATGCCGCCACCTTCTTCTGGATTGACCCGGCCTTGTAGACGCATCCTGGCATCTCGCGCTCGAAATAATCCGCGACGTCGCGGGCCACCCCTATTAACCGATCAAGATCCACATCACTGCGCAGTCCCTGCAACTGGAGCGCATTCACGAAGTCCTCGGTGGCTACATTTCCTGCCGCAACTTTCGTGAATGGGCAGCCGCCCAAGCCTGCGAATGAGGTTTCAACCGAGGTTACGCCGGTACTCATGGCAGCCATGATGTTCGCCATGCCAAGTCCGTAGGTGTTGTGGAAGTGGCAGGTACACTCGACGACGGGATCGAGGTCAAACACTGCCCCGAACAGCCGCTCGACCTGGGCCGGGTGGGCATGGCCGGCCGTATCGGCGAGACTGATGTTGTGCAGGCCTGCTTCCAAGTATGCACCGACCATTTCCAATACCCGCGATTCGGGTACCGGACCTTCAAAACCGCAGCCGAAGGCCGACTGCACCGAGACCTGAACCTTCTTCCCTTCGGCCAGCGCCTGTTGCGCCGCGCCGATGATGCGGCGCGTAGCCTCCATGGACCCCATGCCCGTGTTCTTGAGGCTATGAGTCTCGCTGGCCGAGGCGCCCAGGCAGAACATCTCAACTCCGCACTCCAAGCCACGCTCCAGCCCGCGTTCATTGAGCGCAAGGCCTGCAAGAGTCACTGTGGAACTCTTGTTTCTCACCAACCGCCGGAACAGTTCATCGGTGTCGGCCATCTGTGGGACTTTCACGGGATGCACAAAGGAGCCGACCTGTACGATATCCACACCGGATGCCATCACGTGGCGAATCCAGTCCTCTTTGGTCTCGATCGGGACAACCTGCTGCTCCATCTGGAGGCCGTCGCGGGGACCGACTTCGTGTATGACGATACGTGTCATTCAGGATCCCTCCTATAGCTTGCCGGCAATGGCTTCAGCCATCTCGAGGGTCGTAGCCGAGCCACCCATGTCGTAGGTGCGCACCTCGCCTTCACGAACAACCTCGGCAACAGCATCCTCGATACGTTGCGCGTCACCTGTTTCACCAAGCCAATCGAGCATCATCTTGGCCGTGAGGATGGTGGCAATCGGGTTGACCTTGTACTGACCTGAATACTTCGGTGCCGAGCCATGCGTCGGCTCGAACACAGCGAGTTTTTCACCGATATTCCCGGAGCAGCCAAAGCCGAGCCCACCTACCATCTGGGCGCATAGATCGGAAACGATGTCTCCGTAGAGGTTGGGCGCCACCAACACGTCGTAGTTGAACGGGTTCTTGAGCAGCCACATGGTAATGGCGTCGATGTTGGCGTTGTCCATCGTGATGTCAGGGAAGTCCTTGGCCACCTCGCGTGCCGCTTCCAGGAACAGTCCGTCCGTGGCGCGTACGACGTTGGCCTTATGCACTACCGTGACTTTTTTGCGACCAAACTTCTGTGCGAACTCGAAGGCTGCTCGAATAATCCGCTCTGAGCCTTTCTTTGTGTTGATCTTGCAGGAAACCGCATACTGGTCGCCGGGCAGGTCCTCGAAGGCCTTAAACGCCGGTGACTGTTCTGACAATACATCCCGTATCGCATCCGGAACGGGGTTGAACTCAACGCCGCAGTACAGATCCTCGGTGTTCTCTCTGAAGATGACGAGGTCGATACCCTCGTGGTAGTTGAGTGGGTTATCGGGGTAGGCCTTGCACGGACGCAGACACACGTAAAGGTCAAAGAGTTGCCGCATGCGCACAATGGGCGAGCGGTACGTCAGCCCCTTCCCCTGAAGGGCGGGCACCAACTCCTTCTCCGTCTCTTTAACCGGTTTGGAGGTGATCGCCCCGAACATCGCGGCATCTACGTTATTGAGAAGTTCTATAGTCCTGGACGGAAAAGCATCACCCTCGCTACACCAGAATTCCCAGCCGATATCGCCGTGTACGTAGTCTGCATCGAGGCCAACGCGGTCAAGCACGATTCTCGCCGCTTCCATGACCTCCTTACCAACACCATCACCAGGCAACCACGCAATTCGGTACTTCCTGCCCATGCCCTAAGCCTCCTTCGTGTGAAAGGTCTGCATTCATCGGATGCGACCAAAGTCATATGCGCCCAAAGAAAGATCGCTTCAATTCGGAGAACTACGTAAGAGGTAATGTCCCGGACCTCGCTGCACACTGTCCAGGCGGTCGGAGCCTGTGCCACAGGATGGCTGCTTCAGGCAATTGCCGGTATACGCGCCCAGACCAGCCCCTGAGTCAATGCGATGACCTCACCCTCGCCTATCGGCTCCCACGGCTCGTCAGTCAACGGCACGCTGGCGACAAGTGCCAGTTCCTGTGCCACCGGCGCCAGCATGACACCAGATTGCGTCAGGTCGACAGGCTGCTCATTGCATGAACGTACGAGCAAGTGCAAGCCCGGTGGCCTGACGTCGCCGTCACTCTGAGTCCTGCAGTGTGCATGAACGAAAAGCGCGTCGCCATCGGAGTAAACGAAGTTGCATGGGCCGAGCGGTCGCAGCCACGCAGCAAAGTCGGCCACGATTTCGAGGCGCGATTCGACAGACGGCGGCCTACCTGTTGCGCCGTCCCACAGATCTCCGAGCCGCTCGAGCAGACAACAGAACGCGAATTCGGAATCGGTATCCCCGATAGGCGTAAAGCGATGGAATTCGAGACGACATTTGTCCCTGATGCCGGGCATATTGCCGTTGTGCGCGAACACATGCGCGTGTCCGCCAAGCTCGCGCTGGAAAGGTTGCGTATTGCGCAATGCGGGTTCCCCCTGCGTCGCCAGGCGGATGTGCGAGAGCACGAGGTTGCTCGGCGGCCCGTGCTTCTCCATAAATCTCACCAGACCGCTTTCCGCCGCAGGACTCGGCTCGCGGAGCAGAAACGCGTCGTTACCCTCAAAGTACGCGACGCCCCAGCCATCCTTGTGGGGTCCATCGTGGCCACCGCGCCGGGCCAGGGTTTCCAGCGAAAAACCGACGGACGTCGGATAGCGGCTCGACATTGCAAACAGTTCGCACACGTCGTAAATGACTCGTGGGAAACAAAATCAGGCGAAGTATATGCACATTGAATACTGGAATTCGACCTTCTGCGTCGCCATTTAGCCACTGGCCCAAAGGCAATAAGCCTCGCGTTCAATCGTCCATAAGTAGAATCACTCATCGATCATCTTCAACAGCGCCCCCATACACATCCAGAGAGGTGTGCTATGAGTCGACCAGCTATCCTGTGGCCCCGCTTGCCACGTACCTGGAGTCTCGTCCTTGCTGTGACGATCTTCTCCGTATCTGTCCATGCCCACGAAACCGCGCAGACGATTCCGGACCCCGGTTTCCGGCCTGAGAGTGAGTACGCGGCTGCGTTCCTCGATACCGTGGGCGCCGCCAAGATCGCGGTTCTCCCTACACTCGTTCGAAGGACCACGCGAACGGCCCACTCGTTCGAATCGCAGCAGCAGATCATTACTTTCGTGAATGAATCCGGTATTTCCACAGCCCTGACGAATCCGCGGCGCATTGACCTGGGGCCGTTGCGACGACCGTCGCAATGGGAAATATTTCAGTACGGAGCAACGTCGATAGCAGAAATTCTCCAGGGTTACGAGACCGGCACCGACTATGCGCTCGTCATAGAAGTTCTCGTGCCTCACGATCAGGCCGTGTTCGGCATTGAGGTCTACATCATGGACCGGCAAGGACAAAGTGCCTTCTCGTTCCTGCTGAATTCGCATCATCAAATGTTCAGAGAAGCTGACCTGACTGCCAAAGGCTCCTCCGAAGAAGCACGCACCGCTATGATCAAGAAAGCCACTTCGCTCGGCCTGGCGGCACTTACCGCTCAGATCAGCCAGGCGCGCGAGTGCATGGCCTCGAGCGCGGCGCCCGCGCCGAAAGTTGGCGCAGGCATCTTTCGTGACTTCGAGGATGAATTGGTCTCAGGAACCGACGCCTACGGGATCTCCCTCGGATTCTCGACATTCAGTGACGACAAGAGCCCTGTGAGCATCGCTCTGACCGATGACCATCCACCTGTCCCGGGCCAGGCAGATGGCAATACGGTCCTCAAGCTGAGCCTCGACGTGCAAGGTTGGGCTGGCGTCGTCGATATATTCCACAACGACGCAATCGACACCTGGACCACCCGTGACTGGAGCGATCTCGACGGCTTCAGTTTCTGGCTGTATGGGAAGAACAGCGGCACCAGGATGTTCGTTCACGTGATCGACAATCGGAACCCCTGTTCACGCGGAGACGATGCCGAACGCTATGCTTACGAATTCTGGGACGATGTGGCCGGCTGGCGTCTGATCTCGGTACCATTCAATGACATGGCACGGACGGATGTCTTCAACGACGCACCCGACGATGGACTCAATCTGTCCCACGTCCACGGATGGGGACTCGGTACGCTGAACACCGACGGAGCAAGATCCTTTTATTTGGACGATTTCCGCTTGTGGAGCGGCCGCCCGGTTGGCGAGTCGAGCCCTCTCGCCGTGATCACGCATAAGCTTTTTGTTGAAACGCGGCTCGATCAAGACAGCTCCAGAGTGGTGCTCGAAGCGGATCAGCAGAAGGGTCTGGCCGTCGAGAAGATCATGAACCTTAACTGCGCACTCGCACAGCTCACCAAAGATCGGGGATATCGCTACTTCAAGACCGACGAGCGCGCCAAACTGTCAGGTGGACGCGCGAGCTTCCGCATTACTTTCTACCGCAGGCCTCCGGAAGGAATCCCCATAGCAACCAAGCTACTTGCCGAAGGCGAAGACACGGTCAAAGCGGCAGATGTTATGACAGCCGCGATGGACGCCGAGGAAGTTGTAAAAGTCTGCCAGCTTATGGAGAGCCAGCCTCATAATCATTCAGGAGAGACAAAATGACCAAACAGAATCGCCAACACACGATGGGAAGCGGTGGACAGTGCGTCTGCCCAAAATGCGAAACGGTTGTACCCCACAATCGCGGTGTGCCTTGCCAGGAGGAACATTGCCCTAAGTGCAACGCAAAAATGTTGCGGGTCGGCTCTGAACATCATGAACTTTGGCTAAAGAAACACTCTGCGTGAAGTCATCGCTCAACGATAGTGTGACCATGGTCGGCTTACGGCTCTACATGGCAAACAACTCACACATCTAGCCGATCCCGTAACCACTCCAGATCATCTTTCAGCAGCTTGGAGTTGGCATCCCGGATCCCGCGAAATTTAATTTGAAGGCCACGCCGGGTTAGCTCCATTGCCAGGCTCTTCATGAATACGCCCGATTCATGTGTCAGCCGTGTTTCACTTTCGTCTGCAGTGTGCACGGCACAACCCGGACTTTGTTCATTACCACCCAATACAGCGAGAACTTCGAATCCTTGACTCACATAGCACTGAATTTTCTCAGCAGTTGCCAATGCGAGGGACTGACAACATGCGGTTGCCTCTGGTGATTCCAGTGCCTGACGTATCGACTGGCCGTCCGAACGCAGACGTTCGAAACCAAGACAAGCTATCTCCGGGCAGGGACACTGCACCATTCCAATCCCGGCATTCACCAGAAGCTCTATGATCTCCTGCGTGCATGCTGGGCTTTCCGCCGCTCCCATGTCTCTGGCGTTCTGATTCATGAGACATTCGATGAGAACTACGAGACGACCGTTCCTCGGATCAGTTTTCGGTCCATTGAAAAGCCGCACAGCCTTCCCCTCCCTTCTGGCTCATGGCGAATTCCCATTTAAGGTGCAAGTGTGCTCGACGTTGCAACTCACTCAACTTTCCATCGATATTCTTGCGAACAGCAAGAGAGCGAGACCAAATATGAAAGCCAGGATATTCATCGTATTGCCCCTTGGGTCGCAGTGCTTGCTCACTTCAGGCACCAGGTCGGAGGCGCCAATATAGATAAAATTGCCGGCGGCAAAGGGAATGAGCCAACTGACATCGACCCGCGCTGACAAACCGTAGGCTACGAGACCACCTACCAGGAATGTAAGACCGGAGAGGACATTGAACAGAAGTGCCCGTCGTTTTGACCAACCGCCGTGAATCAGTACGCCGAAATCGCCGAGCTCCTGTGGCACCTCGTGAGCGGCTGCTGCGAGCCAACTGGTGATACCCAACCGAATGTCGATGAGAAACGTGCCGGCGATGGCCAGACCTCCCAGAAAGTTATGCAATGCATCGCCAATCAGGATGAGATATGTCAGCGGTTGCCTGCAATCACTCTGCGCGCGATGGCAATGATGCCAATGAAATCCTTGTTCGAGGAGAAAGAAAACGGTGAAGCCCAGTACAACCGCGACACCAACGTCCAGACTCGTTCGACCGGCATCGAATGCCGCCGGAATCATGTGAAAAAATGCACCCCCAATCAGTGAGCCTGCGGCGAAGGCGACCAAAGGAAGCAGCAATCGATTGAGGGTACTCGGTTTCAAGATGAGCGTAATGCTGCCGACCATCGCGATAGCGCTCATCAAGACACCACCCACTATGATCCATACCAGCGTGCTCATGCGGCATTATTGAAGCAATAGCGGGGGACATAAATACGAATATGCCGCTATTAGCGTGAGATCAGACATAGCTCCAGAGTGGGTACAATGCGCCGCCCCCTTTCATAGGGACCAGCGGTAGTCCCTGTGTTCCGACTTTTGCACCCCTTGGCGCTACCAATGCGATAGACTTCTGGTCACTAGGCAACCATACCTGGCCACTTAATGGACATTTTAGACGGCTTTGTCACTACAGTGACAACCCTCGCGCCGATGCTCGGAACGGCCGCCGCCGTAGTGGCAGCGCTGGTCACCATAAATTGGTTTCTGAAACGCCGGTGGCAGGACAACGCCGACCTGCAGTTCCGATTCCAACTCATCATGCTGGCCCTTACGTTCGCAGGCATGCTGGCGATAATTCTCGCTCTGCCCGTGAACGACGCCACACGCGGTCAATTGCTCAGCCTGATCGGCATCCTTCTTAGCGCGGCAATCGCGCTTTCCTCGACTACGTTTATCGGCAACATCATGGCGGGAATAATGCTCAAGGCCGTCAGGAGTGCGCGTCCCGGCGATTTCATTACAGTAGCCGATCTGACAGGGCGCATTACCGAGATGGGACTGTTGCATACAGAAGTCCAGACCGAGTTTCGTGACCTGGTGACTGTTCCCAATTTGTACATGGTGACGCAACCTATGCAGGTTGTTCGCGCGTCGGGCACGATCATTACCGCCGAGGTATCGTTAGGTTACGACGTGTCTCACGTAAGCGCCTCGAAGATCCTCTGTGAGGCTGCTGCACGTGCAGGCCTTAGTGACGCCTTCGTACATGTGCGGCAGCTCGGTGACTTCTCCGTTACCTACCGTATCGCTGGCCTACTGGAAGATGTCAAAAGCCTTATTTCGGCGCGCTCGCGTCTTCGCGAAGCGATGTTGGATGCATTACATGCAAATGATATCGAGATTGTTTCGCCCAATTTCATGAACACACGTGCTGTCTCCGACGACAAACACTTTATTCCAGAACCTACTCGTGAGCCGACACCCCAACAGCGAAAGCTCGCGGAAGACGTATTTTTCGACAAAGCCGAAGAAGCCGCTTCAGTCGAACAAATACGCAAATCAATCGAACTCGTCGATGCGGAATTGCTGGCAATGAAAGATGACGATAGTGACGCGACTGATTCTGCGAGAGCCAAGCTGGAAACTCGAAAATCGAAGCTGGGTGAGCGATTGAAGTTAGCTGAACAACAACAAAAAGAGGCCGAATTCGCGGAGCAAACCAAAAGCTGAGCGTGGCCCGTTTAGTTGTGGCCAGAATTCCGGGCCTTCGCCATCCAGCCGGATTTGCACTGTTTCGACACTTCTAGCAGCTTCGAATTTTTCGAAACCCTCTATCCAGTGCGCACTCGACTTACTCCGATCGTACGTCCGCCGTATTGGCTAAAGTTGAGTCGATTGATCGCCGACTGGGCGTCCACATCACTGTCCATCTCGACAGTGCCACAGCCCGTGTTAAGTCCTGTCACCGGATCTTTCGTAAAGGCAAAAGATGCGACCAATCCGAACGGCCGAAATAATCCTTCAATTTCAATGTTTGTCGATGTACGCGGCATATTGCCAATGTGTAGTTTGGTTGTCATATAAGTTTCCTGAAGATAGGTTCGCGTCTCTGCTTGCCAATGCAATCCATCAAGCTATTTGCCGCAGGTCGGATACATTGAACGCGGCTTTGAATGATTTGGTCACAAAGGGCGACGTCATTGCACGAAGAAGTGCGCTGTAGTTGAGTTGGAACGTCATCTCGCCACCGACGGGGACACCACCGACGGAAGACGTTACAACGAGGTGGTCGCTGCTGCTGCCAAGGATTTCGCTTCCCGTGGGAGGCGACAAGCCGCTCGGGTCAACATCCTGAATTCCGATTGCCAGGATTGACTGCCGGATAGTGCTGCGATCTTTTACGACAGGGGGCGTTCCGAACGCGCTCTCCGCAAGATCGCCCCACGGTTTGGTCGGCTTCATCTTCGACTCGATCACCTCGGCAGCGAGCGTAATTGCGTCTGTATGCAAGCCGTTTATAACCTGTCGCTGGAGTGTTTCGCGACCAAGCAGGATCGATTCGCCCAGCCGCAGATTGTTAATCCGCCCCGTGTCTGCGCTGCCAAATGCCCATTGCAGATTGGCCGAGTTGCCACCCGATACGATCTCTATCGAAATATCGAAGGTCGCTTCGATTAACGCGGCGAGTCTCGTCAACTCCGCCATATTTTTGGCATCAGGCGACGCGCCGCTTTGACACGCCAGATTGGTACCGAGCCCCTTGAACTCAATGTTCGGCAGACGAAGCGTCTCGCGCACGACGTCCACCAGGTCGTCAGGCATAATGCCTTCGCGCAAATCACCAAGCTCAACCATCAAAACGACCGAGTGCATTCGATCCAACTTCTGCGCTTCGAGTGACAGCCGCCTCACAACCGCAATCTCAGTGTTAAAACTGACATCTGCGCTTATTACCACGCGCTTTGCCTGGCTGAGCATCGGTGAACGAATCAGGGACATCTGCGCGGATACCTGCGAGCTACGCATCGCTTCGATATTTTCAATACGTGAGTCACCCAAGTCAGTCACGCCGGCCAGCAGCATCGCGTTAGCGACCTCAGGTGAGCCAAGTGTCGCCTTGCTCACCCCGGTCACCGAGATACCATGCCTGGCCAGCCGCGCGACCAGCGTGCGGGCGTTGTGCTCAATCTTGCCCAGGTCTATCTCCAGGCGTGGTGCGGACATCAAGCTGCTGCGCGCAGTGTCTCTGCAAGTTTGGGGAAGGCACCAAGTACCATTTTCACCAGGCGCGTGGGAGAGCGACTAAGGGCGTCGGTTGTCGGGATGCCGAGCTCGTCCTCATAGCGCAGGATTAGCGAGCTTACGTCGGCGTCGCTAATACCCTCATGGTTGATCGTCAGGCCAATCACAGTGGTTTCGGCGAACGTCTCGATGAGATTTATTTCTGAGGCCGGTGTTGGCATGTTCATGCTCGGGAAATCACAGCGTTGCCTGCGTCCCGGCGCATGCTGCAACACGACGCCGTCGGGACAGGCGCCGCGAAGAATAAACGACGATGTCGAAAAGGCGGGGTGGCTCAGCGCCCCCTGCCCTTCAATAATGATGACATCGGGATTTTCGATCGTGAAAGCGTTAATGATTGTTGCTTCTAATTCGCCGGCACAAAACTGCGACGGTATTGAGTCGAGCGCGACACCATAACGGGCACCCTGGATCAAGCCCGTCTGGCCGGTTCCAATCATCACAGTTTTGACGCCGCGATCGTTGAGTGCCTGGGTCAGAATCGTCGCGGTCGTACGCTTGCCGATCGCGCAGTCGGTACCAAGAACCGCTATAACCGGGCACGTCACCTGGTCGATATCGCCCGAGAACATATGTAGATCTTTCTTTTCGGGTGGTCTGCGAACGTCAAGAATCCTGACGTTGCTCACCGCGCAGGCGGCTTTGAACACAGGATCGTCGTTAAGAAATTCGTGGAGGCCATTTACGATGTTCATGCCGTGACTTATGGCCTCAAGCACCAGACTCCTCTCTTTTAGCGAGAGCATGCCACTGGCGGGCGCCATGCCAAAAATGAAGTAATCGGGTAACGTGACGGCTTTCTCCAGACACTCTTCGAGATCGCGGAAAATCGGAATTTCATTCGGTATCTCGTCGAGCACCATGCCCGCATCGAGGCCTGCCTTTTCGCTATCAATTACCGATAGGATTTCGTATCGCTCTGAGTGTCGAACGAGCCCGTTCGCGGTCTTTCCATCGATAGCGCCAAAGTTGGCTTCGCAATAAATAATTGCTGTGGAGGTACGTTTACTGCCAGAAACAACACCTAGTGGTGCCTTCCGCGGGAGAGGGGCTGGTTGCATCGTCGATCCTTGAGATTGGGGCTCAGAGGAGGCGACGAGATCGTGCCGGCCAGACTTGGCCGGTTGTCAACGAGTAGTGTCCGCTAAGGAATTACGG
>Ga0316187_10003777_pt1 | contig 13144 bp, 11 predicted proteins | sample CroRivburrow1_MG_FD_204927 | JGI IMG/M metagenome (GOLD analysis project Ga0316187, IMG submission 204927) | Coastal sediment microbial communities from Maine, United States - Cross River worm burrow 1 | ecosystem: Environmental > Aquatic > Marine > Coastal > Sediment | place: USA: Maine...
GAACCGGTGGCACGAAGTGTGTGTGTATCCGATTCAATATCTGCACTCACCTGATCCAGAATGGCCGGGGTCATTTGAGAGGCCAATGCACGTTTCCAGATCAAGGTATAGAGCTTCCACTGATCAGGATCCAGTGATGATTTCATCGATTCAGGTGTGCGTGAGACAGCCGTTGGTCGGATCGCCTCATGCGCTTCCTGTGCATTCTTGCTCTTGGTCTTAAACACACGCGGACTGGTCGGGAGATAATCCGCTCCGAATTGGCTACCAATATAGCCACGAATATCATCCAGAGCTTCAGCAGCCAGTGAAACCGAGTCGGTACGCATGTAGGTGATCAGGCCAACCGGCTCTCCATCAACCTCAATACCTTCATAGAGGCGCTGGGCAACCTGCATCGCTTTGCGAGCAGTAAAGCCAAGTTTTCTTGATGCCTCCATCTGCAGTGACGAAGTGATGAATGGTGCGGCTGGTTGCTGTTTTGCCTGTTTCTTCCGAACATCAGTCACCTCAAAAGAGGCTTCTTCAACCTTTTTGGCAATGGCTTTGGCATTAACACCATCGGTAATCGCGAATTTACCCAGCTTCTCAGACTCTATCGCATGTAACTGCGCATCAAACTTGCCAGCAGCCACTGAACAGGCTGTATCAATAGTCCAGTACTCTTTTGGTTTGAAATCACGAATAAGCTGTTCACGGTCACAGATCAGACGCAGGGCAACCGACTGCACACGTCCGGCAGAGAGGCCGCTGCGAATCTTTCTCCACAAGAGAGGTGAAAGGGTAAAACCAACCAGATAATCAAGCGCACTTCTTGCCTGCTGTGCATCAACAAGCTGCATGTTGATCTCAAGTGGACTTGCCATCGCTTCATCAATGGCTTTTTTAGTAATTTCGTTAAAAACAATCCGTTTAACTGTTTTGCCTTTCAGAGCGCCTCGGCTCGTCAGCTCATCGGCAACATGCCATGCGATCGCTTCCCCTTCACGATCCAAATCGCTTGCAAGAATCAGCTCATCTGCCTTTTTCATCGCTTTCTGAATGGCTGAGATTCGTTTCTCTTTATCATCAATGACAACATACTTAAGTGCAAAGTCCTGCTCTGTATCTACAGAACCATCCCGCTTCGGAAAGGCGCGAACATGGCCATAAGAGGCCAGTACTTTATAACCTTTTCCAAGGTATTTTTCGATGGTCTTTGACTTGGCGGGGGACTCCACCACAACAACTGCACTCATCAGTTTTTGCCTCCAAGGGTATACCGGCTGCCGGGTAATCTTTCGATCACACCCTGCAGTTCGAGCGCGAGCAAGCTTGGCGAAAGTTGCGGCACGGTCAAGCCGCAAGCCTCTGAGAGCGCATCCAGATGCATCATCTCCAGCTTCAGAGCAGCCATAATTTTCGCCTCTTCATCATTGGCTGGGGCGTAGAAAGATTGTTCGCCGAGCTTCTCCTGTGTCCATCCAAGCTGCTGTAACAGATCGCTAGCCGAGCCTGCCAGAGACGCACCATCCCGGATCAGTTGATGGCAACCTGCATGGGCATCATTGAGTATCGAGCCGGGCACGGAAAACACCTCCCTCCCATAACCTGCAGCCTGCCCGGCAGTGATCATTGAGCCTGAACGAAGGGTGGCTTCAACAACAAGGGTTGCTTGAGAGAGGCCTGCGATAATCCGGTTTCGTTGCGGAAACTGTTCAGGACGGGCCGTGATATCAGGTAGATATTCACTAACTACACACCCCTGCCCGGCAATCGCCTCAGTCTGTCTCTGTTGTGTTTCACCAGTCACTGCTTTGAGTCCACAGCCCAGCACTGCAACTGTTCCTGAATCTCCCTCAAGTGCTCCACCATGTGCCGCAGCATCAATACCGTAAGCCATGCCACTAACAATGCTCACGCCTCGCTCGGAGCAGTATCGACTCCAGCGCCGCGCAATCACCTTGCTCTCTCTGCTTGCCTTGCGAGCCCCCACGACAGAGAGCATCTGTGGATTGTTCAGTACAGCGATATCCCCCTGCGCAAACAGAAGAAGCGGTGCATCATCACACATAGCCAATTGCTGAGGATAAGATTCATCCTCAACGCAAAGTAGTTGTATATTAGAGTTCCGGCAGGAGTAAATAACACTTTCGACGGCTTTTTGATCCACACTTTGAAGAGCCCTGATCAGTTTCGGATTAACATCACTGTGCGCTTCCAGCTCAACAGGAACCATCTGCCAGAGTGCATCAACTGAACCGGCAATAGCAATCAACTGGCGACCGATTCGCGGCCCGACACCTCGCGCCATCACCAGACGCAGGTAAGCTACAGCAGAATCAGAACATGGCACCTACAGAGCAGTAAAGGGGACTAACGTCTGGCCTTGTTGCGAACCGCATCACCTTTATTAATAGACGAGGTTGATTCAACGACCAGAGCAAGTGAGGCATCACCCTGAGCAACCAAAACCAGCACTTCACCAATTTTCTCTTCAGGCAATTGAATCGAACCACCACCGACCCGATCTTTTATCATACGTCCGGCCCGATGAATGGAAAGTGCCGTACCGGGTTGAAGTCCATCACCACTACCGAGACTGATGCCAATCACCTGGTTCTGGCCCGCTTCAGCAGCATTGTTACGAATATAGAGAACCTTACCCACCGGGCTTCCAGACGGATGGCTTGGTACAATCCGTGTATTGATCTGTTTAGCTGGCTTCAGGCGGTCTCCACGTGACAGCTCCTCAAAAGTCTGCAACACGATACCGCGATAGACACCCTCTGCTTTTGATTGAATCTCAATCTGTCCAAGATGGTTAACCAGTACGCCCACGACATCTCCGCTGTCCGGGTCTTTGATCGGATCGCCGGTACGAAATACATCAAATACATCACCATCACTAACACTCTGGTTCATTTTAAGATAGAGATTATCATTAGCGCCGTAATTGAGGCGATCATCTTCCGAGTCAAGAATATAACCCACGCCCTCTACAGCATCTGGCTGGATAAAATCCTGCCTGGCCAGAGCGGTCAGCAGTTTGCTGGCATCAATAGTCGCCTCAAGCTTCTCAACCGGCTTGTTGATTACTTTAGGCTGAGGACGAACTTTGGAGAGTCCTCCACTTTTTTTCTTTTTCTTAACATCAAACCAGATCTCATTGCCAGGATAGATCAGGTCAGGATTGGATATATAGAGGTTTCGCTCCCATATCTTCAACCATTTTTCGGGATTCTTGAAAAAGTAGTTGGCAATATCCCACAGGGTATCACCTTTTTTTACAATGTAGGGTTGTGGCAGATTCTGTTTGAGATCTGCCTCACTCACTTCCTGAGGCATGGCCAGCGAATCAGCTGTTGCCTGAAGCGGAAGTGCAAATGCAAATAGAAGCGATGCAATTGCAAGATAGTGTTGAAGTTTCATATGAACCCTCCGGTCCTAACTATCGAATTTATCAAAGCTTGGCATATCCTGAGCGAGCTCGCAACACCCCCTAAATCAGGAAGCGCCGGTTTTAGGCTCAACACCGGTCCAAAGACGGCGAATATTGCTGGAGTGTCGCGCAATCATCAGGCCACCTAAGAGAAGACAAAGCACTATAGCCTCGACTGGAGCACCCAGCGGCCATGCAAGCAGCGGCAGGGCAATACCGGCAATGATCGAAGCTAATGAGACATAACGGGTAATGCGAAACATCACCAACCAGATGAGAAATGAGCCAACAGCTACCCACGGCACCCATGGAATGACAACGCCAAACATCGTGGCAACACCCTTACCACCTCTGAACTTAAGATATACAGGGAAAATATGACCCATAAATGCAGCCAGTGCCACGGTGGCAATCAGCAACGGTTCCGCACCCAGTCTGATGGCGATAGCAACCGGAATCGTACCCTTCAGAATGTCCGCCAACAGTGTAAGCGCACCAACCTTCTTGCCTCCGGTGCGCATAGCATTAGTGGCTCCGATGTTTCCGCTTCCGTGACTACGTGGGTCCTTGCCTGTCAGCCAACGGGCAAACAGCAAGCCAAACGGAATGGCTCCGATCAGATAGGCTCCAAAGGCCGAAATTAGCACTGTTTCTGACAAAAGAAGCTCTCAGTGATGATCAGCGAAGCTGACGATAACGGCTGCGACACGCATCAAGACGACTCTGGAGACGTCCTGCCTGACCATCACAAATGTAAGTTGGAAGCACCTCTTCCAGTGCAGCTGGATCACCAAACACTTCCGGAAAAGGGCTGCCATCAATAACACTGTCATGCTGCAACAACTTGAGCTGATCAGGTGTCAAAGGCGGCGTGGGCAATAGCTGCGTAAAACCAGCCATGATTTTTGCTGCGAAGCCAGGCACTGGAAGCAGTAGCCGACTTCGCCCCAGAGAATCCATCAGAATCTGCATCAACTCCATAAAGCTATAGCTCTTTGGCCCACCCAAATCAAAAACATTTCCAAAGAGATGACGGTTATCGATCGAAACCACAAAAGCGCGTGCAACATCTTCTACCCATACAGGCTGAAAACGGGTATTGCCGGCAATCACCGGTAGTACAGGAGCAAAACGGCTCATCGCCTTAAACTTATTAAAAAAGGAGTCGCCTTCACCATAGATGATCGATGGCCTGAAAATAGTCCAGGATAGCCCTGACTGGCGAATACGTGTCTCCGCCTCACCTTTAGTCCGGGCATACCGGCTCTCCGGTATTTTACCTGCGCCCAGTGCACTCATATGCAGATACTGCGTTGCCGAGCTCTTCTTAATCGCTTCAAGAACATTTTCAGTACCTTTTACATGGGCTGCATCAAAAGAGTAACGCCCCCCCTCAAACAGAAGGCCAACGAGATTAATCACACAATCACTACCTACCATCGCCTCATCCAGACCACGGCCAGTAGTAACATCGGCTTTTACCAGACGAACACCCTCAACAAGAATATCCCGTGCTCGCTCAGGATGTCTGCATGCCACAACCACTGTATGCCCCGCTCGCGTCGCCTGACGCACAATGGCACGACCAACAAACCCACTGCCACCAATGATACATACCTGCTTGGACATAAGACCTCCCTGATTTTTTCTAACTCGATAAAGAAGCAATTATGCGAGAGCTTGATGAAAGACGCAATGTGTCTCTGCAAAACTTTGCATAAAAAAAGGGCCGCTCTTCAGCGACCCTTTTCATCTGTTTCATTGTTACGCAATTGGCGGCGCATCCGGAGAGTCCGCAAAGGTCTTCAGCTTCTGAGCCCGTGAAGGGTGACGAAGCTTACGAAGTGCTTTCGCCTCAATCTGACGAATACGCTCACGCGTTACGCCAAACTGTTTACCCACCTCTTCCAGCGTATGGTCGGTATTCATACCGATACCGAAACGCATGCGAAGCACCTTCTCTTCACGAGGTGTCAGATTATCCAGAACCTCAAGTGTTGCTTCACGCAGAGCTTCACTCACTGCACCATCCAGTGGGTTTTCAGCATTTTCATCTTCGACGAAATCGCCAAGCTGAGAATCTTCATCATCACCAATCGGCGTCTCAAGTGAGACAGGCTCTTTAGCAACCTCAAGAATCTGCTCAACTTTTTCGACCGGCATCTCCAGATGTTCCGCCAGCTCTTCAGGACTTGGCTCACGACCAATCTCCTGAGCAATCTGACGGGAGACACGCATCATCTTATTAATGGTTTCGATCATATGTACCGGAATACGGATCGTACGTGCCTGATCAGCAATAGAGCGGGTGATCGCCTGACGAATCCACCATGTTGCATAAGTTGAGAATTTATAACCACGGCGCCACTCAAACTTATCCACTGCCTTCATCAGGCCAATATTCCCTTCCTGAATAAGGTCAAGGAAACCCAGCCCACGGTTGGTATATTTTTTGGCAATAGAGATCACCAGACGCAGGTTTGCTTCAATCATCTCACGTTTGGCCTGACGCGCCTTAGCTTCACCCATGGTCAACTTACGCGCCACGGATTTCAGCTCTTCCACGCCCATCTCACTCTCTTGCTCAACACGTTTCAAACGACGTTGATTCTCACGAACTTTGCCTGCACGCTTTTCAAAGGCTTCTGCCCACGGCTTATCACCATGCTCTTTCAACAGCGCGTCTGCCCAGCGCTCGTTGGTCTCATTCGGCAGGAACGTCTCAATAAAGAGCTTGCGCGGCATCTTGGCATCCAGAGCCAGGTCACGAATGGTCCGCTCATATTTACGAACCCGCTCAACAGCATTTTTAAAGCGCTGAACCAGCATATCAATCTGCTTGGTTGAGAACGGAATTGATACCAGCTCCATCAACATCGCGTCAAGCACTGCCTGAGTCTGTGCAGCAAGTTTCAGGTCACTCGGCTTCTTAACCGAACGCTTCTTCAGCTTGATAAACTCATCATGCAACGTCTTAGCCGCATCAAAATGAGTCAAAGCCTCTTCAAGCTGCTCCTCTTTGGTAATGACGGTCTCTTCCATCGGTGTGCCATCAGGCGTGGCTGTGCGTGCTTTAATGGCTGCAGAGAGCTGATCAGGATCAAGTTTCTCGGTGTCTGTCGGCTCTTCATCTTCATCTTCACTCTTGTTAAGACGATTCTCATACTCAGCAATCGCTGCAGCATTAACCACCTTATCATCAATATCGAGGATATCGCGGAAATTCGGGCCATCTTCGAGTTCCAGCTCAATCGCTTCATCACGAATCTGAATAACACGCTCACCAAGCAGCATGATCTCTCTGAACGTTGCAGGGCAGAGGCAGATCGCTTCATGAACCTGCAGACGCCCCTCTTCAATACGACGGGCAATCTCAATCTCACCCTCACGGGTCAACAGCTCAACCGTTCCCATCTCACGTAGATACATACGTACCGGGTCATCGATACGAATAACGGTACCCAGCGTGGTGGTATCAGCACGCAGCGCGGAGTCCTCTTTACGAAGACGATCCTTACGCATGGCGTAAGCACCGGTCGGTGCACGCTCAGGGTCAACAACTTCAACGCCCATCTCTGTGAACAGATTGATGATCTGCTCGACATTATCAGCCGAAACCAGCCCTTCCGGCAGGTGCTTGTTAAGCTCATCATAAGTGATGTACCCGGCCTCTTTGCCTCTGGCCATCAGTGTGCCAAGCTCTTTTACACGGAACTGATCAACTTTTGATTGAGTCATTCATTACCTCTACGTAATCCATCCAATTCATTCAGTCTGCGCTTAAGCTCCACCGCTTCTTGCAGACCAACACCACCCTTTAACCTGCGACGAATTGCGTTTGCACGCACGGTTGCCAACAGATTAGAAAACTCTTCATCTTCGATGTCAGGAGAGTTGCTCCATAACGCCAGATCCGGATCATCTTCAGCACTCTCTGCCAATCTTTTCATCAGCTCGGCAGAACTCATCTCACCACTTCTACTATCCTGGATAAGGAAAAAGGCTCGGGTGTATATCCGATTAACCGGGTTGCTGTCAAGAAAAACCGTTGCATCCTCTTCATTCAAAACCTTGAATCGAGCCGGGTTCTGGAGCAGCCCGGAAACAAATTTCTCTTCTGAATCAAGGTTTTCCGCTTTCAGATGGATGGTTCCAGCATCACTTTTAATAAACTTTTGTGAAATGGGAACGCCGGTTTTCTGGTTCGCCTCTTTCCGCCATGCATCGGCCAGAAAATGGTCTGTCATACTCTTCAACATCGCATCGGCTTTTTTCGCCATGCGGGCATCTCCATCGGTTCCCTGGCCGGCAATATTTCTTAATCCCTGCAGCCAGGTCTCCATCACCGGGCGGCTTTCACTCTCAATGCGTTGACTGAAAGCTTCACTACCCTCTTTGGCGATCAGTGAATCAGGATCCTCGCCATCCGGAAGATAGAGGAACTTGGGTGAATGCTCCGCCTTCAGAATCGGAAGCATCCTTTCCAGTGCTCGCCATGCTGCCTGTCTGCCAGCACGGTCGCCATCAAAACAGAAGACAGGCCCGTCATGCAGCCTGAGAATCTCCAGAATCTGACGTTCACCAATCGCCGTACCAAGCGGTGCCAACCCGATCGGCAAGCCGTGAGCCGCCAACCCGAGAACATCCATATACCCTTCAACCACCAGCAGCAGCTTGCGCTTACGGATCTCTTCACGATGTTCAGCCAATCCATAAAGCAGGTCAGACTTATGAAAAAACGGTGTCTCAGGAGAATTGAGATACTTGGCACTCTTCTCATCACCGAGAATCCTGCCACCAAAACCAACGGTTTTTCCCCGTCTGTCACGAATCGGGAAAATCAGTCGGTTACGAAACCGATCAACATAACCGCGATCTCCTTTAAAAAGCAGTCCGATCGACTCCAGTTGTGCTGAAGTTCTGCCGTCGGAGCCAAAGCAGTGCTCCATAAAACCGTAACCTGCAGGGGCATAACCAAGCTTGTAATCGCGGATTATTTTTTCCGGCAATTTGCGTTGCTCAAGGTAGTCGCGAGCGATCTTTCCCTTCTCTCCGGCAAGCTGTCTGACAAACACATCAGCTACCTTGGTAAGTAGTTCAAAAGCTCTGTTGCGTCGCTCTGTCTCCCCCGGATCAGACTGTGCCTGTTTGGGAACCTCAATTCCCGCCTTCTCAGCCAGATACTCCACCGCCTCCGGAAAAGCGTAGCCATCATGCTCCATCAGAAACTGGAAGGCACCACCGCCTTTACCGCAGCCAAAGCAGTAGTAGAGCTGTTTGTCTGGTGAAACGGAGAAAGAGGGACTCTTCTCATGATGAAAAGGACAGAGGCCCATCAGATTGGATCCTGATCGCTTCAGCTCTACATGCCGGCCGATTATCTCAGTAAGGTCTGAACGTGCCAGAACCTCATCCAGAAATGTAGGGGTAAATTGAGCCATGATCCTTCTATTTAAGTTGCTAAAATGCGATTACGCAAGCGCACCGGTTAGCCCTGAAGCTGCTGCTTCACAAGTGCTGAAACCATGCCCATATCTGCTTTTCCCTGCAATTTAGGGCGAATGACTCCCATCACCTTACCCATATCGCGCATGCCTGCTGCACCACTGCTGGCTACACCCTCGGCAACAATCGCTGCCACCTCTTCTTCAGAGAGCTGTGCAGGCATATAGGTCTCAAAAACATGAATCTCTTCGAGCTCTTTTGCCGCCAGATCATCACGACCAGCTTCGTTGTACTGGTTTGCTGAATCCTTTCGCTGCTTGATCATTTTACCAACCACAGCGATCACATCATCTTCACTCAGTGCTTTGCCCAGCTCGATCTCTTTGTCTTTCAATGCAGCGCGCAACATTCGGATCGCGCCCAGTTTGAGTTTGTCTTTGGCTTTCATCGCCTGTTTCATCTCATCGGTAATCTGCTGCATTAACATTTGCCAACCCCTTAAGTTTAGTCTGTTACACCCTCTGCGCAGGCCAGGGATGGCCTGCCAAAATGAGCGGAGAAACCGATCATTTTGTAAGCAAAAAAAATGCCGGACACAGAGGCCCGGCATTTTACATCATTTAGAACAAATGTGCTCTAATACTCGCGATTCTCGCGTGAACGCATACGGCGCAGACGCTTCATCAGACGTTTACGGGCAGCAGCCTCTTTACGCTTTGCAGCAATAGAAGGCTTCTCATACGCTTCACGACGACGACACTCGCTGATCACACCACCGCGCTCTACCTGTTTACGGAAGCGCTTGAGAGCCAATTCAATCGGCTCATCCGGGTTTAATTTGATACCTGGCATTTAAAAAATCACCACCTTGGGTCGATTCCAAACAAATTTGCAATATATATAAGCTATCATTGCATTCTTTCTCACGCCTCTGCACGCTTGGCAATCAACCTATGCAGGGGTTTACAAAAAGGGTCGCGCATTATGAGCAACAGAGCCGTTAAGTCAAACAATGACAATAAAAACGCACAGCAAAGTGTGCTGGGTGCAGCCTCTACTGTGGGCGGCTGGACCATGCTGTCGCGCGTGCTGGGTTTTGTCCGTGATGTACTGCTCGCCCGAGTGCTCGGTGCAGGACCGCTTGCTGATGCCTTTTTTGTCGCTTTCAAACTACCCAACTTCTTCCGCCGCATGTTTGCTGAAGGCACGCTGACCGTAGCACTTGTACCGGTTCTGGCAGATGAACGAAAAAAAGGTGAGGAAGAGACCCACGCCTACCTGAATGCCCTGGCAACACTGCTGTTGATGGTGCTTCTGATCTTTACCTTGGCAGGCATCATTTTTATGCCGTGGCTGCTGCTCGGATTTGCCCCCGGTTTCCACGGTGAGCCGGAACGTTGGGATCAGGCGCTGCTTTTGGCCCGATGGATGTTCCCCTATCTGCTATTGATATCGCTCTCGGCCATGGCCTGGGCGGTGCTTAATGCACACAAAAGATTTTCACTGGCAGCCGCCAGTCCGGCGCTACTGAATGTCGCGATCATCTTTGCCGCGATCGTGCTTGCACCATCGTTTGAAAATCCGGCTGTGGCACTGGCCATCGGCGTGGTGTTCGGTGGCATGTTGCAACTCGGTATTCAGATTCCTGCACTGAAACGGATCGGCTGGATACCAAGGCTCTCGTTTAAATTCAAAAACCCTGCTGTCTCACAAACACTTCTACTGTTTGGCCCGGCGCTACTCGGTGTGGCTGCGGTGCAGATCAATATTCTTGTCGGCACCATCCTTGCCACGCTACTGCCTGCCGGTTCCGTATCTTACCTCTACTATGCCGATCGGATTGTGCAGCTTCCTCTTGCCCTGTTCGGTATCGCCATGGGCACGGCACTGCTACCCGCACTCTCAGAGCACATGGCTAACAAGCGTATCGATGATGCAAAAAAAGATCTTCGCCACGGCCTGGCATGGCTCACCTGGATCACGCTTCCCGCCATGATCGGCATCTTTATTCTGGCAGAGCCGATCATCGCTACGCTGTTTGAGCATGGCGAATTCACACATAGCGCTACCGTAGCCACTGCGCAGGCACTACAAGCGTATGGGCTGGGTCTGATCGCATTCTGCTGGGTGCGGGTGCTCTCAACCGCATGTTTTGCCAGTAAAGATGCCAAAAGCCCGATGCGCTTCGCCTTCATCAGCGTCATCATCAATATCATCCTGGCGATCATCCTGATGCAGCCGCTGGCTCATGTCGGACTGGCACTGGCCACCTCGCTGGCCGCCTTCTTCAATGTTGCACTGTTGATCTTTCATGTTCGCAAACAACAGGGTGCGATCATGGATAGCAGCACTGTTCAAAGGATGCTGAGGGCAGCTCTTGCCTGCCTCCCGATGCTTGGTTTTCTTATCGCGATCTCTCAGTTCTGGGCATTCCCGGCAACAGATAAATGGATGCAGCTTCTCTGGCTCGGCATCACCATCCCTGTTGCTGCTATAATCTTTTTTGGTGCAGCGTTTCTTTTCGGTGAAAAGAGCCTGCTGAGAGGGAGAGGAAAGGGAAATGCAGCGTGATCTGATTATATTCGATATTGAGACCGTGCCCGATACCACGGCAACCCGGCAGCTATTGGGAGAGCCTGAACTGACAGACAGTGAAGCGCGCGACGCACTGAGCAGTTATTTTCTTGAGAAGACCAACGGCAATAATGATTTCCCCCGCCAGCCTTATCATCAGGTGGTGGCGATCAGTTACGCCCACCTGATCTGTGAACCGGGTGAAGAGGGTGTTGAGATGGTGGTTCGCCGCATCGCATCCGGTGGCGATAGGGACAGTAGTGAGGCGGAACTGCTTGATGGTTTCTTCAGCCTGATTGAGAAGCGGGTACCAAGACTGGTTAGTTTTAATGGGCGCGGCTTTGATGTGCCTGTTCTAAAATACCGTGCAATGGCCCATTCGCTGAGCTGCCCACGCTGGTTCTCAGAGGGTGATCGCTGGAACAACTACGATGCCCGCTACTCGCAGCAGTATCATGTTGATCTGCTCGAAGTACTCTCCGATTTCGGAGCATCAGCCCGGTGCAGTATGCATGAGATGGCTTCCGCCTTTGGCATACCCGGCAAACTGGAGACAGCTGGTGATGATGTAAGGGGTATGTTTGAGGCGGGTGAGATCGACGCCATCCGCAACTACTGTGAAACTGATGTCTGCACCACACTACTCACATTCCTTCGCTGGCAGCTCTTTAACGGAGCGCTTTCGGAAGGGGCCTATGCCCGCGCAGTGCTAGGCATCCGCAACTATCTTGAAGAGGAGTCGGCAGGCCGCCCACATTTCGCACAGTTCCTCACCGCATGGGAAGAGATTGAGGCAACTTAACCTTTCGCCTTTGTTCAACTAAAATAGGAACAGATGAGACTCTACCAGCACTTTCTTGATGGTATTCCCGACTACCTTGCCCGCCACTACTGGTGGGCATATCTGTGGCCTCGTTCTGTCTGGTTTTTCGACCACCAGCCGATCATCAATGCCATCCTCTTCGGCCAGTACAAAAAGCTAATGGATACCACCATAGAGCGCCTGAAACAGGCCCCTCTGGATCGAACCCTTCAGCTCACCTGCGTCTACGGCTCGCTAACACCGAACCTGATCAAACATCTTGACACACCACTGCACATCACTGATGCGGCAACGGTTCAGTTGGAACTGGCCCAATCAAAATCCACTGGAAGTTCCGAACTTCTACCCACCCGCATGAATGCCGAGCATCTCGGTTACAAACCAGATGTGTTCACCACTACCGTGCTCTTCTTCCTTCTACATGAGATGCCAGCTGAAGCACGAAGGAACACGCTCTCTGAAGCAATGCGAACCCTCGCCCCCGGCGGCACACTGCTGGTCACCGAGTATGGCTCACTCCCCATCCATCACTGGCTCTACCGCTTTGCCCCATTCAGATGGCTGCTCACCACGCTGGAGCCATTCCTGAACAGTTTCTGGCACAACAATCTGCTTGCTCTACTTAATGAGATGGCAGCCCTGCACGGCAAGAGGGTGGAGCAGAGCTGGGAGAAGAAAATCTTCTCAAGCTTCTATCGCGTAACAGAATTTAAGCTCTCTTCAATTCAGGAATGAATCCACTTTTTGAATGTCTGCTTTCGGCATTCGATTCAAACGGTCGATGCAACACATGCATTAAATCTTGCTGCCGGGGTTCTAAAGTTCAAGGTCTGTCTTGGCCGCTCGTTAAGACGTCTGGCGATCATATCCAGATGCTCCTG
>Ga0316187_10003778_pt1 | contig 13144 bp, 9 predicted proteins | sample CroRivburrow1_MG_FD_204927 | JGI IMG/M metagenome (GOLD analysis project Ga0316187, IMG submission 204927) | Coastal sediment microbial communities from Maine, United States - Cross River worm burrow 1 | ecosystem: Environmental > Aquatic > Marine > Coastal > Sediment | place: USA: Maine...
AGGCAGTCGCCCGCCGAAATCGGGCAACTCCCCGATGGCGACCCTGCACCGCCGGCAGACCACCCGGTTGCCGGAGCCGGCACAGCCGGGACGGAGGACAGTCGATCACTTTTCGCCACCTACCGTGAATTCCTCACCTCGAAGGCCTTCTGGAGCGTGGTCATCACCTTCGGCCTGATGAACGGTGTCTACAGCGCCATGATCACTCACCTGCCCACCTATATGACCACCGAGCTTGGCTTCAGCCTCTACGAGGCCTCCTATCTGCTCGGTATCGCCGGCGGCTTCGCCATCGCCGGCAAACTGGTCTGGGGCTGGCTGATGGACAACATGAACGCCAGGCTGACGGTCATGTGCGCGGTCAGCGCCTACCTCGCTTCCACGCTCGTGTTCCTGTCGAGCCAGAACTACGCCTGGCTCAGCCTGGCGGCCGGTCTGTTCGGGCTGGGCTTCGGCGGGATGGTGCCGGTTCGATCCGTGCTGATTTCCCGCCTGTTCGGCGTTCGGAAGTTTTCCAGGGTGAACGGCCTGCTGTCGTTCTTTCTCGCGCCGGCAACTTTCTGGGTGCTCATCACCGGCTTCATCGCCGATCAGACCGGCACCTACACCACGGCCTTCCAGGTCTGGGCCGCGGCGTTCGTGCTCGCCGGATGTATCAGCGCCGTGGTACGGCTGCCCAACCGGGAGGAAGCGGTGCCTTGACCCTTTGGGTCAAGGCCGGGGCAGGTGCCTTGACCCTTTGGGTCAAGGCCAAGGACCTAGCCTTCTGCCGCCGCCAACGCCTGACCGAGATCGGCCAGGATGTCGTCGATGTGCTCTATCCCCACGCACAGTCGCACCATACCCGGCGTGACGCCGGCCTTCAGCTGTTCCTCTTCGGTCAGCTGCCGGTGCGTGGTGGATGCAGGATGACAGACCAGGGATTTGGCATCACCGATGTTCACCAGCCGGGTGAACAGCTCCACCGCGTCGTGGAAGCGAACGGCAGCGTCATAGCCACCCTTGACCTCAAATGTGAGCAGGGAGGCGGGTCGCCCATTGCAGTACTGCATCGCCAGCTCATGGTATGGATCGCCTTCGAGCCCGGCGAAGACCACCCGGGAGACCGCGTCGTGGTCATTCAGAAAGTTCGCGACGGCCAGCGCGTTGTCGCAATGCCGCTCCATGCGCAGCGCCAGCGTCTCCAGTCCCTGCAGGATCAGAAAGGCATTGAACGGCGACAGCGCCGCACCGGTGTTGCGCAGCGGTACCGTGCGCGCCCGCGCGATGTAGGCGGCCGGACCCATGGCGTCCGTGTAGACCACACCGTGATAGGCGGGCTCCGGCTCGGTCAGCATGGTGAACTTGGCGGCGTGCTCCGCCCAGGGAAAGTTGCCGCCGTCGACGATCACGCCGCCGAGGGAATTGCCGTGACCGCCCATGTACTTGGTCATGGAGTGCACGACGATGTGGGCGCCATGGCTGATGGGCTTGATCAGCATGGGGGTGGCGACGGTGTTGTCGATGATGAGCGGCACACCGACCTCATTCGCCACCTTCGCCAGGCCTTCGATATCCACCACATTGCCTGCCGGGTTGCCGATGGACTCGCTGAAGATGGCCCGGGTGTTCTCATCCACCTGCGCACGAATGGCGTCCGGCGTATCAGACTCAGCAAACCGCACGTCGATGCCCTGTTTGGGTAACATGTGGGCGAACAGGGTGTAGGTGCCGCCGTACAGCTGCGGCGTCGCCACCACGTTCTGCCCCTGCTCGACGATATTCAGAATGGCGTAGTGAATGGCCGCTGAGCCCGCACTCAGGCAGAGCGCGCCGACGCCGCCTTCGAGATCCGCCACCCGCTGCTCGAGCACGTCTGTGGTCGGATTCATCAGGCGGGTGTAGATGTTGCCGGGCACCGCCAGATTGAAGAGATCGGCGCCGTGCTGGGCGTTTTCGAACTCGTAGGCCACGGTCTGATAAATCGGCGTAGCCACCGCCCGGGTGGTGGGGTCCGGGCTGTAACCTGAGTGAATCAGTTTTGTTTCGTCCTTCAAGGGATCTCTCCTGCTTGTCAGTAGTCGTTAGCGTGTGCTGGCAATTTCGAGCGGCGGATTATGACCCAGGACCAGTCAGAGCCGCACCTGCGCATCGAGATCATCAAGAAAACGATGCACCTTGAGGAGGTCTTTCATCGTGGTGATGAAGCGGGAGGCATAGGTCATCACCGCCCCTTCCGGCGGCTTCTGCTCGAGCAGCCGCGCGAGCCTGGGCACGCCGTCCATCAGAACGCAGAGGACCACCACGGCCTCCGGTTCCAGGGCAATGGCCAGGATCTTCAGGGTTTCCTGAGCGTCCTCGAAGTTGCGGCTGGCCACCACGTCTTCGAAGTCCGGATTACCCAGCAATCCGTCCACTTCACTCAACACCCAGGGCTTTTCCGCAAGCCGGTCGCGCACTGTCTGATCCGCGAACAGCACCTTCAGTCGTGCGGCCGCCATCCCCGGCAGGTTTGTCAGCAGGTGCCAGCCGATCCGGAACAGACGCACCAGCCCCGGCGACTGCGCGAGCATCCCCGCCACAGCCACCACCTCATCACCTTCCTGCTCGAGCCACAGGTCGTGGCAGGCACCCAGAGTGCAGGTTGCGATCACCAGGTTGGCCGCGTCCGAGGACTCGAGCCGCTCACCGCCGGATTCGGCGCCGACCATGAGCAGGTTGGAAAGATAGGTGAGCTCGTCCATTCGGGCATCGAACACATCAGGCTGGCTCTGCAGCCGGCCGAGGGCTACCCGGACCCAGTCCGCGTCGACCACGGCCGCGGTTTCCGGACCTGTGAGCAGGGCGGCGGGGCGCATCTGGGCGCGTTCATAAGCCATGAGCTCCGCCTCCAGCACGCTGAGCTCGGCCACGCTGGCTTCGGGAGCCATGGGCGCCTCCTCCGCGGCGTCATCGGTCTGCGCCTCTGCGTCCTCCGCGGCGCTTTCCGCAGCTTCAGCTTCGCGCTGTGACTCCGCGCGCTCTTTCAGGGCCTGCCGGCGACGGAAGTACTCCTGGGTCATGAGGTCGTACTCCACCTCCCCGCTGAGTGCATCCACATCCGTTGTCTGCACCGTGCGCAGAAAGCTGCCCGCCATCACTGAGGTGACGAAGCCGGACTCTTCCCGACCCTGCTCGTGAGCATGACTCGCATCCGCATCCAGAACTTTGGCCGTGTCATCCTCATCTGTCTGCAGGATCGAGTGCCGGAACGCGAGCCGGGCGAAGACCGCCTCGCAGTAGTCGGGATAGTCCTGCCACAGGGCAGTAACGGCCGTCTGCACCGCGTCCCATTCATCATCCACGCGGACCCGGACCACATGACGGCCGATGGCGAGCGTGTGCTCATCCAGCACCCGGGGCGCCATGTCGTAGTCCGCCACCACCAGCAGGCGTGAGAACGCCAGGGCGCAGAAATCGTCGCCCAGCTCATAGAGCTTGTCGGCCACGAAGCCTTTGCCTAACCCGTTCCAGAGATCGAGCCAGCGCAGGAGCTCGGCCACCGAAAGCTTGTCCGGATCGCCGGGCCTGGCGCCCGTCCAGAGGGTCTCGTCGAGCAGATGCACGAGCTGCTGATTGGAGACATGGGCAATGAGGGCACCGGCATCTTCCAGACCGACGTCGTCGACCAGATGCTTCAGGGTGTGTGGGTTGATGCGCTGCACGACCGCGGGCAGGGCAACGCTTTCGGTCATCGCCCGCACGAGCTGGCGGGCATCGGGGCTCTGGGGATTCAGGCTCGGCATGATGGACACTCCTCCCTTGTCTATCATTCTCTCTTTGAAGCGAGCCGTCTGCTTCTATGACGCAGCAAGCGGCGGTCGCGCACCTTACGCCTGCGCTCAAGTCCCGACAATGTACTAATTTTCAGCCACACGTGAGAAAATGGACCTCCATTTCGGGGATATTGCGTTCTGAAGCCCGGCAATCCGCATCACCTCCTTTCCGGCCTCCTTCTGCTTGCGGCCGGACTGCTCACCGCCTTTTCCGCCAGCGCTTCCGAGGTGCAGCTTGCTTCCGTGCATGCCGCCATCGGCGACCTTTCCACCGGCAAGCTGTTGCACAAGAAGAACGCGAAGCTCACCGTGCCCATCGCCTCGGTCACCAAACTGATGACGGCGATGGTGGTCATCGACGGCGGCCAGCCTCTGAACGAGTCGATTCCCATCCTCGGCTGGCAGAAAAAAACGGAAAAAAACGCCTACTCCCGAATCCGGGTAGACTCCAAGAGCCGGCGCGATCAGCTGCTGAAGATCGCCCTGATGTCCAGCGAGAACCTCGCCTCCCATACGCTCGCCCGCCACTATCCCGGCGGTTTCGATGCTTTCGTCGCAGCCATGAACGACAAGGCCCGTGTGCTGGGCATGAAGAACAGCCGGTTCGACGATCCGACAGGACTCTCCCTCGGCAACGTGGCCTCCGCGGAAGACCTCTGGAAGATGCTGGCCGCCGCCCACGAATATGATCTGATTCGCGCCTACTCCACCACCTATCAGCACCAGGCCTCATTCAGCGGGCCGCGCTACAGCCTCGCCTACGGCAATACCAATCCGCTCACCGCCAGCAGCCGCTGGGATGTTCAGCTCTCCAAAACCGGCTACCTCAAGGAAGCCGGGCGCTGCCTTGTGATGGTGGCTGATGTGGAAGGTAAGCCCATCGGTATGGTGTTCCTGAACAGCTTCGGCACCCGCACGCCGCTCGGCGATGCCGGCCGCGCCCGCCGCTGGCTAACCACCGGGGAGTCCGGCCGGGTGGCGGGCGCTGCTCGCGACTACGAGCGGGCCGTGATCCGCAGCCTGAACGGCTACGCGGACGACTGACGAACGCGCTATAGTCGCCCCTCCCGGGGAGACGGCCGACCAGACATGTCCTATCTAGTGATCTTGAACCTCGTCGTGTTCGCAGGCCTGATGGTCCTGCTGTTCAGGATGCGGAAACCGGACACGCCCCTGTCACGGCAGATCCTGGCTGGGCTGGGCGCAGGCCTGGTTTTCGGATTCGCCCTGCAGTTCCTCTACGCGAATGACAAAGCGGTGGTCAGCGGCACGCTGGAGTGGACGAACGTGATCGGCTCGAGCTACGTCAACCTCCTGCGCATGATCATCATGCCCCTCGTGCTGGTGATGATGATCGCCGCCGTGGTGCGCATGCGCGATCTGGCGGCGCTGGGGCGTATTGGCGGCAGCGTGATCGGCATCCTGGTCGGCACCACCATGATCGCCGCCCTCGTGGGCATCTTTGTCACGACGGCGTTCGGCCTGACCGCGGACGGGCTGACGGAAGGTGCCCGGGAGCTGGAACGAGCGGAGGTGTTGACCACGCGTCAGGAGGGAATCGCCGATCTCGGTTTCGCCGACATGCTCGTGCGCTTCATCCCTTCGAACATTTTTTACGATCTGACCGGTGCCCGGCCCACGTCCATCATCGCCGTGGTCATCTTCGGCATTCTGTTCGGTATCGCCGCGCTGGGGGTGATGCGGGACAGTCCGGAGCGGGGCGAGGCCATCGTCGGCTTCGTTGAGACCACCCAGGAAATCGTCATGAAGCTGGTCCACATGATCATGGCGCTCACCCCGTACGGCATACTCGCGCTGATCACCAAGGTGGTCGCCGGTTCCGATGCCGCCGACATCCTGAACCTGCTCACCTTCATCGTCGCGTCCTATATCGCCATCGCCATCATGTTCGGCGTGCACACCGGATTGCTGACGCTGTCCGGCACCAACGTGGTCGACTACTTCAGAAAGGTCTGGCCCGTGCTCACCTTCGCCTTCACCTCGCGAAGCTCGGCCGCCACCATCCCGCTCAACGTTGAGACCCAGGTGGAGGAACTCGGCGTTCGGCCGCCGGTGGCCAACCTCTCGGCAACGTTCGGCGCCACCATCGGCCAGAACGGCTGTGCCGGGATCTATCCGGCGATGCTGGCAACGATGATCGCGCCGACCATGGGCGTGGATCCGATGAGCTTCTCCTTCATCACCGGCCTGGTGGCCATCGTCGCGGTTTCCAGCTTCGGCATCGCCGGGGTCGGTGGGGGTGCCACCTTCGCCGCACTCGTGGTGCTGCCTGCCATGGGCTTTCCAGTCACGGTGGCCGCGCTGCTGATCTCCATCGAGCCGCTTATCGACATGGCCCGGACCTCGCTGAACGTCAATGGCGCCATGACCGCGGGGGTGATCACCAACCGCATGCTTGGGGAAGACGAGGAAGAAGCGCCGCTAGCGCAGGCCAGCTGAGCCTGCCACCGGCACGTTATAGCGAAACCTCCCACTGCAACCGCAGTCGAGTCTGTTCACCGCCGTCGAGCAGATCGTCGTCTTCCAGCCAGGATAGATCGAGGGAAAGCTTGTTTCTGTGGCCGGCGAAGAACCAGTTGGCGCCCAGGGTCAGCTCCCGGTTGGTATCACCGCTTCGATCCGTGTCCGGGTCCACCAGCGCAAAGCGCGCAACCAGCTCCAGCGGTGCCGGCACCTTCGGCCACCAATCGTTGAGAAAACTGCCGAGCTGGGCGTAGCCACCAACGAGCCGCGTAACCTCACCGGTCCGCTCGTCGCGTATCCGCTTGTAGTGGAGTTCCTGCTCCCAGCCCAGGCCACGGTGATGCAGGGCGGTTTCGAGCATCAGCTGCTCGAGGTCGTAGTCACCATCGGAAAAGCCGGGCAGTTGTCCGCAGCCATCCGACGAAAACCGGGTGCAGCGGCTGTCGCCGGACACGTAGGCCAGGGCGAGGGAACTCAACCTTTCAGGGCTTCGGGCCAGATCTGAGCCGCTGAAGGGCAGTTCTTCGCCGTCCGGATTCCACTGCCAGCGCGTCATCAGCAGGCCTTTGCCGCGCTCGGTTTCACGATTGAGCCCAAGGCCGGAGAGCGCCTGCACCCATATACGCGAATCCAGTCGAGTGCCTTCCCCGAACCGGGCACTGGTCGAGAAGCCGCGCTGACGGTCCAGGGTGAACCAGTAGTTGCTGATGGAGCGCTCCACCAGCTGCTGCTTGCCGGAAGAGTTGATCCGCTCCCGACTGAATTCGCTCTTCCATTGACCGACACGGATATCCAGCCAGCCCGACACCGTGACCGTGGCCCGATAGTCGAGCCACTTCGAGCCGACCAGATCGTACTCGCCGTAGGCCGCCAGCCAGGGCGCGCCGACGGTCCCGCCGCCCTTGATTCTCGCCCGGTTCACCTTGAACGATTCGTCGATCAGCCTCTCTTCTTCGGTATCCAGCTCCGTCGCCGTATTGTTGTAACGGAACTGTCCCCGCAGGCCGAGCCAGAGATCCGTGGCACCCTGTCGGAAAACGAGCCCCCTGTCCGGCTCGTAGGCGAAGGTGCGATTGCTGCTCTCCTGCGCGCCTGCGTCATCCGATGCGACTTCTGATGCGTCTTCCGATGCAAGGAGGGGAAGAGCAATCAGCCACAGCACCGCGGCGAGGGGATGGCGGGTTCGAATCATCGGGACAAATTAACAGCTTGATCCGGACACCACACCATCCGCAGAATCCCGCTCCGAACCAATCCGAGGACAGATGCGTGAAACGAATTCTGGGGATAGGGCTTCTGATCGTGTTGCTGGGCGGTGGCCTTTACATCGCCGACCTGCCCCTGTTCAAGCCTGCACCAGCCGGCGCCGACCAGGTGGTGCTCCTGCACGGGCTCGGTCGCACCGAGTCGGCCATGCTCATTCTGGAGAACAGCCTCGCCGGTGCGGGCTTCGAGGTGCACAACATCGGTTACCCATCCAATGACGAAACACCCGATCAGCTCGTTGCTCGGATCTCGGCCGCCATCAATGCCTGCTGCGCCAACAACGAGCGCACCGTGCACTTCGTCGGCCACTCGCTCGGCGGGCTCCTGATCCGGGCCTACCTGGCGGACGGTCTGCCCGATAACATGGGTCGGGTAGTGCTGCTCGGCACACCGAACCAGGGCAGCGAGCTGGCTGACGTGGAGGCAGGATTACCCGGCACGATATTGGAACTCGCAGGGCCAACGGCGCAGATGCTGGGTACCGGGCTGGATGGTTTTGCCGCTTCGCTGCCGCCACCGGATTTCGAGGTGGGCGTGATCGCCGGAACCCGGGATGCGATCGTCACCAACGAATGGCTGCCCCTGCCAAACGACAGCATGGTCTCACTCGAGAGCGCAAAGCTCGAAGGTATGCGCGACTTCCGCGAGTTCGAACTGACCCACTGGGGCCTGCGCAACAGCCTGGATGTGGCGGAAGCCACCATCGGCTTTCTGAATGCGGGTAGATTTCCCGAGCACTAGTATCCCGGAGCTTCGCTCGCAGGGATCAGAGAAAGTTATTCGGCCAGATCATGCTGCGCCACATGTGCGCCACCGGGCTCCCGTCGAAGCCAAGACCTTCCTGCGGCTGCCTGAAGTGGCGACCGATGATGTCGGTGAACTGATCCACACTCACCTGCACGTCCGGCTCGAAGGCGTAGAGATCGTTGATGGTGATCAGTCGTGCGGTCATGTACCACTTGTGCTTCTGCGCGTACTCGGCCGCTTCGACAATGTAGGGCTCCGGCTGATAGTCCCGACCGAAGAAACGGTAGTAGGCTTCCGGGTATTCATAGCCCACGCTCTCGTCGGGAAAGAAGCGCAGTGCCTGATGATAGCGAATGGCCCAGCTCACCTCTTCGTCGACGTAGGGCTCGATCAGCTGCGCGCCCCAGTAGCCATGATCGGTGCGGATAAAGCTGCCCACGGCAATGTCGTGCAGCAGGCAGGCCAGGATTACCTTTTCTTCCATGCCGTTTTTCTGCGCGTAGGCCGCACTCTGCAGAACATGGTTGGCCGGCGCGAAGCGCAGCTTGAAGAAGTCGATCAGGGTGGGCTGTGCCGGCATCTTCGGCAACCGTGGGTCATCGCCCTGCAGAAACGGCCGCTTGTCGCCACCGTAGCTCGCCGGTTCCTCGCCGATGTCGCAGAACATGCTTGGCTCGACCACCCGCCGGTCCAGCTCGTCCATCATCGCATGCTCGAGGGCATCCGCTTTGGCAGACAGGCTGGTAGCTGCGGCGATCGACGTTGCGGCGGCAACGCCTGCCGTGCTCAGAAAGTCGCGTCGGTCCATGGTCTGTCTCCCGGAGGTGGCCACCAGGCAGATCTTACGCCCACCGGGCTTTCGCTGCAGCCTGCTAACGCGATGGCTGGCTGTCACCAGACCGGGGCGCGGGCCTGAACGCCAGCAGCACGTTGCCGGGCGTCTGGCCAAACATTCCGTAGCCGGAATTCACCAGCAACAGGCCATTGGCGGCGATGACGGAAGCGTTGTCGATGGCGCCGCCCTGGCCGGCGACCCCGTTGGCGCCTTCGTAATCGCGGACGGTGTCGTAACTGAAGATCACCTCGCCGGAGCCCGCATCGAATACCCGCAGATGGCCATCCAGACTGCCCTGCACCACGGCTTCACCGACCACCATGGTCGCCGCGGAGAATCCGTATTGGAATCGGCAGTAAGGCATCCGCTCGTCGCGGCCCTCACAGTCGGGCTCGGTCCGGTATTCCCAGGCCAGCTCGCCCGTTCGAGCATCCAGAGCGTACAGGCCCGGCTGCGGGACGAAGCCGGGACGCGGCCGGCCAGGATCACTGATGGGCGCGTAGACTTTTTCACCATCGAAAGCCATGCCCCAGTGCACGCCACCGTTGGCGGTGCCGACCCCGTTGTTCCAGTGCCAGACCACCTTGCCGTTCGCATCCGGATCCAGCGCCCAGACATCGCTCGACTTCTGGCCGGCCAGCAGAAGCTCGCTGCCGTCCGCAAGCTCCGCAATGATCACCGAGGCACCAAAGTCGACGTCCCGCTCTACGCTGTATTCCGGCGGGCAGTTCGGCGAGCGGTCACCGCGGCGTCTGCATCCGGCGAGAAAGATGTCGTTGGCCGTCGCCTGAAAAGCCCAGCGGACGTCGCCCGTTTCGAGCTCGATCGCCAGGATGGCGTCCGTGTGCGGATGGGCGGGCTCGGAGGTTGCTTCGCCAGTGCCCACGTAGAGCAGGCCGCGCTTTGCATCGATGGCCGGTGATGTCCACACCGGCGCGCCCGACGGTCCCCAGATCATCCGGCCATCGCCTCGATCCCGCACCGGTTTGGCATCCGGCATGGTGTGTGCGATCCAGACGTTCTCTCCGGATTCCCCATCGACGGCCGCGACCGCACCGTGGCTCTTGCAGCACTCGTGTTCCGGATTGGCACCGACCATGATTTCGAACTGGGAGATGGAAGCATAGACGACGCCTTCATGCAGCTGCGGCGCACCTGTGATGATGGTCTCGGGAAAAAGCTTCATGGACTTCGCCCAGATGCGCTCGCCGCTGGCCGCGTCGACCATATGCAGCCGACCGTCCATGCCACCGAAGACCAGTACCTGACGGCCGGACTCCGGCAGCTCGCCGTAAGTGAGGCTGGAGCGAAGCGGGCCTTCAGCCTCGTAGACCCAGCGGACGCACGGTGTCCCGCTGATGTCGATGGCATACAGCTGCTGGCTGTCAACCGGTGTGAGAAAGAGCGTGTCGCCGACGACCACCGGCTGCGAGCGCATCATCGTGATGTTCGGAAACGCCAGCACCCAGGCGAGCTCGAGATGCTCGAAGTCTGGGCGCGTCAGACCTGCCTGCGCCTCAGTCAGATAGCGATGGTTCTTCGGCCCGAAGCCGAAGGTGGTAATTGCGGCTGGCCGGTTCAGCTCGACCGTCGTACCGCCTTTCGGGCACATGGCGTTCAGCGCCCAGTCATTGTCCGAGCGCGTCTGGCCGCTGAAGTAATCCACCAGGTCGGCGATCTCGCCCTCGCTCATGGCCGCGCCCTGGGCCTTCATGCGTCCATCCGTCAGCGCGTACTCGATCATCCCGGGGATCATTCGCGTCAGCGTCTCGAAAGTGCGCGCCTTGCTCTGCTCAGGATTGTCATGACAAGCCGCGCAATGGGTTTCATAGGCGATCCGGCCCGGGTGCGACGCCGAATCCGCCAGGGCGGCACCTGCTGCGGTCATGATCAGAGTGCAGACCGTAAGCACGGCTGGTGACAAGTAAGGACTCAAACGATTCCCGGGGAGCGACGAGGTGTCGGCGGACGATGGCGCATCTGGCCAGCAACCTCAAGGCCGGGCCACTTCCGACAATCTGATAGTCCGATTCTACCCTTCGAGATTTCCGTGGAATTCATGCCGGTAATTCGGGTTTTATGCGGCGCTTCCTGACCATAGAGTCCGTTCGCTGAGGACCGAGGCACGATCATGACTGACAGATTAATCCACGTACCGGCTTTGCTTCTAGCCGCCCTGCTGCTGGCAGCAACCATTGCACCTTCCGCTGCGCTGGCAGACATCGACGAGGACAAGCTTGGCGCCTGGTACATGTACTTCTTCAACCGATCGGACGGTGAGGGCAACTGGGGATTCCAGGGAGACGTTCAGTACAGGAACTGGAATCTCGGCGGCGATCTGGAACAGCTGCTGCTGCGAGGCGGCCTGACCTGGACCCCGGATTCGGGGAACATCACCCTGACGCTCGGGTATGCGAACATCACGACGGGTGTCTTCGGGTCCGATGACAGCACCAACACCGAGCATCGCGTCTACCAGGAAGCTTCCCTGCCCCAGCGGGTTGCTGACAGGCTGCTGCTCAGACACCGATTCCGCTACGAGCAGCGCTGGGTCGACGGGCAGGATTTTCGGACCCGCTATCGCTATGCCCTCTTCGCGAACATCCCGCTCAATCGCAAAGACCTCAACCGCGGCGCCTGGTATCTGGCGTTCTACAATGAGCTGTTCATCAACGGTCAGCGCGACATCGGCGACGACCGAACCGTTGAGTACTTCGATCGCAACCGGCTCTACGGCGCGGTGGGCTACAGCATCCGGGACAACCTGCGCCTGCAGGGCGGCTACATGTACCAGTACGCGGAAGCGTTCCGCAAAGGACAGCTGCAGCTCAGCCTGCACCATGCCTTCTAACCAGCTCGGTGTCCTGCCTGATCATCAGGCGCTAGAATCGACGCCTGGGCGGGTGTAGCTCAATGGCAGAGCCTCTGCTTCCCAAGCAGATGACGAGGGTTCGATTCCCTTCACCCGCTCCATCCAACGAGCCGCTAGCTGAGCGTCCGCTCCACCTCTAGCACCCGGCGGGTGGTCTCCAGCACGGAGTCCGGAATCAACGACAGGGAGTCGATGCCGAGACCAACCAGGAACTCGGCCACCTCCGGATAATCCGAAGGCGCCTGACCGCAGATACCGACGTATCGGCCGTTGCGCTTGGCGCCGGTGACCGCCATCTCCAGCATCTTCATGACGCCCGGGTCCCGCTCGTCGAAATCGAAGGCGACGATCTCCGAATCCCGGTCCACGCCCAGCGTGAGCTGGGTCAGGTCGTTCGAGCCAATGGAAAACCCATCGAAATGCCGGGCGAACTCATCGATCAGGATCACGTTGTTCGGTATCTCGCACATCACGTAGATCTCGAGCCCTTGCTCTCCCCTGACCAGTCCTTCCTCGGCCATGATTGCCAGCACGTGCTCTGCCTCGACCACCCGACGGCAGAAAGGCACCATGACCTTCACGTTGCTGAGCCCCATTTCCCCTCGGACCTGCCGCAAAGCCTGGCACTCCAGGGCGAATCCATCCCGATAAGCCGGGTGCCCGTATCGGGACGCGCCACGGAACCCGATCATCGGGTTTTCCTCGACGAGCTCGAAGTCATCGCCGCCCAGCAGGGCCTTGTACTCGTTCACCTTGAAATCCGACAGCCGGATGACGACGGGCTTCGGATAGAAGGCTGCGGCGATGGAGCTGATGCCTTCGGCGAGCCGGGCGACGAAGAACTCGGACGGATGGTCGAAGCCGGCCGCGGAATCCAGCACGCGCTTTCTGACCGCTTCGTCGCTGATCCGCTCCGGGTGCGCCAGCGCCATCGGATGAATACCGATGTACTCCATGATTATGAACTCGAGGCGGGCAAGGCCCACTCCATCGTTCGGCAGCATGGCCGCCCGGAAAGCCAGCTCCGGGTTGCCAACGTTCATCATGATCTGCGTGCGCGGTCTTGTCAGCTCATCCAGTCGATGAACCTCCCGCTCGAAGTCCAGAAGTCCGGCGAATACCCTGCCGGTTTCACCCTCCGCGCAG
>Ga0316187_10003779_pt1 | contig 13144 bp, 13 predicted proteins | sample CroRivburrow1_MG_FD_204927 | JGI IMG/M metagenome (GOLD analysis project Ga0316187, IMG submission 204927) | Coastal sediment microbial communities from Maine, United States - Cross River worm burrow 1 | ecosystem: Environmental > Aquatic > Marine > Coastal > Sediment | place: USA: Maine...
CCAATCTATTCTCTGCATTAATAGCTTATAATTTCAGTGATAAGAAACCTTCTTTAAAAATTAACTTTACTGATACCAATCAATTATATTTACCACTGTAGTTATATCGAACTCACGTTATTTACTTGATTAATAATCAAGTGTTTAATTGCAGCCATGCAGATCTACTCAAAACTTAGAATGTAATATTTTTTCCCATTTATCTCTGTAAGAAAATCTGAATTTTCGATTATGGTTCTCAGGTTCCTGTCGTTAAATTCTCCAAAAGCTATTGTTATACCATTGGGATCATAAATTTCAACTACTAAAGTTTCTGTACTTGCCTTATATTTATTCATTATATCGAGTATCTCGAAATGAAGGTCAGTATTTAGTGGTTCGATATTTTCATCATGCATGATATCATTTGCATTGGAGTTTAATGTTCCAGCTATTATCAATACTACTATAGCCAGAAATGCGGTGGTTAGTTTAAAGTTTTTCATGGTTATAAAGTTTGGTTTTGTTTCATTCATTGTTGATGGATATAGTGCCAAGGGTGTGCCAAACTTTGTAAAGTATTGATATATAGCCAATTGCGAAAATGATCGCTAATAAAAAGTGTCTTATTATCGGACACTGAGCAATATTTTGTATTGAAAAAGTCTAAAAAATCATGATTTTCGTGATTTAACCTTTTCCGACATTATTGATTGAAAAATGTGTTCAAAAATGAACACTTCAGGGATTTGATTGTGAGAGGTCTTTCAAAAATTAGCAATTGGATTATTGATTTCAATATCCAGATTCTTAACCAGATCAGCAAAATCAGATAGGTTTTCTTTTTTAACGTATACAACTACTTTGTTTTCTGGAAAGAAGTGAGCTGAATATATGGTAGGATTCTGTTCGAATTTATCAAACATTTTGATATAGTCTGATAGATTCTTTGCAATTAACTGAAAATGCATCATCTCGTACTATTAAATTTAGAAATCAGATATGCCTTTTTTAACTATAATCTTAATATAAAAGATGGTTATATGAAGAATTCAAAGAGTGAATGGGAATTATATTAGATTGGAATGTAGAAAATTAATCCTGAGTAAATTGAATTACTTTTTGGTAAGAAAGGGTATACATAGAAGTCAGGATGATTTACTGTCGTATATTTTGTTTATTATAATCATATAGGATAGGCAAGCTATTTTCTGACAATAGTTGATAAGCAAGACCTTTTGTTCAACTTTTTTAACGCTATGAGTCGGAGCTATATATTAATATTTTATCTCCTGTTATTGACAGGAATATCATCTCCATGTTTTTCCTCTCCAGTATCTGGTGACAATGGTATTGAATGTATATTAATCACATATGATCAGGATACAATTTTTGGCAAAATAAAAAGATCATCCAGGAATAATTTTTACGAAGGAATTAAGTTCAGGTGCGAAGGGCAAAAAAAATACTGTATTTATAAACCAGGTGAGATTCATACTGTGGTTACGTCTAAAATCACTCTTTATTCCTTCAAGATCAATATAAATAATGTTGATAAATATCTTTTTATTAGAAAAGTATATGAAGGAGATATAGATTTTTATTATTCAAAGATTAAAGACAACTCTGATTTAGTCAATGATGATGAGAAAGTCTATTTTGTAGGTTTAGAAGGAGATAAGATTTATCAGTTACGAAAGCGGAGATTAATAGAAATGTTGCTGGTACTATTCAAAGAATGTGAAGAACTAGTAAATCAGGTAGATAAAACCAGATTTGATTACTATTATTATAATTACAATAAGTTATACAAGCTTGTAGAAAGATACGATGATTGTGGTAAGACTCCAGTAATCCCCAAGAATAGAAATAGAAATTCCGGATCGAAAAGAGTTATGTATTCCATTCAATAATTCATCACTTAGAACGACTAAGAAATAATGATAACTACAGGAATATATATCTCAGAAACTCCTCTTTAATATCTTATATATTTCGACGTTCGGTCATCCTGGATAATACCTTTCCAGTTAAGGCCAAATCCAAAATCGTACACATTCCCTTCTGAATCTTCATAAACAGTCATATCATGTGGTGTGTCTTCCGCCTGAGATTCTACTGTTGCCATATTTTCCGGCATTTGGATGGGAAGAAGGCCAGAGGGTTCATTATTTCCTACTATAATATTTAGAATCGCCTGGTCCTGTACACCAAAATTTACTAAAATAGCAGTAGCAGCCTTTTCGAATTCTTCAAAAACCAGGGGATTTGAGATTTGAAGGGATACAATCACAGGTTTGTCCTTCATTATTTTACGGGTATTTAATACCATTTGAAGATCGGTATAGTTCGAAGCGGTAACAGATTTTCCTTCATAAGATCTGTTTGTGAATCCTTCTTGTGGATCTCCTCCAGCAATACTTTTTATTCGACTTCCCTCAGCAGTATACTCATTGTATTGAAGGCTGATAGGTAAATATCCGGTTCCTCCACCGGCAACATCTTCAGTATTATATCCACCACCTGAATTGGGATTGTTGATACACACCAGGGCAAAATCAGCCTGGTTGGGATCTTCTGTTATTTTAAATAATTTTTTAACAATTTCAATATTAATTGGATAGTCTAACTTTTCCGGGGTAGGTCCTCCCATAAAATTTCTTCCAGCCGGGGTAAATCTTTTAGGTATGTAAACCGTCATATTTTTTGATACCGGAAGAGAATTTCCCTTGTTTTTTAACATAACAATAGATTTTAACTGAGCCTCATAACCAGCAGCCATAAATTCAGGATTTCCAACAATCTTGGTTGATTCTTCAACTTCAAGATAGGGATTCTCAAACAATCCAACTCTGAAAATATTTTTTAACAACCGGATGGCTGATTGTTCAAATCTTGTTCTTATAGCTGCTTCACCATGCTCAGCTTTTCCTATTTCAAACGCTTCCAAAATAGGTTCTGCCTCATTATTTCCTCCAAACTGATCTACCCCAGCCATCAACACCATATAATGTCTTTCTGCTATTGATAAATCCTCCGCACCAAAACATTTACCAGTGAAAAAGCTACCTAATTCGCCAGGATCAGGAGTTACTCCCCAATCAGTGCATACTACACCATCATAGCCATATTTTTCTCGAAGAAGATCATGAATGATATATTTACTATATGCATTCGCTAAATTTTCCCCTGAGGGATCCTGGTTATAAGAAATTGTATAGTATGGCATCACTGCCGAAGCTGTTTTGGTTACTCCTTCCAATTTAAAAGCTCCATCAAGGAAGGGAATAAGTTGTTCTTCAAAATTTTGTCCTGGATAAACACCGAATTTACCGTATATAAAATGCGCATCTCTTCCTCCTTCACCGGTGCCCCCACCCGGCCAATGTTTTACCATTGTATTAACACTTTCAAATCCCCACCCCTCATCTATTTCATCTGAATTGTACGAGGATTGAAATCCATCAATATATGCTCGTGATAAATCTGACGATAATAAAGGATCTTCACCGAAAGTGCCATTCACACGGTTCCATCTGGGTTCCGTTGCCAGATCAATCTGTGGAGAAAGGGCAGTAGTAATACCAAGAGCCCGATATTCCTTTGATGCAACATTTCCAAAAGCCTTTATGAGGTCCGGATCAAATGTGGCAGCCAGCCCAAGAGAACCTGGCCACATTGAAATATTTCCACCAGCCCCGGCATTATATTCAGCATTTGCCCGGGTGCGATGCCTCGGATCTGAACTATTATTAACAGGTATTCCTAAACCCAATTTTTCTACGAGTGCTTGTGCATTGTTATTCCACTCAGCAGCAATAGCAGGGCTTTCAACACTGGTTAATAAAACATGACGTACATTGTCATCTGTAAGAAACTTTATTTGATCATCACTTAAATCTGCAGGCTTTGCACCACTTTCATCATATTTTTTGCCACCATAAGTGCCGCCCATATAACCTCGTCCTCTGGCAGGAATGGACTGATGTCGGCTATATAACATAAGACCAGCTATTTGTTCAATACTCATTTTTGAAGCTAAATCCGTAGCCCTGCTATCTGCCGATAAACGCCAGTCTTCATATTTATCTAAAGTCCCGTTTTTATTCAAGTCTTTAAAAGCATATCCATCATCGAATAATAGTATAACATTAGATGATTTTGAATAGCCCAGTGTCTTTCCTCCATCATTTGTAACAGTATTGAAATTAACGCTTTCTGTCACCTTCCATTTTATTTTTTGAGTACAGCCGGTTATGAGTATCGTTGAACAAATAATGAGTAAAAAGTTTTTTGCGGTTGATTTAATAAATATATTTTTCATGCCATATTTATTTTAGAATTCTATATCAAAAATAATAATTGTCATTCTGCGTGACTTTAAAAAATTGACTAATAAATCTATGAAATTATTTAGAATTTCTAACCTGAATGAAAGTAATAATAGGATTATTTATTTTTAATCGAAAGCATTTAATTTTATTTCATAAATAATTCAGCCAATTCATGCAAGTCATTTCCCACTTTTGATCTGGTATCATTTGTAAGAGCTGAAATCACCAACTTCTCTTCGGGAAAAATAATTAAATTACAACTGCCACCAACTGAGCCACCACCATGGCCATAATAATTTCTTTCAAATTCATTTGTACCTGAAGACCAACCAATTCCATACCCTGTTAACTCACCATTAGTCAGTTTTTGAGATGTAATTAACTCATTAACAATTTCTTCTTTTAGTAATTCTGAAAATAATATTGCATTGCCAAATCTGGCTATATCATCGGAGGTAGATAAATATCCTCCCCCAGCCCATTTATAACTATTATCAACATAAGGAGCATTGACCACTTGTCCATTATTCATACTATAGAATCCTGACCTATGGGTAATAATTGTGTCTTTTAGATCAGCCACGGTATAATTCATATTAAGGGGAGTGAAAATACTTTCCTCCATGAAAGTAAGAAAATCCTGCTTTGAAGCTACTTCAATAATTGCACTGAGAAGATTATAACCATAACTACTGTATTGATATTTTGTGCCCGGTTCAAATAATAATGAATCATCCTGGAATATCGTGAGGCCCTCTGTAACTGTTGGATAATACTTTGCAGATAAGTATTCCTCCCCGTTGTAGTGACGAATCCCTGCCAGATGTCCTGATAATTGACGAGAAGTAATTCCCCATCTTTTCACAGGAAAATCTGGAAGGTATTCCTGAATAGGGGCATCCAGATTAAGTTTTTCTTCCGACATTAAAATCCCTATTGCAGCAGAAGTCAAGGATTTACTTATACTGCCTATCCGGAAACGAGTTTTATCGGGAAATACTTCAGTTCTATTTTCAAGATCTGCAAATCCAAGTCCACATGACCATACAAGCTGGTTATCTTTGAATACAGTAATTGCCATACCAGGAGTTTCACCTTCTTTTAATAAGTTAAGTGCAAGATTTTCGGCCTCTATTTCAATGTTTGATGGCGTTTCACAAGATATGATAAATGCAATGATCAACGATGCAATAAAAAAGATTGAAGTTTTCATATTTATATAGATTGCGAAAAATGGGTACTTATAATATCATTAGATATACTGTCAAAATTAAAATAAATTGAGATAATGACCATTTCAGTTTCAGAATATTAATGAATAAATATTTCAAAAATTAGTGCCAGATAGGAGACAGGGAAAATAACCCGTGAATAACGATCCACTTTCCGTGCCAAGGCTAATTTTTTACGTGATGATAGATTACAAGTTAAAACCGCCTCAGCTAAAGAAAGAAATACAAAAACCATAGAACCATACAGATAGATATCAAGGCTTGTTAAATAATCAATTTTAGGAATAAAATATGAAAGAGTGAACAAAAATGCTACTAGTGATAGCATTGAAGTTGCTGATACGGTAAGTTGTGCTTCAGATTTTGTTGGATCTACCCAAAAAACGGTCCAGGACATCAAAACAATTAGCGCAATAGGTAAAAATACTTTTAATATATAAAATCCGGCCTTTCGTTTGCCTTCAAAGTATACTTTGAAGGCTGGCAAGTCCCCCAATGACAAATGCAGTTCTAAAGGAATAATATTTCCCTGTTTAATAATACTATCAAAATACGGATTCAGATCCGTCTGTGGGTGAGGTCTGAATGATGGTTCAATTGTCGAAAGTGCATAGTTGGATGATGCGAATCCACAATTAACCAGTTCATCAGAATTGAAGTTGGACTGCATTGATTTACATTTTTTCTGATTTATTCCAGAAGGTATTCCCAGCCTGACCAGCTCATGGACTATTGATGTCAAGGATTGTGATTTTATCAATAATTCGATATTATTCTATCCAAATTTTATCAGTGGAAACGCCATGACAACTATTACATTGTCCTGTTGAAATAGAAGATTGCATAAATTTAACATTTCCAGAATTATCCGTCAGACTTGTATACAAAGCCTTGTTGAAATCTACACTCTCTGTAGTGTAAAAATTACCCTTACCATCAACTTCAATTGTTTTGATTAATGCACCTGAATCATTAGGTCCTTCGAATAATCTGATAGTCGCATTAGGATAGGGATTAAGTTTTAATGAGTCATATACACTGCCCGCGATAGTAAACCAGCCTTCGCCACCTCCTCCAGATGTATGGCAATTCATACAATTTTGTCCGTTATTGTGGCTTTCATTGTCATTATAACGACTTATCTTGGTTTCATTTTCTCCTAATTCATCTTCTTCACATGAGATAAAGAAAATAATTGGACTTATAATGAGTGCTATTGTAATAACTGTTTTTATTTTCATTTTAAATTCATGTTCAATTATGAGGTTCAGATGATGTATTAACGAAGAGAGTTTATTTTTAATATAGTTTCTTTCTTAATATTAAATAATCATCAATCACTAGATCACTCAATTCCGACTTTCAACTTTGACCCTTTAACCATTTATTCATTGGGTGATGATTGAGTGATTTAAAATAAGAGGTCCCGAGCTAAATCATAAACTCCTTTGAAAATCATTATACATTTGATAGCGGGAGTTCCCCGTATACCCTTTTACACTTCTACATTTTTACTAATTTGGTGATTTAGCGAATTGAGATTTAGCGATTTTTAAATAATATTTCAAAATAAGACTAGTTTTTGCAATTACTCAATTTTCGCTTTCCACATATCATCTTAACCATAGCCATTTACTAATGTGGTGATTTGTCAAATGTGTTTGAAATGTTCTATATGAAATTGGTGTTCACAAATCCTGACATCCTCATCTATTGCCTTCATCTTTTGGCAATATATTTATTCTTATTGCCGTCTACTCGTTTGCCAGTCAACTATTCAACAATTTAGTTAAAACCCAGTTTATCCAATCCAACTTGTATCTCAGGACATGACATAAACAGGTCCCAGATAAATCCTGTTCGATAATTTTCAATCATAACAGGAATTGGTCCCTGGTCAATCGCAAGGTATCTGGGGAGATACCAGTTTTCCTCAAAGCTGAAAGCGTCGTATGGGCCATACTTGCCTACTAATGAATCTGCTTCGGTATATATAAATCTCAAAAATTTCATGCTTTCTTCAGGAGTGTATGGAAAAGAGGATAGAGCAGCAGTTGGAGATATTACCCCGAGATCTTCATCAGGTCTATGGCCGGCATAACCATTTATAGAATAACTTGAGGTCAAACCCCAGCAATTTTCTCCATACCCCTGGTATTTGTTTGGATTATTAACGCAATGCGTAAAGTGTATCAGGGTATGGTTTTTATTCAGTTCCCAATAGTTTGCATATTGATCCTGCAAGTCTCTGGGATCTAAACCCAGATAAGAATAATGAGCCCAAAACAATGGACCAACCGGTGAGTCATTTGTTTCGTAATGATCCAGTACTGTTTTATATCCCAAATATTCACGATCCGTCACAATCTGTCCATTCATTGCCCAGCCTTCATGATACACAGCCGGGTCAATGGAGTGTGTTGGGGACGAAGCCGCCAGAACATACATGATCAGGCATTCGTTATACCCTCTGACAGCAAAATTCATCTGCCAGTCGTAATTAGGTGACCAGTGCCAGTAAAGTACATTTTCACCTCCCTTTGTATGCCAGTCCCAATCTACATTCAACCACAACTGATTCATTCTATCCGCTAGTTGTTTTTCAGCTTCATTACCATCTTTAAAGTACTGCCTTGCACATAGTAGCCCTTGGACCATAAACGAGGTTTCTACCAGGTCTGCTCCGTCATCATATTGGCTGAAAGGTTTTACTTTACCTGTATTACCGTACCACCAATGTGGCCAGACTCCATGAAACGAATCTGCATTTTCCAGAAAATTCACGATCTTATCAAATCTTTGAAATCCTTCTTCCCTGGTTATAAAACCTCTTTCTATACCTACCAGAATGGCCATTAATCCAAATCCCCCACCACCTGAGGTTACTACATTCTGATCATTTTGGGGATATATCCCATCAAGATGAACCCGTTCGCATCCCAATCCGGAGACAGGTTCTGCACCTTCCCAGAAATATTGAAAAGTCTGGTATTGAACCAGATTTAAGAGAGAATCATCAGATATTTCGGCCTTTTCAATTAGATCTGCGGTATCTATTCTATCCTTATTTGAAAAACAGCTTACCATCAGAATCAACAATAGTATAGAAAGTAAGAATCTCATTCGAATTTATGTTAGTGAAGATATAAAAGTACCAATCCCGGAGTTCTATAACCAATATATATCTATTTTATAATGTGTTCTGCAATAGGGCGATACAAGTGCGAGAGTGAGACTTGAAGAAGGAAAAAATATTCTTAATTATTTTTATTCGATCAAAACCTTATTATTACTTCCTGTTCAAAAAATTCTTTAGTTTTATCAGAAGCATGCCCAATGGTTAAATTTTATTATTATCTCAAATCCCTGCTCCTCCTAAAACTATAAGTTCCTGACCTTTCTTCGGTTGACCATCCAGCAGAGGCATTGCCATAGAAATAAGATCCCTTACTCCTTCCACTTTTAATGAATTGTCATGATCATCTTTGCTATCCCATACTTCAGTGATCCATATTGAATCCCTATTTGTCTTGTCTTTACTAACCATATATAGTTGGCAACCCTTTGCAGTTGAGACTAATTTCGAGGCATTAAGTAGAATAGACGCAAGTTGGTCACCACTTCCTTTTATAGCCGTTAACTCTACATGAAGTCCGTATTTGTTCATTTTTAATTAATAAAATATTAAATTAATGGTCTTCTATTTTAATTTTATTTTTGAAGAATTCATATAAAAATACATTAAGCATTATTAATAGCATACCATAAAAAATATCTTCAACTGGTATGGTAAATAACCTGATACTCATATTTTGAGTGTTATCGTACCATACAATTGGTGATTCGAGACCTGTTCCGGTTAGCAAACCATTTACAATAGTAAAAGGAATCAATAAGATTAGATAGGTAAAGTAAAATTGACCCAACCAATCAACTTTTAATATATATTTAAAGAAAAGGATTACTAAAGCCAAGGCTGAAAAGGTTAGTGATGTATATAATCTGGGATAAAAGAAAACTGCACCCATGAGTAGGAAGCTGACCAGCAATACAGTAATAAAGGGTTCTATACCTTTAAACCTTTCCCTGGTAATCAAATTTTGTAACCAGATCCAGGTGAATATACAAGCATATGGAATACAAATGAAAAACAAAAGCTCTTCAATAGGTAAATTGAAAAAATGAATACCAGTAATATAGATTGAATTGAAACCCCATACTCCTAGTTTAGTAAATACCATATCCCATAATATGAAAGGGATGGCAGTAATAATGGCCGCTAGCCAAAACGCTTTCCAGGTTTTGTTAAACTTTATGTTGGGATGAAATGAGAAAATAAAAGGTACCAGAATAGCTCCCAGGTCTATTATGAGGTAACTATATTTCATCGTATATTATTATTTGCTTCCCTGTAATATTTTTTTGGAACCCAAAGCATTCCAAAACATTCCCCATCTTCTTTTCCAAGATGTTTGTGGTGAACTTTGTGTGCTTTTCTTATTGCTCTAAAATAGCTTTTATCAGATTTTTTAAGAATTCTGAATCGTTGATGAATAAACACATCGTGAACCAGGAAATAGGTGAATCCATAAAAGGTAATTCCCAGACCTAAAAACAGTAGTGTTTTCATTTCAAAAGTAATACCTGAAAAAATTAACAGGATTCCCGGGGTAGCAAATATCAGGAAGAAATAGTCGTTCTTTTGAAAAAAACCCTGGTCTTTCGGGTGAAGGTGATGATCTTCATGCAAAAACCACAAAGCGCCGTGCATTAAATATTTATGCGTAATCCAGGCGATGAATTCCATACCAAAAAAGGCAACCAAAAATAGTCCGGTATAAATAATTGCATTAATCATTTAAAAGGATTTTAGTTGATTTTCTGGTATTGAGGCTACCAGATCATCAAAACATATTTTAAACCATTCAGTGTAAAGGTCGGGATTATTAATTATATCTTCCTGTATGAAACTAATATTTTCATATTTCCATTCTTCAACCTCAGTAGGATCCGGTTGTGGAATTTCGTCTGATATTCCATAATAAACATGATCCATTTCGTGTTCGTTTAGATTATTATCAAAAGAAGCAAAATATTTAAACTTAAACAATGGGACCAAATCAGCTGATAATTTCATTTCTTCGTTCAATCTTCTATGCGCCGCAACGGTAGTATCCTCTTCAGGCATCGGGTGACTGCAGCAGGTATTTGTCCATAACCTGGCAGAATGATATTTATCAGCGGCCCTCTTCTGTAAAAGAACCTCACCTTTTGAGTTGAAAATAAATATTGAAAAAGCACGATGTAAGGCGCCTTTTACATGAGCCTCCATTTTTTCCATTGTCCCCAGGGGCTTATCATTTTGATCGACGAGAATGACCCTATTTTTCATAGAAGATATTAATATAGTAATTTGAAATGACAGTATATTTTTAAAACAGGTTTAATTGATGTCTTAGTAATGAATGCAACATTAAACTCATTTTTTTGCCGTTTGGAATTCTAATCCTTTCTTCCATAATACGGTTTGCCGGTAATCTTTTAATTTTTCTAAAGAGTTGCATATAGTAGAAATAGGCCAGATAAACACCTCTTCTGGCACCAGAAGGTAATTGTTTAATTCCGATTAAGGCTTTTTTGAAATCCTCTTCAATTTCAAATTCTATTCTTTCTTTGTCTTTTGAATTAAAAGAACCCATATCCACTTCCGGGAAATATGTTCTTCCCAGCCCTTCAAAATCTGCCTGAGCATCTCTAAGAAAATTTACTTTCTGAAAAGCGGCACCTAGATTCATGGCTGACGGTTTCAAATGGTCATAAGTGTCCTGATCACCTTCTGTAAAAACCCTCAGGCACATTAGTCCTACTACTTCAGCAGAACCAAGAATATAGTCACTATATGAATGCTTATTGTGTTCTGTATGCTCAAGATCCATTTCCATGCTTTTTAGGAAAGTATCGATTAAGTCCCATTCAATCTGGTATTCATGAACAACTTGTTGAAAACTATTGAGTATTGGATTCAAGCTGATTTTTTGATCGATTGCTTCGATTGTATCCTCCCTGAATTTCTTCAGAAGATAATCCTTATCGTAACCATGAAAGCTATCCACTATTTCATCAGCAAATCGTACAAAGCCATAAATACTATATATTGGCTTCCGAAACCTTGAGTTCAGAAAATAAATTCCCAGGGAAAAACTGGTACTATATGCCTTCGTGGTTGTCTTACTGCATCGAACAGAAACTTCATCAAATATTGCTTTCATATATTATCAGCTTTTAATGGTTTTTAATAACTCTTTTGCTGCAACTTGTCCCGATATAATCGAAGGCGGTACTCCAGGACCGGGTACGGTTAATTGTCCTGCAAAAAACAGGTTGCTCAATTTCTTGCTTTTTAATCTAGGCTTAAGGTTTGCAGTTTGAAGCAAGGTATTTGCTAATCCGTATGCATTTCCTTTATAGGCATTATAATCTTCTATGAAATTAGATACTGAATAACTTCTATTATAAATTATATTTTCCCGGATATTCATGCCTGTATATTTCTCAATACGATCCAGCATTAGATTAAAATAGTATTCTTTCAGTTCTTCATCTTCTTGTAAGCCTGGAGCGATTGGCATTAGAATAAATAAATTCTCCATTCCTTCAGGCGCAACTTCCGGATCCGTTTTGGAAGGACAACATACATAGAATAATGGTTTTACAGGCCATTGTTTACTTTTATATATCTCATGTGCATGTGGTTCAAGATCTTCATCAAAAAATAAATTGTGGTGAATGAGTTTTTCTATTTTTTTGTTCACACCCAGGTAAAATAAAAGACAGGAAGGTGCAAATACCTTTTTATCCCAATAGGCTTCGTTATAACTACGAAATTTTTCAGGTAGTAGTGATTGCTCTATATGATGATAATCTGCCGTTCCAATTACTCCATCAACATCCATGCTGTTACCATTCGCGCTTACATGAATCACCTTTCCATTGGAAACTTTTAATTCAGATACTGGTTCTGAAGTATGAAATATTGCTCCTTTTTCTATAGCCACTTCTTTCATGGCATCTATCACCTTACCAAACCCACCCATAGGGTAATAGGTGCCCAGTTTAAGTCCCGCATAATTCATTAAACTATAAAGTGCCGGGGTATCTTTTGGCATGGCTCCGAGGAAAAGCACAGGAAATTCCATTAATGCAATCAGTTTCGGACTTTTAAAAAACTTTCTAACATGTTTTCTGAAAGAAGAAAATACCTGTAATTTAAATACCCCACTTGCCAGTTTTGGCTGAAGAAGTTCAAATAAGGATAATCCGGGCTGGTAGACTAAATCATTAACACCAACATCATACTTGTATTTGGCTTCCGCCATAAATTTCTCCAGCTTTTTTGCTGATCCCATCTCAATATTTTCAAAAAGGGCTACAAGTTCGTCCCATTCAGCAGGGATTACCATGGTATCGTTTTCCCCAAAAATAATTTGAAATCCAGGATCCAGTTTTTTCAATTCTAAAAATTGAGAAACTGAATGCCCAAATCTGTTAAAAAACTTTTCGAATACATCGGGCATCCAGTACCAACTGGGTCCCATGTCA
>Ga0316187_10003781_pt1 | contig 13142 bp, 10 predicted proteins | sample CroRivburrow1_MG_FD_204927 | JGI IMG/M metagenome (GOLD analysis project Ga0316187, IMG submission 204927) | Coastal sediment microbial communities from Maine, United States - Cross River worm burrow 1 | ecosystem: Environmental > Aquatic > Marine > Coastal > Sediment | place: USA: Maine...
ATCAAGGAATCCCTGGTCGGCAACAACAAGGTACAGGGCAAGGAGGGCTTTGACTTCTTTACCCAGAACAAGGTTTCGACCATTCGGGTTGCCGCGCCGGCCGGGCAATTAGCCGCCGATGCCAGCGTAGACAAGACGGCTGAGATCACAACCGCAAAAGATGGTGTGCGCAGTTGCATCGCTTCCTGAGCGCCAGAGGATTTGAGCAGGCCTCGTTGCAGGCAGGCCGGGCCTGGAAACCGGCACGGGATTCAGGCTGACTCGACCAGATCGAGCATCGCCTCGATCGCGGCTTGCAGTGTTGCCTCACGCACCGCCTGGCGGTCGCCATCAAAGCGGTGAAGCCGGGCGTTAGCCTGATACTTCGAGGCAACCGCAATCCACACCGTGCCGACCGGCTTTTCGTCACTACCGCCTCCGGGCCCGGCAACACCGGTTACCGCGACCGCGTAATCCGCCGCGCTGTGAAGCAGCGCCCCGCTCGCCATGGCGTTGGCGACCGCCTCGCTGACGGCGCCATAATCTTCGATCACCGAGGGCGGCACGCCCAGCATTTCACTCTTGGCCGCATTGCTGTAGGTCACGAATCCACGCTCGAACCAATCCGAGCTGCCGGCCAGATCGGTGAATGTCTTGGCGATCAGCCCGCCGGTACAGGATTCCGCGGTGCAGGCAGTCTTCCGTTGCGCCAGCAACTGCGTGGCGAGCCGTTGTGTCAGGGTATCAGGGACGTCATTCATGGTGGAATTATAAGCCAGCCAGCCAATTCGTCGACAGTATATTGACCGAAGTCAACTCGCGGCCTCTTCAAATGGCATATCGATTTAGCGATGATATAATGTTTTATTCACAGTTAAAGACACCGCGAACATGACTAAAGACCTTGATCCCGTTACCCCGATAGCCGCCGTGGCCGAAGACACCGCAGACGCCAAATCCATACCCAAGGCTAAATCCGAAGACGAATCCAAGTCCGAAGCCGAAGCCAAATTCGAAGCCGAAGCCATAGCTAAATTCGAAGCTGTAGCCAGGGCTAATGCCGAAGCAGAAGCCGAAGACACCGAAGCCATTGAGGTCCCTGCCGTGGAAGACGCTGACATGTCCAAGCAGGAGCGCAAACGCATGCAGGTAATTCGGCGCTTCGAGAACGGCATGTATCCTTATCCCGACCGTATCAAGAAACGCGATTACGAGAAAACCAAGGCTTCGTTGCAGGTCGAACTGCTCAAGGTACAGCGCTGGGTCAAGGAAACCGGCAAGAAGGTCGTGATCATTTTCGAAGGCCGCGACGCGGCCGGCAAGGGCGGCACCATAAAGCGTTTCATGGAACACCTCAACCCCCGCGGGGCACGCGTCGTGGCACTGGAAAAGCCGACCATCGCAGAGCAGGGACAATGGTATTTCCAGCGCTACATCAACCACCTGCCCTCGTCCGGTGAGATGGTGATGTTCGACCGCTCCTGGTACAACCGCGCCGGTGTCGAACGCGTCATGGGATTTTGCGACCCGACGGCTTATCTCGAATTCATGCGCCAGTGCCCCGAGATCGAACGCATGCTGGTGCGCGACGGCGTTTTATTTTACAAGTACTGGTTCTCGGTTACCCAGGAAGAACAACGCAAGCGTTTCGAAGCGCGCAATCGCGACCCGCTCAAGCAGTGGAAACTGTCACCCATCGACCAGGCCTCGATCGACAAGTGGGACGACTATACCGAAGCCAAGGAAGCCATGTTCTTCTACACCGACACCGCTGACGCACCGTGGACGATCATCAAGTCGGACGACAAGAAACGCGCGCGCCTGAACTGCATGCGCCATTTCCTGTCGACGCTGGACTACGACGGCAAGGATTACACAACCGTCGGCGAGCCCGATCCGTTTATCGTCACCTCCAGTGATCACGCTGTCGCCAACAGCGACCACATACTCGGCAAAAGCCTGCACCCGAAGCAGCGCCGCAGCAGTAAGTAGGTGACGCCTGTAAAGTAGACGCCTGTGTAGATACAACATTGCCGCGACCCGACTGCGGGCAAACTGAGGATTTCACTAACGGGCAGGCTGAACCCTTCACGGCACTTTAATAGCGCAGTGTAAAGTGCCCGACCATGCGACACTCGATCCAGCTGGAATAAAGCACTGCGCATGGCAGTCGATACCGAGACGGTGAGATCATTCTGTATCTCGCCAGCTGAGTCGCTGTGTCATTAACGCTGATGGACTCTCCCTCCCGGAGAGATCGTGACATACATGACGCAGGGCGATGTCTGCGAAGATAAAGACCTGCGCCGGCCCGCAACTCCTGTTAAATGAATGACCGGCGCTGAAATCATGAATGCTATTCGGCAGGAACCCTTGAATCATCCCGCAGCGCACTTTGGAACCACAGCCATCTGATCCGCTCCGCTGCTGATCCAATCTGCCGGTAATAGCGTAAAATCCTTATCCCGCGCTCAACCGAGCTGCCAACAATTGTGAAATCAATGCCTTCGATCAAACGTCCAGCTCACCGCAGACTTCCCGCACGCATGCCTCTGGTCGCCTGCGTCCTGTTACTGCAGACCGGCTGCAGCCTGTTCGGTATTCGCAGCACCGAGGAGGCGCCTTACTCGGTGTTAGAGGAGCAGGGGCAGTACCAAATCCGCCACTACGAATCGCTGATCGTCGCCACCACAATCGTCGACAGTGATTTCGACGAGGCCGGCAAGCAAGCCTTCAGGCGTCTTTTCAACTACATTTCAGGAGACAATAAAGCAGCCCGTGAAATAGCCATGACGGCACCGGTTATAGCGACCGAAAACGCGGCGATGGACAGCGAGAAAATCGCGATGACCGCCCCGGTCATGCGCGAGAAGCGGGACCAGGGTTGGCGCTTCAGCTTCGTGCTGCCGGCGGACTATACCCTTGAAAACTCGCCGTTACCGAACGACGAACGAGTGAGCCTGCAGAAGATTCCAGCGCGCAAGGTCGCGTCTTTGCAGTATTCCGGCAGTTGGCAACAGGAACGATTCGATGCTAATTCAGAACTGCTGCTGCAATGGCTAAGTGAACAGAAACTGCAACCCGACTCACTACCCAGGGTTGCAGGCTACGATCCACCCTGGACGCTGCCGTTCCTGCGCCGCAATGAAGTCCTGGTTGACATCAAGCCCTGAAGCCCCAGCAGGGGCTGTCTCGCATCTAATCTAAATTCATGCGCTACAGCACATCTACATTGATATTTAGAACCATTTGAATATATTCTTTTGATCGTTGTATCCGATGATCAAAAAAATGAATCTGCGTGACCTGAAGTACATCATCGCCGTTGCCGATACGCGCCACTTCGGCAAGGCTGCGCAGCGCTGCTTCGTCAGTCAGCCAACCTTGAGTGGCCAGATCAGGAAACTCGAGGAAGAGCTCGGCGTCACTATTTTTGAGCGCACCAGTCGCAGCGTCACGGTTACGGCGGTTGGTGAAGAAATCCTGCGCTATGCGCGCCAGATGATGGAACAGGCCGATGCCATTCACAGCATATCCGCAGCGCAGCGCGACCCGCTCTCCGGGCCACTGCGCATCGGTGCCATTCCAACAATCAGTCCATATTTGATGCCACTGATCCTGGCACCGCTGAAACAGCAGCATCCCGATCTCAAACTGGTGCTGTCGGAAGAAACCACGGAGCGCCTGCTGCAGCGCCTTCGCAACCATGAAATAGACGCGGCCCTGCTCGCCACCGCGATCGATGACCACGACCTCGAAACAACAGAATTGTTCGACGAACCTTTCTGGATTGCTTATCCACGAGATCATCCCTTCTATCTGAAAGAAGAGATTACGCGCAAGGATCTCGACAATACCGAGTTGCTGCTGCTCGCCGAAGGGCATTGCCTTGCTCAACAGGTACGCGATTTGTGCAATCTGCAGGACCGTGAACAAGGGGGCGCGATGGCCGACCTGCGCGCATCCAGCCTGGAAACGCTGCTGCAACTGGTCGGCGCCGGATTTGGTTCGACCCTGGTGCCGGCTCTCGCAATGCGCGGCTCGTGGACCACCGACAGTGGTGTGGTGGCTCGTAAACTCGAGTTTCGCGGCGCGCAGCGGCGTGTCAGCCTGGTCTTTCGCAGCAGCTATCCGCGCAAACAGGCACTCGAGGCGCTGTCCGAGGTGATACTTCAGCACTTGCCCAACACCGTGCAACCGTTAGCGGGAAAAAAAGCGGCAAAAAAGCGGGGGAAGGCGCAATAACACGACAAACAATTTATCGTCAATACCTATTAATTACATCGATTTAAACGATTTTATCTATTTATTATTTATCTCCATACTCTCGCCTCAAGTTTCAATACGTATCTATTTAACCCTAACAGGAGATTTAACATGTCAGAAGACCGCAACGGTAAACCCGTACCCCAGGTTACTTTTCGCACCCGCCAGGATCACGAATGGGTGAACCTTACCAGTGATGACGTCTTCAAAGGCAAAACCGTCATCGTATTTTCTCTGCCAGGTGCCTTCACGCCGACCTGTTCTTCCACCCACGTCCCTCGCTACAACCAGTTGGCACCCGAATTCAAAAAGCACGGCGTCGATGATATCGTCTGCATGTCTGTCAACGACGCCTTCGTCATGAACGAGTGGAAACGTGAGCAGCACGCCGAGAACCTGACATTCATTCCGGACGGCAACGGTGACTTCAGCGAGCGTATGGGAATGTTGGTAGACAAGCATGACCTTGGCTTCGGTAAGCGCTCATGGCGTTACTCGATGCTGGTCAAAGACGGCGTCGTCGACAAGATGTTCATCGAACCCGATCTTCCCGGTGATCCATTCCAGGTTTCCGATGCTGATACCATGCTCGACTACATCGCACCCAACGCTGCCAAGCCGAAAGACGTCACCATCTTCACGCGTGGCGGTTGTGAGTACTGCGTGCGCGCCAAGGGTATGTTGCGTGATTTCGGTCTGGAGTTCGAAGAACTGGTGCTGAACCGCGACTACACCGAAGCAACCCTGCGTGCCGTTAGTGGCCGTTCCACGGTGCCCGAGATTTTCATCAACGGAGATTTCATCGGCGGTGCAGAAGAGCTGGAAGCATACCTGCACAAGGCAGAAGCGGCCTGATAAGCTGTCTCGCGGGCGACTCGACAGGCGAGTCGCCCGCATCCTTTTAGGGCTGTCAGGGCATTCACCCCAGGCACGACCCGCCGCTCACCCTCTCGGCTGATTTCCTTTCCTGCCGCAGCTTTTTAGCTAATAAAAAAACTTCGCGGTTTATCCCGCGACCCCGGCCTTATATAATCGAGCGCCTTATCGACCAAGGAACGCCGTCTCTCGTCATGGGTTCAACCGAAATCAGCCTGAAAGCACACACACCTATGATGCAGCAGTTCCTGCGCATCAAGGCGGAGTACCCGGATACATTGCTGTTTTACCGCATGGGCGATTTCTACGAACTGTTTTACGAGGATGCCCGCAAAGCCGCGCGTCTGCTGGACATCACGCTGACCAAACGGGGCCAGTCCTCGGGCGAGCCAATCCCGATGTGTGGCGTGCCCTATCACGCGGTCGAAAACTACCTGGCAAAGCTGGTCAGGAAAAGTGAATCTGTTGCCATTTGCGAACAGATCGGCGATCCGGCAACCAGCAAAGGGCCGGTTGAACGCAAGGTGGTACGCGTGGTAACCCCGGGCACCCTGACTGACGAGGCGCTGCTGCAGGATCGTAGTGAAAACCTGCTGTGCTGCGTTTTTCGCCAAAAATCCAGCTGGGGCATTGCGGCACTTGAAATCAGTTCCGGTCGCTTCAGCCTGAGTGAACTCGACAGTGACGAATTGTTAAATGGCGAGATCGTGCGCCTGAATCCTGCCGAGATCCTTTATTGCCAGGATCAGTCGCCACCCATCGAAACAGCCTTCCGCCAGCAATCACACGCGATGCCACCCTGGTATTTCGAACTCGACAGCGCGACACGACTGCTGTGCAAACAATACCGGGTACGCGATCTGCAGGGGTTCGGCATCGCCGAGGCGGGGCTTGCGATCAGCGCCGCGGGTTGCCTGCTGCAATACGTCAACGATACGCTTAAAACCGAGATTCACCATTTACAGCCACTGCGCTACGAGGCGGTTACCGACCTGCTGTTAATCGACGCCAATAGCCGGCGCAATCTTGAACTCACACGCTCAATCAACGAACAGTCACCACAAAACAGCCTGCTCAGTATCATCGATTACTGCAACACAGCCATGGGCCATCGTGAACTGATACGCTGGATCCAGAAGCCCCTGCGCGATCAGCTTCGCGTACAGCAGCGTCATCATGCCGTTTCCAGCCTGCTCGCTAACCACGAATATGAAAGCCTCGCAGAGCAGTTGAACGCCATCGGTGACATCGAGAGAATCCTGGCGCGCATCGCCTTGCTCTCGGCCAGGCCCCGCGATCTGACCACCCTCGGAACGACCCTGCAACTGTTGCCACAACTGCAGCAACAACTGGCAACACTCGACAGCCCGCTCTTGCAACAACTCGCCGAGCAGATCAGCGCTCACCCCGGGGTGGTGGCGCTGCTCGACGCCGCCATTATCGATGAACCGCCACTATTGATTCGCGATGGTGGCGTTATCAAGACGGGTTTCGATCCTGAGCTCGACGAATTACGCGCCCTGTCGTCCAACGCAGATCAATTTCTCATCGACCTGGAAACGCAGGAACAGCAGAAGACGGGGATCAATTCGTTAAAAGTAGCGTACAACCGGGTTCACGGCTTTTATATCGAAGTCAGCAAAGCGCAGTCTGAAGCAGTGCCCGCGGAATACGTGCGCCGCCAGACGCTGAAGGCGGTGGAGCGTTATATCACACCCGAACTCAAGTCATTTGAAGACAAGGTATTGAGCGCCCGCGAGCGCTCGCTAACGCGCGAAAAATACCTGTACGAGGCACTGCTCAAACAACTCGGCGACTGCCTTGCACCGCTGCAGCAATGCGCACTGGCCCTGGCCCAGCTGGACGTGCTCAACTGTTTTGCGATCACCGCCAACAAGCACGACTGGAGCGCGCCCCAGCTCTGTGACGAACGCCTGATCGACATCGAAGCCGGCAGGCATCCAGTCGTCGAACAGGTGCTCGAACAACCGTTTGTCGCCAACGACCTGTGCCTGAATGAACGCAGCAGCATGCTGTTGATTACCGGCCCCAACATGGGCGGCAAGTCGACCTATATGCGCCAGACCGCATTAATTGTCATTCTTGCCTACATGGGTAGCTATGTGCCCGCGCGCAGAGCGGTAATCGGTCCCATCGATCAGGTGTTTACCCGTATCGGTGCCAGCGATGACCTGTCCGGCGGGCGCTCGACCTTCATGGTTGAAATGACCGAGGCCGCCAATATCCTCAACAATGCCAGCGCCAACAGCCTGGTTTTGATGGATGAAATCGGGCGTGGCACCAGCACCTTTGACGGGCTTGCACTGGCCTGGGCCTGTGCCGATTATCTGGCGCAGAAAACACGTGCATTCACCTTGTTCGCAACGCATTACTTCGAATTGACACAACTTCCCGAGCAATTTTCCAGTATCCGCAACGTGCACCTCGATGCGATCGAGCACGGTGACGACATCATCTTCATGCACAGCGTCAAAGACGGCCCGGCCAACCAGAGTTATGGTTTGCAGGTCGCGCGTCTCGCCGGCATTCCCGCTCAGGCCATTGCGCTGGCACGCCAGAAGCTGCAGCTACTGGAACAGCAGTCAACCCAGTCCCAGCCCGACCTGTTCAGTGAGTTGCCTCTCGTCGAGCAACCTGGCCCCGATCCCTTGCGCATCGAACTCGAGACTGTCGACGTCGACGAGCTGACACCCCGACAGGCACTCGACCTGATTTACCACCTGAAAAGCCTTGCCAAATCATGAAACAGTATTACGATATGGCGGTTGATTTAAATAACCACCCAATTAGACTGCGTCCCGTTCAATCCCGGCTCCAGAGGTAAGCAATGACATTTGTCGTTCTAGAAAACTGTATTAAATGCAAGTATATGGACTGCGTCGACGTCTGCCCGGTTGACTGTTTTCACGAAGGCCCGAACTTTCTCGTCATCGACCCCGAAGAATGCATCGATTGCACGCTGTGCGAACCGGAATGTCCGATTGAGGCAATTGTCTCGGAAGACGATATACCTGAGGGACAGGAAAAATTCCTCGAGTTAAACGAAGAATTATCGCAGCAATGGCCTGTCATTACGGCGAGCAAACCAGCGCCAGACGATGCTGCCGAATGGGAAGGCGTTGCCGATAAGTTACAATACCTCGAGCGTTAATCTGCGCCGCCATAACTAAGGCCCGCTTTCACCGACGGTCATTTTGACTTTGCTGCGGCCGATCTCTAGAATCGATCCACGTCCGTTAGCGGAATACCACACCGGCTGCGCAAAAGTTCAGCCGTTTTAGTGAAGGGCAATATGGCTGAAAGCAAATATTATTCGTTTTACGCGCTCGCAAAGATCAATGATCCGGAGCTGTTATACGAAGCGTTTCAGCAACAGATTGCACCGGGCCATGCCGACAACATTGAAATCGAGGTATTTGAGCACAGCGACCAGCTGTGGAAAAGACTAACGCCCAGCGGCGGACTCGACCCCAATATCGATGCGCAAACCCTCGCGGTGCTGGAGAAGCGCTTCAACTCCCAGAACCAGGAAAGCTGGTATTACGAAAAAGAAGTCGAAGGCTGGTTTTGCAGCTACAAACCACTCACCACCAAACACTTCGTGTTGCTGGTCAAGTCCGACGATCCTGACAAGCTGATCGAAGAAGATTACCTGCAATTCCTGTTTCACTTTTACTGTCACCAATTGCAAATGCTGCAGGGAACCTATCGTGATGCGCTGACGGGTTTGTACAACCGACGGGCCTTCAATGAAAAGCTGGCGCAGCTGCTGGATCGCTCCGAGAATCACCAGCGTCGCGCAATCACTTTCAGCCCCACGATTTTCGTCATGCTCGATATTGACCACTTCAAGCTGATCAACGACAGCAAGGGGCACCTGTTTGGTGATGAAGTACTGCTGCTGATGGCCCAGCAGTTGACCGATTCATTTCGCGAGAATGACCTGCTGTTTCGCTATGGCGGCGAAGAATTTGCCATGGTTTTAATGGATATTGAGCCCGAACAGGCCCAGCTAACGCTTGATCGCTTCCGTAAAAAGATCGCCAGCTATAAGTTCCCGAGTATCGACCAGGTAACCGTAAGCATCGGCTATACCCTGTTCGACCAGCGCCTTTCCATGGATCAGTTGATCGCGCAGGCCGACACCGCGCTCTATCACTGTAAAGACACTACTCGTAACGCGGCACACAACTACCATGGCCTGGTCGACAAGGGTCTGATTCCAATGCTCAAGGAATCAAAGATCCCCCAGGTCGAAACTTCCTGAAAGCATCGCTTAACAACAATCCAGCATAAGACCGGTTACAGAATGCCCGGGGATTAGATAGACTCGTTGAGAAACTTTTTAACCACCGGCGAAAAATGCTCGTCATCTATCAGAAAAGCATCGTGACCATTCGCCGAGTCAATTTCAACGTAATCAACATCAGTCCCGGTTGAGCGCATCAAATCAGCGATTTCCCGTTGCTGCCTGCTAGGAAACAAAATATCAGTAGTCACGCCAACCACCAGCGCTCTAGACACATCGATTTTTGCCATAGCACTTTCCAGTGAATCACCGTGCTCGGCGACGTCAAACCAGTCCATCGCCCGTGACAGATACAGGTAACTGTTAGGATCAAAACTGTTGATGAATTTTTGCGCGTTGTACTCGAGATAGTTCTCGATCTCAAATTCATGCTCGAAACGTTTGCCGGTCAGCTTTTCCGCGGGCAAGCGGGCGCGATCAAACTTGGAATTCCACTCGTCAGCAGCCCGATAGGACACCAGGCCCAGTTTGCGCGCCAGGGACATCCCCGACAGCGGCTTGTTATTATCACTGTACTGCCCCTGATTCCAGGCCGGGTCACTGCGAATAATCTCGCGCTGCAGCGAGCGCAATGCGATCGTCAACGGCAGCGCGCTGGTCGCCGCCGATATTGAAATCAGGTAATCAATCTCGCCCGGATACTGCATGGCATAGGCGATAGATGACATTCCACCCATCGATGAACCAACCGCGGCATGCAATTTATGCACACCCAGTTCACGCATCAATAAATAGCCCGACTGCGCAATATCCTCGACGGTGACGTCAGGGAAATCAGCGCCATAGCGCTTTCCAGTGGCAGGATTTATCGAGATCGGCCCGGTAGAGCCGTAACAACCACCCAGCGAATTCGCACAAACCACGAAGAACCGATCCGTATCGATCGCCTTGCCTGGACCGACCATATATTCCCACCATCCCGGGGACGGATCCTTAGCCGACGAGGCGGCGTGTGCACTCGGTGACAGCCCGGTGAAAATGATGATGGCGTTATCGGCGGCCGGCGATAACTCACCCCAGGATTCGTAGGAAAGGGTCACCTCGGGGAGAGACTCACCGCGCCACATTTTGAATCCTGCGCCACCTGGTCGCAGCGTAAGCTGCTGCGTGGCAGCGGTGGTAAAGCTATAGGCGTTATTCTCGTCAGCCATCGAACGTCTCTTTTTTATTTCAGACAGATATACCTGCTCTAGATCTCAAGCATGCGCTGCAAAGCGATGCGGGCGTGATTCGCCACTTCAACCGGAACTGAAATCTGGTTGACGACATTGCCTTCGACCAGGTTTTCCAGAACCCAGGCGAGATGCTGTGGATCAATACGAAACATGGTAGAACACATGCAAACCATCGGCGACATGAATTGCACGGTCTTGTTATCACTGGCTAGCGTCTGGTGCAGTCGATTGACCAGATTCAATTCGGTGCCGACAAGCCACTGCGTACCTGGATCTGCATCGGTTATGGTCTTGATGATATATTCGGTCGAACCGACATAGTCCGACATCTGGCAAACTTCGAAACTGGCTTCCGGGTGCGAAATAACCAACCCGTCGGGGTATTCACGACGGAAGTTTTCGACCTGCTCCGGCTTGAACATCTGGTGCACCGAGCAAAAACCTTTCCACAGAATGATTTTCGCGTTTTTGATCTGCTCCTTGCTGAGACCTCCCATCGGCAGATCGTAGTCCCAGATCACCATTTCCTCGAGCGGTATACCCATCTTGTAACCGGTATTACGGCCCAGATGCTGATCCGGGAAAAACAGGACCTTTTCACGCCGCTCAAAAGACCAGTCAAGAATCTTCTGCGCATTCGTCGAGGTGCAAACAATGCCGCCGTGTTCACCGCAAAAAGCCTTCAGATTGGCTGCCGAATTGATATAGGTGACCGGGGTGATAGTTTCATCCGCGTCCAGCACAGTGTTCAGCTCGCGCCAGGCTCGCTGCACCTGTTCAAGATCGGCCATGTCGGCCATCGCACACCCTGCAGACAGGTCCGGCAGGATGGAGACCTGCTCCGGACGTGAAATGATATCGGCCACCTCAGCCATGAAATGCACGCCGCAGAAAACGATGTATTCGGCTTTGGAATCGGCCGCCTGGCGCGACAGCTTCAGCGAGTCACCCGAGAAATCGGCGTGTTTGAAAATCTCGTCGCGTTGGTAATGATGCCCAAGAATAACGACTCGATCGCCGAGTATTTCCCTGGCGCGATTGATGCGCTTCTCGCAATCCACATCGTTAAGCGATGCATAAGGTTGCAGGTCAATTGCGGTGGCAGCCATGATTACTCATATTTGTAAGACGAATCGAAAAGTCTATCACCTGCCGCGGCAGCTGCCAAACCCACAATCAGCAGGTCTATTGCTCGGTTTGCGGCTTACGCAAGCGGATCGACAGGTCGCGTAACTGGCGCTCACTGACCGCAGCCGGAGCCTGGGTCAACAGACAGGAGGCGGTTTGTGTCTTCGGAAACGCCATCACATCGCGAATCGAACTGGCACCGGCCATCAACATAACCATGCGATCGAGGCCAAAGGCAATACCACCATGAGGCGGACAACCATACTTCAATGCGGTCAACAGGAAGCCGAACTTGTCCTCGGCTTCCTGCTCATCGATTCCGAGCAGCTTGAAAACACGCTGCTGCATCTCTGTCTTGTGAATACGTATCGAACCGCCACCCAGCTCGGTGCCATTTAACACCATGTCATAAGCACGCGACAGCATGCCACCAGGGTTTGCTTCGAGCTCTGCAGGGTCATCGGTCGCGGGTGCGGTGAAGGGATGGTGCAGCGCGTTCCAGCGCTCTTCACGCTCATCGTGCTCGAACATCGGGAAATCAACTACCCACAGGAAGCGCCAGCCATCTTCCACCAGACCTCGATCGTGCCCCAGCTTGATACGCAGTGCACCCAGCGATTCGTTGACCACCCTGGTTTTGTCGGCACCGAAGAAAATAAGGTCACCACTTTCGGCGCCCGTGCGCTCCAGAATGGTCGCAATAGCCTCGTCCGGCAAAAATTTCAATATCGGTGACTGCAATCCGTCGCGTCCCTGGGCAACATCATTGCACTTGATATAGGCGAGTCCGCGAGCACCATAACGCCCGACATAAGCGGTGTAATCATCGATTTCCTTGCGCGTCAGGGTATTGCCACCGGGCAGTCTTAACGCGGCAACCCGGCCATCGGGATCGCGCGCCGGGCCGGAAAAAACCTTGAACTCAACGTCTTCCAGCACATCGGAAATGGTTTGCAGTTCAAGCTTGATGCGCAGATCAGGCTTGTCCGAACCGTAGCGCTCCATGGCCTCGGCCCAACCCATACGCGGGAAAACGTCATCAACCTCGGCCGACAATACTTCGCTGAACAGGCGGCGCATCATCGACTCCATCATTCCCATGATCGCCTCCTCATCCATAAACGAGGTCTCGATATCAAGCTGGGTAAATTCGGGCTGCCGATCGGCACGCAGGTCTTCGTCGCGAAAACAACGCACGATCTGGTAGTAACGATCCATGCCCGACATCATCAACAATTGCTTGAACAGCTGGGGAGACTGCGGCAAGGCGAAAAATTCACCCGGATGGGTGCGGCTGGGCACCAGGTAATCACGCGCACCTTCCGGTGTGGCACGGGTCAGCATCGGCGTCTCGATATCGAGAAATTCATGGCTTTCCAGCCAGCTAC